>Ga0080008_138427_pt1 | contig 28519 bp, 29 predicted proteins | sample ConCONMetagenome_FD_69211 | JGI IMG/M metagenome (GOLD analysis project Ga0080008, IMG submission 69211) | Hot spring microbial streamer communities from Conch Spring, Yellowstone National Park, USA - CON_C (SPADES assembly) (version 2) | ecosystem: Environmental > Aquatic > Thermal springs > Hot...
CTAGTATCACGCCAGCTATCTTCCTAGCGGTTACACTCTCTCCTAGTAGGGCTATTGAGAGTGCTACTGTTACAGCTGGGTATATGCTTGTTAGCGGTACTACTATGGATGCTTCAGCGAGCCTAAGGGCTACTATTAGCGTTAGGCCCCCTAGGGCTCCCATCAACCCCCCTAGGAGTGCTATACCCAGGCTTCTGTAATCACCTACATGGCTGAGCTTCCCTGTGAGGGCTAGAGCAAGGGTTACCGTAGCGTACACGAGGAAAGCTCCTAGAGCTGATGCGACGTAGACGTACTGCCATTCGAGGTTGAGGCTAGCGTACTTCAAAGCTAGACCCCACAAACCCCATAACACTACGACCATGACCGATAGTACAAGCCAGGGCTCCAAGGCCGAACCCTGGGGTCTAACGGGTTCTAAGCCCTTTTATAGTGGATAGGTAGCTCGACGGGGCCCCCTACCTCTTCAGCATCTCCGAGAACCTCCTAGCAACCTCCCTATACTTGTCCTCCAGCTCCCTAGCTAGCATCTCGTACCTCTCCACTATCTTCTGCCTCCTAGCCTCATACCTTGCTCTCGCAGCCTCCATAAGCTTCTCCAACGCTCTCTCCAGTGTCTCCCTGGGTAAGCTCACCCCCCAACACCCGTCTCCCCTAGCTGTACCCTCCAGCTTATAACCTAATCTCTAGAAACACCCTTCTCTTAGACCCCCCGATACCCCCTCCAGCCCATAGTGGTTGTAATGCTATTAGAGACCCTGGTACTGTTAGCCTTTGTAAGCACTATGCCGGGCTCTGGTTTAACATCTAGGGCTCTCATCTAGCGTACACGGTCCACTTCACGGCCGCGATAGTGGGGTGTCGTGGGGGGACCTTGTAGGGCTAGTAGCGTGTTACAGTGTTAAACTCATGGTAGTAGCTGAGGTGGCTTTGAGGGATTTCAGGCTATGAGTGTGGTCTAGCAGTCTACCTTAAAAGGAGTAGGCTCCAACATACCTCACGGTGGTGGTGGGAATGGCTAGGGGGTGTGCTCGCAGGAAGAAAGAGGGTGAGGGGAAGCAGTCTAAGCAGGGTAAGAAGGCTTAAATCTTGAGCCCGAACGCCTGTCTTAGCATCTGCCTCACTATTACCAGCCTTTGTATCTCGTTCGTCCCCTCATAGATTGTCGTTATTATAGCGTCCCTGAGGTATCTCTCCACCCCTGTTTCGAAGTCCACCCCGTAGCCCCCATGGATTTGTATAGCCTGTCTTGCTATCCACTCTGCAGCCTCCGTGGCGTAGGCTTTAGCTATGCTCGCGGCTACCACGAACTCGGGCTTCCCCTTATCAGCTAGTGTTGCAGCCCAGTAGGTTAGGAGTCTGGCGGCCTGGAGTTTCATGTACATATCCGCTATCTTCTCCATTATGATACCGTGTGCTATCAGGGGTTGGCCGAAGGTCTCCCTCTGGATAGCGTAGTTTAAAGCTTTCTCGAAGGCCGCCTGGGCGATGCCAACACCCTGTGCTGCTACACCAACCCTGGTGTGATCATAGGTGTCCATTAGGACTTTGAAGCCTTCGTTTACAACCCCAACAACGTTCTCCTCTGGGACTTTAACCTCATCTAGTATGACTTCGTAGGGCTGCTCACCCCTCAACCCTATGACTTTGAACTGTTGTCCTATCCTAACCCCAGGCCACTCCCTCTCTACAACGAACGTCGTTATACCCCACCACCTCTTATCGGGTTTAGGTGGCTCCGTTCTAGCCGATACCAGTAGGTAGTCCGCCTCACCAGCACCCGTTATGAATACCTTCCTACCTGATATGACGTAGTGGTTGTTAACCCTCCTAGCCTGCGTTTGTATAGCTGCTACATCGCTACCAGCACCAGGCTCTGTGTTAGCGTGCGCAGCGTTAGCCTCACCTCTAGCAACTGGCGGTACGTATTTCTTCTTCAAGTACTCGCTACCCCACCTTAAGACGGGGATCACGAAGAGATCCCTAACACCCACCTTGACGCTTAAAGCTGTGCTAGCTCTCGAAAGCTCCTCAGTCATTATAACTGTCATTAGCACGCCTCCACCCTGGCCACCGTACTCCTCCGGGATGCCTACACCTGTAAGACCTAAGGCTACCATCTCCTTCACGAGATCCTCGGGTATACGGTTGGACTCCTCGATCTCCCTCCACCTAGGCATAACCTTGGATTCAACGAAATCCCTAACACTCTTCCTGAAAAGCTCGTGCTCCTCCGTAAGCTCTACCCTGAAATCCTCAACACTCCTGAACGGGAAGACCATGGCTAGCACCGAGTGGTAGGAGGGCTGACGGATGTTTATAAAAGTTAGGAGCCCCTAATGCTATAAAACCCTAGCCCCCCTTGAGTCGTTGAACCTGAGATGTTATGTACTCCAGCTTACCTATAACACTGGTACCTGTGTAGCCTAAGGGGATCTCGACTACAGTGAGGCCCCTGGATCTAGCCTCTTCAACCAACCTCTTATCCAAGTGTGATGCTAGGCTACATGTGCCGTCGCATCTGACTGCAACGAACACTATCACACCTCCCTCCTCCATTTCACTAATAGCCTTCGCTAGAGCTCGGGGGCTGGGGCTTTCATGCCGGTCTGCGACCACGCATGCTACCACCTTAACCCCAAGCCACTCTACAGCTGGCTGGATTTCAGCCGTTGATATTACGGCCTTGTAGCCTCTCAGAGCACCCTCATAGGCTCTGATCATCTCATCCAACCTAGCCTTCAACCTCTCATAGTTACCCTCGTAAACGCTCCTCTTCTCAGGTCTTAACTCAACCAGTACATCCGTTATCCTGCGTAGGATAACCACCATATTCCTTGGATCGTAGAAGGGCTCATGGTAGTTCCTCCCCCTATGTTTGTGTTCATGCTTATGTTCATGTTTGTGTTCGTGCTCGTGTTCGTGGTCTTCGGGGAGCTCCGGGAACAGGAGTCCCGGTATCTCTAGCAGGTTCAACACCCTTGCTTTAATATAACCCCTAGCTCTTAGCTCCTCAACCCTCCTATCAACAGCCGTGTGGCCCATGGATATTACGAGGTCGGCCTTCCTTAACACCTCAACATCCGAGGGTGATAGCTGGATCTCGTGGGGATCACCTCCAGCACCTACCACGTAAACCCTATCATCTCCGGCCAGCAACCCTCTAACCTCATCCTCAAAACCGGGGGTCAAGAGTACCACTAGTAGCCCTTCTACCGCCTCCCCACGTCTTTCCAGGAAGAGGATACCTACACCTAGGGCTAGCAGGACTAAGGCCACCCCTACCACGGCTATCCATAAACCCCTACTCATACCATGTGCATACCTCATATAACATTCTATGTAGAGTGTGCACCTATAAATCTTAACTTCAACAGGAATATAAGTGCATTTATTTAAACTCCGGCTACCCAAGTACTAGCCCTATTGGGGTAAGGTGGTCTGTGCACACGCCACATAGCACACCCACGGTTAGGCTTGAGGATGTGCACGTTAGCTTTAATGGTGTAAGGGCCCTAGAGTCTGTAAGTCTTGAGCTTAAAGGTCCTGGGGTTATCCAGGTTATAGGGCCTAATGGTGCTGGTAAGTCGACCCTCCTTAGGGTGATAGCTGGCCTCGTTAGACCTGTTAGGGGTAGTGTTTATGTTAATGGTGTTGATGTGACTGGTAGGAGTGATATTGCTGGCACTCTTGTATCCTACATGCCCCAGTCTAACGAGCCTCCTGGAGAGTCTCCTCTCACTGTCTGGGAGTATGTTGAGACATCAGCTTTGGCTAGGAGATCCGGGTGGCCTAGGTCTAGGGTTGGTAGTGTTAGGGGGGTTGTTGAGAGGTGTCTTACGATGGTCGGCCTCCCTAGGAGCTCGTGGCATTTGAGGTTAAGCGAGCTTAGCGGTGGTATGTTCCAGAGGGCTCTCATAGCCGGTGTTCTCGTAGCAGGAGCTCCCATCATACTACTGGATGAGCCTCTAGCCTCCGTCGACCCTGAGGGTAGGGTCTCCCTATCGAGGGTTTTAGGGCAACTGGCTGTGGATAAGCTTATCATAGTTACAAGCCATGATCCGCACCCGCTCCTAGAGTATACGAGGCTCGTAGTGGCCCTCAACAGGAGGGTTATAGCTGTAGGTGACCCCCACGAGGTTCTATCAAGGCTATCGCCTAGCGTACTCTACCCCCATTGGGTGTCGGAGCATGGACACTAGGGTCTACATAGCCATCCTAGCTCTTACGGCTACCACGCTCGTCCTCATGCCTAAACTGTATTGGGTGATAGGCTACCCTACTGTGGTGGCCGTGGCCGGCTCATCTCTAGCCTTCGGCTCCATAAGCGCTCTGGTGGCAGCCAGGAGGCTCTACTTCCTAGCACATGTTATACCACATGTAGCACTACTAGCAGCCCCCCTTTCAGCTGTAATCCTAGGCTCTGGCGGCCTGGACTGGGTTTTAGCCTTATTGATTGTAACTGTAATAGCCTGGGTGTCGGGCTACGCCCACTATAGGGGTGTTGGTAGCGATGTTGTAGCATCTATAGTCGTCTCATTCGCCGCCTCCGCCACCGTTATAGCTATCTACTACGCTCAGAGGGTCGTTGGGGCTGGGAGGGTTTCACAGTTGATCCTCGGGGACCCCCTTCTAGTCGGTGTTTCTGAAGGCCTTGTAGCCCTGCTAGTAGGGCTCCTAGTAGCAACACTATCTCTTAGCATTGCGAGGGAGATCTTCTACATTGGTGTTAGCAGGGATATGGCTCTTGTTAGCGGTTTAAGGGTTTGGGTTTACGACTTCACCCTATACACGTTAATGGCCTTAAGCATAGCCGTGATGCTCAGGATAACAGGGTTCCTTGTGGCAACCGTTCTAACCCTATTGCCCGGAGCTCTAGCTGTCATGATAGCTCGCGGTAGCATACAGGTTGTGGTCGCATCTGTAACTGTTGCAACCGTGGCGTCAACAATAGGTCTTCTAGCCTCCATATACCTGGATGTCCCACCCTCGGGTGTAACAGGTTTAATCCTCGTAACCCTCTATGCTCTAGCGAGGGTCGCCAGGTTTGTCTAAGAGGAGGTTTGGTGTAAGTATAAGCAGGGGTTTAGCTGAGAGCCTGGATGTGGTTGCAGAAGCACTAGGGCTTGATAGGAGTAGTGTTGTCGAGCTAGCCCTGAGGGGGCTCCTGGAGGATTACACACACCACGTGGTACCCCATAGTTGTGTAGCGCTCATAGCACACATATGCGATAGGGAGCTTGTAGAGGTGACGGCGATGATAGGGGGCTATGAGGAGCTCAAGATAACACAGTTACACAGCCACACAGGGGAGAAGTGCATCCAGATACTCCTAGTAGCGGGGCCCAGTAGGGTGATAGCAGACTTCTTCTCGAAACTAGCGAAGCTCAAGGGGTGTAAGGCCAGGTACATGCCATTACACGATCTGAGCTCCATCCCCGGCCGAGAGTAGCCCCCTGGAGGTGTTTGAGCGCAAGCTTACATGCTGGGGGAGGGTGGATTACCAGGTCTCCCTCTACAAGCCCCTGCTATGGTAAAGCCTGAGGTGGAGTTCGGGGCCTATGATGCTAGCTCTAGTGATTCTAGGCTACGCTCTAGCTACGGCCCTATGGCTCTACTCCGAGGCCCTACTATCAACGACTATTGCTGCAGGCCTACTAGGCGGGGTTCTAGCAGGCCTACTAGGCTGGATCGGGGTTTCGATAGCATCTCTAGCCAAACTCCCTCTCCTAAGGCTACTCCAGCCCCCCAGCTCTAGGAGGTTCACACTCCTCCTAGCATCTGTAGCCCTACTACTATCGGCCATACCAGCCTCCATGGAGGGTGGCGTGGGCCTTGTCATGTTCTACCTCCTAGCGTCCATAGCCTACGGCCTCGTATCAGCATCGATAATGGTCAGTGTTCTAAACGATGTAGACTATAGCGATTGGAGTGTAACGTTGACATCAGCGAGTATAGCGACCTACATGTTAGCACTAGTAGCCCTCATAGCGTGGAGCACCCTAGACTTAAACCTAGGAGCACCCCTAGCATTAGCATCCGCTACTGTAACAGCACTCCTAGCATTAACCCTAAGGCCGCAGCTAATACCGAGTATAACGTTGAAGACAGTGGATGTAGTGATAGACCTGATCTCGCTCAGGAGAAGCCCTGAGATCTACAAGAGCTGGGAGTTTGATGTGATAAAGTTAGCACTCATACTAGGGGGGTTGGGGGCGCTAAAGGTAACCCTGCTATCAACGACGATGAGAGACCACGGGGTTAACACGGTAATAGCGTTAACAACAGGGTCTCTAGTAGCATCGATTATCGCAGCCTACACTTTAAAACCAAGGGTAGCCATGATCGCAGCTGTTGTAATCTCAACCACAATACTCATACTAGAAAACCCGCTCCTAGAACTAGCACTAACAAGCCTGGCGATAACGTACAGCAACCTAACAATAGTAATATCAACTCTGGAGATCACACCAAAGGCACTATCCAGAACGCTAGCACTAACATCAATAGCGACAGCGTTAGGAGCGATACTAGTAGGAGCCCTATCACTAGCAAACCCGCAAATAGCACCAAAAATACTAACGGTAATAGCAACACTAACGTTAATAACAGCAGTCATCCTAACACTAAGAAGAGGAAGAGAGTGGAGTTGAAAAAGATTGAAACCACAATACCGTAGCTCTTCAACCACCATAGGCAACAAACACTGTTTGATGAACGTTACCAGCGTTTCCCCGCTAAACCCCCTAGCGGGCCTGGGTCTTCGTGTCAGTTGACACGCATCGCCCGAACCCCATGGGCCCCAGTCTAGCCCTAAAGCTGCGGAGCTCCCAGGGGTAGCACTTACACCTCCTCACCGTAACGCGGACCACGGGGATTGTATTCTATCAGTGCACAGGGCATCCATAGGCAACGGGGGGCTTATCGTTCTGTAGCAACATCGTGTTATCTCTTGGTTTACGCTCTCCCCTTCACTCCTCCTACTAGGTTTAATTCATAGCCGTCATTGCTTTTTATATGCGATCTAGCTATTGTTAGTTCCGCTTGCGTACGCGTGTGTCGTGTAGCTTGTACCCTATGTTGTTTTCTCCTCCCCGTCTAACGCCTTCCCCGGGGGTGCTCTGGGTTTGATTTGTAGGTTTTGTGGTTCTGAGGCTCTTGTGTGGGATCACGTGTTGGGCTACGTTGTTTGCTCTAGTTGTGGTTCAGTTGTAGGAGATATCATGGATGATGGTGTTGCCGTCTCACGTGTTGCTAGTGCTAGGCTTAGGGCTCCTTTGAGGCCTCGTGGTCTCAGGTCCCAGCCTGTTGTTGATAGGTTTAGCTTAATATCATCTGTTGTCAACGCTAGAGCTCTTGAGGCTCTATCAAGGTACCCTATGGTCAGGACTGTCTTGGAGCTCGTCGACTCCAACCCCCTGCTTAAGGCTAGAACTCTAAGGGGTAGGGTTGCTCTAGCCCTTTACGCCACCTACAGGGCTCTAGGCTACTCTAGGCCTAAGTCGAGGGTTCTAGCTGCTAGGATTGCGAGAGTATCGCCTAGAACTATCGAGAGGGTGGAGCGTAGGAGTAGGAGGGCTCTGGTGGAGCTGGAGGCTAAAGCTAGGGGGCTCTTCGAGAGGCTAGCTAGGGAGAAGAGATTCCCATTACTGCCACCACCCAGCCCTTAAACCCCCCGCTCGAACCTGTAACCCTCGGTGGCCCGCCTAGTGTTAGAGGTTAACGTTAAGGGTGTGGTGTTCAAAGCGAGAGGCCATGTTAACATTAGGGCCACCCACAGGTCTACCATGGAGGTTACTAGGGATGACTATCTAACACCGAGGGGTGATTGCATAGTGGGTGTTTCAGCAGAGCTTTCTCCAAGAGATCTCCCCGGGGAGCTCAGGAGCATTATATCAAGTGACGGCTCGATAGTTGTAGCCATCCTCTGTAGCAGTGGGGTATGCGACTCGATAGTAGGTAGGGGCTCCTCTAAGATGACGTTATCCGATGATAGAAGGATGGTTTTCAGGAAATCAGGCTACGTAGGCCCGGAGACTGTTATGATACACGCTTCGAAGGCCGCCATAGACCTGAGGAGGGATCTTGTGAGAGCTCTAACAGCTGGTGATGAGCTCACAGTGGTACTCCTAGCGTTTAAGCTTGAGAGCTCCAATTTTAATAGTTGAAGGTTAAACATCTAACAGGGGGCCCGGTCTTGGATGTTGTAGGCTTGGTTGTTAAACTTGGTAGTGCTATTGCCGAGGAGACCGCTGTCAGGGTTACTAGAACCCTGGAGGCTCACGGTGTTAGGGTTCTCGTCGAGGAGTCTGTAGACTATGAGAGTCTATCAAGGTACCCTAAGTTCAGCCTACGTGGTGGAGTGCCCGAGAAGCTTATAGTTGTTGGTGGTGATGGGACGCTACTGAGGACGCTCTTGAGGCTACAGGGTGAAACCCCCATAATTATGGGTGTAAGGGCTGGGAAGAGGGGTTTCCTGCTCGATGTTGAGAGGTACGAGGTTGAGGATAGGGTTAAGGATTTCATTAGAGGTGAGTATAAGATCGTAGTCTACCCTAGGTACGCGGTCTACGCTAACGGGGAGAAGCTGGCGTGCATTCTCAACGATGTAGCCGTAGTCTCTAAGATGGCTAAGCTTGTTAGGCTAAACGTATCCATAGACGGCTACCCCGCCATGAGGGTTGACGGTGACGGCGTGGTAGTATCGTCAACAGTTGGGAGTACAGCATACAGTCTAAGCGCTGGAGGCCCCATGGTAGACCCGAGGCTCGACGTGCTAATAGTAACCCCCCTGAACCCCGTGCAACTACACCTAAGGCCACTAATCATACCAAGTAGCTCGAGGGTCGAGGTATCAGTAACACCTCAAAGCAACGAAGCATACCTAAACCTAGACGGTCAGATTGTAAGGGAGCTCCGCCCAGGAAGCCTCGTAGCAGTTACACCCTGCGAATCCAAGGTTAGAATGGCTAGGTTCAGGTGGTGGGATAACTTCTACGAGAGACTCTACACAAGGCTACTCCAATACTGGTAACCGGTGTCAGCGGGTAAACGTAGCGGTGGACGCATGTAACATGGGCATTTATACTCGACGTTAGACATGTAACGGCCGGAGGCGTCGTGTATTGGAGTTGGGGGAGGGTAGCGTTCTAGTCCTGGATACAGGGGCTATACTAGCAGGGGTACCACTAGCAACCCCCCTGAAGTGCTACACTACACCATCCGTGGTAGGGGAGGTTAGGGATAGCGAGAGTAGGATGGTCCTTGAGAAGCTTATCGAGTCTACCAGGCTTGAGATTGTAGAGCCTAGCAGCTACCACGTGGAGGAAGCTGTGGAAGCTGCTAGAAGAGCTGGAACACTAAGGCATCTGAGTAGCGTGGACATAGGGGTTATAGCGTTAGCCTTAGAGCTTAAAGCCAGGGGGTTTAGGGTTATAGTTGCCTCCGACGACTACAGGATTCAGGAGACCCTGGTTAAAGCCGGTATAGAGTTCCTAAGGGTTAGGTATAAGGGTATAAGGGGTAAAGTTTTAAAACCCTAGGGTATACGGTTACAGACATGGGATGATAGAGCCGACATAGCCTGAGACCCCATGGGGGTCTTTGAGGTAGGGTCAATGGGTTGACCCTCGTTGACGGGCCTATGCGGTTACCACATATACTATGATGCTGGCCTCTCCGAGGTCCTGGACGCCACAGCAGGACCCCTCTGTAGGCTTGTAGAGGCTCTTACCAGGCCCACTCCTAGGCTCTACGTTAGGGTTAACACGTTGAGGGTTAGTGTTGGAGAGTACCTTGAGATCCTAAGGGCTAGAGGTCTAGGCTTCTACGTTGACGAGGATATACCCGAGGCCATATGGGCTCCCGTTGAGGGCCCCTTCAGGATCCCCTTGTACGATAAGCTTGTTGTAGCTGATAAGAGGGCCTCTGAGTCCGTCCTAATGGGTAGTGATCTCTACGCTCCAGGTGTTCTAGAGGCTGAGGGTGTTAGGAGGGGTGATCTGGTTACAGTTGTATCACCACGAGGTGTCCCCGTAGGCTCGGGTGTAGCGGTAATGGATTGGAGTGAGGCTAGGGTTCTACGTAGGGGTTTATTCGTTAAGATAACCAACCCCATGTACAGGGCCCCTAAGGTCTCTGAGCTCCCGGGTAGTGGTGAGCTGGTGTACGGGCAGGCTATTACGTCGATGTACGTTGCAAGACTCCTGGATCCGAAGCCCGGCGAGGTCATAGTTGATATGAACGCGGCCCCCGGGGGGAAGGTGGGCCATGTAGCTCAACTGGTGGGGCCCAAGGCTAGGGTGATAGCCATCGATAGGCCTTCTAAGGTAGCTAAGCTCAAGGAGACCCTATCGAGGCTAGGGCTACACTGGGTCGAGGTGGTGGGGGGAGACTCTAGGTACGCTTCAGAGCTCCTAGGAGGCCTAGCGGGTAGGGTGGACGCAGTCCTAGTAGACCCACCGTGCACGGACATAGGCGTTGTGCCCAAGGTGGAGGACTACAAGAGCTACAAGGACTCGGTTAACGCGAGCGAGTACCAGAAGCAGTTCGTAAGAGAAGCCTACAGGATACTGAAACCCGGGGGGAGGCTTGTATACTCTACGTGCACCCTAACAGATGTGGAGAACGAGGCTGTAGTAGAGTACGCTTTAAACATAGGGTTCAAGCTAGAGGATTACGAGGTGAAGTTGAGTAGAGGTAGGAAGGGAGAGTATGGTATAAGATTCACACCACACAGGGATGGAACACCAGGCTTCTTCATAAGCCTGAAGTTGGTCAAATAGCCTACCATCGTACAAGCTTGTGCTCGCCAACCTATGTAGGTTGTAGGAGCTCCCGTCTAGCAATATATATGCTGTGTGTAGTCTACCCTCTATATCTCAGAGGGTGGTTTGTGGTTTGAGAGTTCTCTTACTGCATGCTAGTCGTTTCGCCTACAGGGTTGTCGAGGAGGCTATCGATAGGCCTCCTGATCCCCCTTCTAGTGGTGTGTTCGAGAACTGTCTTGTGGCTTTCGTTACCGTCGAGGTTGGCGATGGCGATGTGGAGGTCTTGAGGGCTGCTAGCGATATGGTGTCCCAGGCTGGTAGGCTTGGTGTTAGGTGTATAGTCGTCTACCCCTACGCTCACCTATCACCCGACCTGGCCACCCCTGATGTCGCCTACAGGGTTCTCGCAAGCCTTGAGAGCGTTCTTAGGAGCTCCTGGGATGGCTTGGTTCACAGGGCCCCCTTTGGCTGGTATAAGGCTTTCGAGATATCATGTCCAGGTCACCCCCTAGCCGAGCTATCACGTAGCTTCAGGGGTGGGCATGTACTGTTATACAAGGGGTTACCCTTAGAGGATGCTCAGGCCAGGGGTTTGATTGAAGGGTGGCTTGTTCAGAGGAACCCGTGGGATCGTGAGACCCTTGAGCTGGTTGAAAGGCTCGGGCTTAACGGAGTTGATGGTAGGGTTACCTTGTGGGAGCTTGAAAGGTTTATTGTGTGGGAGCTTGGGCTTAAGACGAGGGTTCCGGTTGAGAGGCCTACTAGCATCTACGGCCTACAGGGGGTTTCAAGCCTGGCTAGGCTGTGCTCTGGGAGTCCAGGTGTTAACGTGCTACTAACATGGGGTGATATTGGTGAGTCCATGGCTGTCACTGACAGGGATCCCCTGGAGCTCCTAGGAAGGCTTGGTGTTAGGGTCTCAGATACGGTTAAGGTAACCCTGGGTGATGAGGAGCTCAACGTAGGCGTTAGGGGTTACTCTGTAGTCTACAAGGCTAGGAGGGGTGGTGCTGTACCACTACTCGTAGCACTACAGGATAGGTACTGTCTAGGCCCCCTGGCTAGCATAGCCTACTCGATACTAGACTCTGGCCTCAAGGAGGCCGATGAGGGTAGGACGCCGGTCATCCACTACAGGCTAGCCCCAATCCAGGTAGCCGTCATACCAGTTGGGGATGCACACGTGGAGTACGCTAGGACCATAGCCTTAAAGTTGGAGGAGCTCGGAGCAAGGGTTGTAGTGCTAAGGGAGGGTGGAGTGGGGGCTAGGGTTAGGGATGCTGGGAGGAGGTGGGTACCACTGGTGGTTGTAGCCGGGGATAGGGAGGTTGAGACGAAGACTGTAACCCTTAGGAGGAGGTGGGAGCCTGGTAGACAGGAGGTTGTATCATTAGAGGAGCTCCTAGAGGAGGTTAAGAAGCTTAACACAAGTAAGCCCTAGATGTTAAGGTGATTGAGATGCCGGAGCTCAGGCTCTGTACCTCAACAGTTCTAAGTGTAGCCTTGAAGCCCTTCAACTACGAGGTTCACGGCCACGACCTGGTTGTTGAAGCATGCTGGTGTACAAGCCCTGATAGGAGGGTTGATGTGGAGCTCCTAGCTAGAAGACTTGAGGACGCCTCTAAGCCCTTTAACAGGAGGCCTTTGTGGGAGCTCCTGGGCTTCGAAGGTGCTACCATCGAGGATCTCCTCTTGGAGCTCTCGAAACACCTCTCTGACGTTGAGGGTTTAAGGTTGTGTGCTATAACCGCTAGGTGGGCTGGTAGGAGTATTACGTTAGGCTTTTAAGGCTCAGGCTACGCTACAACCTACTAGCGGGGGTGCCCTAGGTGGTCTTGGGAATCCTGGACTTCATGTTCGCCTACTGGTGGATACTGATAGTGGAGAGTCTAGTGCTAGCAGGTGTTGTAGCCCTCCTAGCTCTTAACGCTGATAGGATTGTCGGTGATGCCCCTAGGAGTCTTGCATCCCTTAGGGCTAGCATGGGGTTAACACTGCTATTCATGGTCTCAGCCTATGTTTTCGTAATGCTCCTCGTTATATACCTTCTAGGCGGCTTCGGTGTTGCGGGGAGCACTATAGTCTTGTGGGCTGCCATCCTATCCTTCATCCTAATACTATTCCAGTGGCTCCTATCACCGCTCATAATAAACATAGCGTACAGGACTAGGCCCCCCAGCACCCCCTACGAGGAGCAGCTAGCAAGGGAGGCTGAGAGGCTAGCCAGGGCTAGTGGTATGAAGCCGCCTAAGTTCGTCATAGCCGATGTGGATTTCCCCAATGCGTTCGCCTACGGTAGCCCCCTGATGGGCAACTATGTTGCTGTGACAAGAGGTCTCCTAAGGATGCTATCCAGGGATGAGGTTGTAGCGGTCATAGGCCATGAGGTAGGACACCTTAAGCATAGGGATGTAGCCTGGATACTAGCCTTAAGCATCATACCACTAGCTGTGTACTTCATAGGTAGAGCTCTGATATGGACAGGGTTCCTAGGAGGCGGTGGTGGCGATAGAAGGGGTAGCCCCGTATACCTTGTAGCTATAGGGGCTGCGCTCATAGCTGCAAGCTTCCTCTTCAGATTCCTTGTAGCCCACTTCAACAGGCTAAGGGAGTACTATGCGGATGCACACTCAGCACTTGTAACAGGGAGGCCTAGGGATCTACAGAGAGCCCTAGCTAGACTACACCTAGCGTACTCCAGCAACGAGAGGCTTGCAGCGGAGGCTCAGAGTAATAGCATTGCATCAATGCTCTTCATAGTAGCCCCGCTCATCGAGGTGAATGGAGGCTTCTTCTACGACATAGACTCCTACGTAGACAGGCTCAAGGGGGTTAGGACTAGTGCTCTAGAGGAGCTCTTCGCAACACACCCACCGATACCGAAGAGGCTTAGGTTCCTAGACAGGGTTGCTATGAGGATAGAGTTATAGGCTGGGTACGAGTAGGAGCCTGGAGCCGACCATAACCTCCTCCATCTCAACCCCGTAAACCTCCACTAGTGTTTTCCTCCTAACCACCTCCCCAGGCTTACCGAAGGCTACGAGCCTCCCGGAGCTTATGACACCAGCTAGGTCGGCTATGCTAGCGTAGAGCGGTTCGTGGACCGTTATGACTGTTGTTATACTCCTACTAACCTCCCTGATAAGCCTAGCCACCTTAACCTGGTTAGCTATGTCCAGGTGGGAGAACGGCTCATCTAGTAGGAGCACCCTAGGGTTTCTTGCTAGAGCTCCCGCTAAAAGCACAAGCTTATGCTCCCCACTGCTAAGGCTGTTAAACCTCCTGCCCCTCAGCCTTTCAAGCCCGAAGAGCTTGAGTATCTCTAGCGGATCCCCGGGGTTCCTCACGTTATGGAGGTATGCTTCAAGCACATCCTCCACCCTAGCGTAGGGGTCTACCTGTAGGTATGCTGGTACATAGGCTGTAAGCCTCCTAGTCCTCCTAGGATCTAGACCACAGAGGCTGACAACCCCAGTGTAGTCTATGATACCCGCTAGAACCCTTAACAACGTGGTTTTACCAGCACCATTAGGGCCTATGAAGGCTGTTAGGCCCCCCTCTATCTTGAAGCTTACACTACTAAGTATAACCTTGCCCTCGACCTCCACTGTAACACCCTCAACCCTGATATCACAGTGGTTACTGTTGCTAGAGCCTCCCAGCATACCTACCCCTCACGGAGAGGTAGAGTAGTAGTGGAGCTCCCACAAGCGATGTTATAGCTGTCAGGGGTAGCTCCCTACCACCTCCAACAACCCTCACTATGATATCAGAGCCGAGCACCAGTATAGCCCCTACGATCGTGGAGGCTACGAGAAGCCTGTTAAAGCTAGCCCCCATAGTAACCCTAGCTATCCAAGGCGCTGTCAGCCCCACGAAGCCTACGGGGCCGCTCACAGCAGTTATGAGGGATACGGTGAAAGCCACAATAGCGGTCATGGAGAGCCTTAGAGCTTCAACGTTAACACCCATAGCCTTGGAGACCTCCTCCCCCAGGAGTAGGGCTGTGAGAGCCCCTCTATTAACGGCTACGAGGATTAGGCTTGCGAGCACGGCAACCGATAAGAGTGTCGACTCCGTTTTAGGAGTGTAGGCTACGGTTCCAAAGAGCCATACCATTGCTAGGCCTAGCTGGGGGCCTAGTAGGAAGATGGCTATGACTAGTAGGCTGCTGAGAGCGTACGATAAGGCTACACCAACTACTATTAAAGCGAGGCTCGTCAACCCAGCTATGGACGCTATCGAGATCACCGTAACGTAGGCTACAAGCCCTCCTAGGAATGCTGCAAGATACCATACCGGGTACCCGAGGCCGAGAGCTAGAGCTGATAGGTATCCTAGAGCCGCTCCAGGCGATATACCTAGTATGTAGGGATCTGCCATGGGGTTACCTAGAAGCCTCTGTATGATAAGACCTGATACGGCTAAGCCCACACCAACCATGGTGGCGGCAATACTCCTCCATAGGCGGAGCTCCACAACAGCTCTATCAACACTAGAGCTATCCCCCCATAGGAGGATCGTGATAGCCTCAAACGGGCTGTAAACTCTGTAAACCCCGATGGAGAGGGATAGTAGGAGGAGTGCAACGTAGAGTGCAAGAAAGGAGAGAAGGTAGAGTAGGTGTCTCAAGATACCGCTATCCTCCTAAACCCACCTTGAGGAAGGCTACCACAGGATCTGGAGCAATCTTCGATAGCACCCCTATTACATCCAGGGTCTCGGGGGATAGCTTCTGGGGTATAGCGGTTGTTGCTAAGTCGAATAGCTGTGGGTGTAACGCTATGAGTAGCACGTAGAGTGAGAGTATCGTTCTAGGGGATGGTCTAACGAATGAATCCTCGTAGGCTCCCGAGAGCACGTATATCCTACCATCTCTCAGAGCTGGAATCCTGTAAGCCGCGTCACCTAGAGCTTCTACCAGGAAGTTCACTAGATCTTCTGCGCTCACAAACCCATGGGACGAGGTTACTATTATAACCTCGGGAGCTCTAGCAAGCAGCGACTCAGGCGATACCTGAGGCCATAACATCATATCACCGTAGACGTTGACGCCTACAACCTCCACTATATCGTGCTCCCAGGTACCACCCCCCACTACGAAGAGCGGTCTAACCCATACCACGGCTGCAACCTTAGGCTTATACTCTGCCTTAGATGCTAGTAGGGTTGCATAGTTCACAGCTAGCTTGAACTTGTACAGTGTCTCGTAGGCTTCAACAAGCCTACCGGTAACCCTACCAGCAATCAATATAGACTCCTCCACGTCCGAGAGCTTGAAGTTAGGTAGTAGTACGACTGGGATACCGTAGGGTGCTAGGATGCTCTTCAAAGCCCTATGGCTTGGAACACTTGCAACCCCTATCACTAGGTCAGGCTTGAGACCGACTATGACTTCAACCTTGGGCGACCAGAAGCCTACAACAGCTAGCTCCCCCCTATCCCTCCTCTCCTTAACAATAGCTGGGAAGTTGGACCACTCGTCAACACCTACTAGGAGCTCCAAAGCTCCAATATAGTATAGGGTCTCTGTGACACTCGGGGCTAGCGATACTAGCTTGGAGGGCTTCCTCAAGACTACAACCTTATCCCCAACACCATCGGTTACAGTTACAGGGAATAGCATTTGCTCGGCTAAGACCTCAACCCTCCTAGAGAGGCTATCCACTGTAGACATGAGCTCCCTGATGGAAGCTCTCAAGCTCTCGTTGGCTAGAGCGAGCCTTGAGCTTAGGAGTTTAAGCTCAGCGCTAGCCCTCCCAAGCTCTTCAGCGATCCTCTCAAGATCCCTTACCGAGGCTACCTGCCTCAAAGACTCCTCTATCGAGGAGATCCTCCTCTTAACCAGGTCTAGATCCTTTAAAGCCTCACCCTGAGCTACCACCTGGCTCCTCAAACCCTCTATAGCCCTACCCTGCTCCTCAACACTCCTGCTAAGGCTTGATACCTCACCCCTCAACCCTGATATTGCCTGGTAGAGTGTGGAGAAGCCTACTATGAAGACTAGGATTACAGCTGCAAACCCTAGTAGTGTTAGCCTCTCACGCATCATACCCTGGACACCGTATCCAGGTTTCATCGTTTAAACCTTAAATCCGCTCATGGGTCTAAGCTATACTGTTTAAGAGAAGCGTGTTAGGTGTAACAGTAGACTGGGGTCAGCTTATTGGGTAAGGCTAGTGTTGAGAAGGGTAGAGCTCTAGAGGATACAGTGGAGCTCTGGCTCTCCCTCAGGGGGTATGCTTATGAGAAGAGAGCTAGGGTTAGAACTATGCTAGGCTACTTTGCGGAGGTCGACTTCCTAGTCTACGATAAGCATGGTAAGTTTATAGTCGAGGTTAAGAACTTGGAGAAACCAGTTGATAGGGATGTAGTCCTCAAGGCTTGGAATAACGTTGTAGCCCTTGGCGCCTACAAGGCCGTCGTGGTTTCAGCCTCGGGGTTCACGGATGTAGCTGTAAGCCTTGCACGTAGGATTGGTGTTGTGGAGCTTAAGACCCTCGACGAGGTCGTAGCCGACATAGAGGCTATGAAGGCTAGGCGGCAGCAGCTCTACATAGAGCCCGCTATAACGCCATGGACTGCTATGAGGTGGGCTGAGGACATCCTCGGTGAGAGGAGGCTACTCATATTCAAGGCGGAGAGGGGTGAGAGCGTGGAGCCAATGTACATCCCAGTCTACCACGTGAAAGCCAGTATCCAAGTTGAGCCAGGCAAGTACAGGGATGTAAGGCTTCTAGCATCAAGCCTAACAGGGCTACCAATAGCCTATGATAGGAGCTCCAAGAGGATGAGGGAGGCCTTGGACCAGCTAGTAGACCTACCAGTAGACCTACTGGAGGTCTACAGAGTTTATGCTGGGAGAAGGGTGGCGAGGACCGACATAGTGTACAGCTACGGTGAGGCAATGTGGATTAAGATGGTGAGACACCTAACACCAAGAGGGTTGCTGAGGAGGGTTTCAGAGAAGCCAGTAGCGGTGGAGGTGGTAAACGTATACCCACCCCTAGAGCAGCTGGAGGATGCGGTAGCAACGATAGAGGGTAAGAGGATGCTAAGAGAACCACCACAGGGCTTCGAGGTAAGAGAGCCCGTATACACACCTGGAAGCGTGAAACACCTGCTAGAGACAATGTTGAAAGCAGAGGTTAAAGCGATAAACCAGGTGAACGTCCCAGTATTCAAGGTGAAACTCGTGGACAGCAAGGGGAACTACAGGTACGCTATCATAGCAGGGTGGGCAAAGGAGGTATCAGTCTACGAGAGCAAGTACTTCGCATGACCCCCATACCCTTGAAAAGCTTAACCTGCGATCCATGCCTTCAAGGATATGGGAGTCACATGTTAGTAGCCTAGATAGGATCTCACAATATCCAGTTTCCTTGTAAGTACCTCCTCTCTAGAACCGAGAACCCCGCTATGGTGGGCGTGCACTTCAACCACTTTCATCAACATCAACATCGATATCGTCGGCCAACGACATGCTTAGAGCAACAAGGGAGCCCCTAACATCTAACACCATAACGTCAACACCATCACTGTAAACAACCCTAGCACTAGAACCCGGATATAAACCCATATTGTAGAACGTAAACCTGTAATCATCCCTTCTAACACGCTTAATGACAACAATAGTGCTACTCTTCACATCACTAAGCCTAACCACCTCTACACCCCACATTAGTAAATCAATATTAAACCTAAAGTTACAAATATATACGGTTAAACAAAGACTAAAAAGTAACATTTAAAATTATTTCTAGCTAGCATAAATTCAGTAACCAAGATCGATGCCGGTGAGAGAACTTCTAGCGAGATATGCTGGAGAGGTTAGAGCTTAAGGAGAAAAGCGTCCTCCTCTAGGGCCTCCACCTATCATCATAGCTATACTTCCCGTAGAGCTCGCTAGGTAAGAGCTTCCAATTCCATTGAATGGATTCTACACCCTCATGTTTCATGTACGGTGTGGAGAGTTCTCTCATCTCCATTACATGGATTCTATTCCATTAAGCCCCCAGGCGGGGCTCCTTGCGTCCGGTGTGGAGTCTGGTATTTAAGCTTTTCGCTCTTTCTCTCAATGGTTTTCCGGGGTTTTGAATAGAGGTTCCCATTGTATACTGTAGCATAGCAGTTTATAGGGGGTGTTTAATGGTAACGTATATAAGCTTTAGTTCATGTGGTGTTTATAAGCTTCCCTTGATGTGCTTGTTTGTTTTCATCACTCTTAGTTTAGAAGGTTTACTGCTCTCTCTGCTGGTTCTGGTGATAGCTTTAGCGATGCTAGATACCTATTTGTCTACGCTGATAGGCTGATGAGCAGAATTATGCTAAGTACGCTCCTACGTTCTATAAATGTTGGATATTTTATCTGCTATAATCCGTGTGTGGTGTTTAGGAGTTTAAGTTGGTTTAACTTCATCCGATAGGTTCTCAGAGCTATGATTGGTTGACCGGTTATCCACTAGGGGAGAAGGTCTCCTAGATGTTTGAGGCTAGACTTCCTATGGGGAGGTCGGGCTCTTAGTGTTGCTGGGGGTTGTTAACGTGGGTTGTGGTTAAAGGTTTAAGTGCTTTAGGGTATCTTTAGAGGTGGTTGAGTGTTTGGTGGTGGGGTTTGGATTACTTAGCTTTACTATGGAGTTTGCTTGTGCTAGCCTCTCTTGACTCCTTTAACCCCTGTGCTATGTCTATGACTGCTACTATTGCCTTGGCTGCTTCAAGCCTGGGTCTTCATGGTTTCGCTTTGTTGAGGTATCCTCTCCTCTTTGTGTTTGGGGTTTATGTTGGCTATCTCCTCGTTGGCCTGGTTGTATCGTGGGTTTTGGGTTTTAGTAGGATCCTCCTGGTTTTCGTTGTGCTATTAGCGTTTATCCTCGCTCTCCTGGATTTAAGGGAGGCTTTGTCTGAGAGGTCTGCCGCCTGTAGGGTTGGCGAGTGTGCCCCCCCATGGCTTAAGCTTCTAGATCCACGTATCTCCCCCTTGCTTCTGGTAGCCTCCGGTATTGTGGTTTCATGGAGTTTCATGATGTGTAGTGCTGCACCCTACCTCATATTCCTGGGGATTCTAGGCTCCACTGTGGGCTCCCCAGCTCTAAGGCTGGTGCTTATAGCCATCTACTGCCTCATAGTGATAGCCCCCCTAATCCTCATAGCGATCGCACCGGTAGCCGTCTTCGAGAAGGTAACCCTAAGCTATAGGGGTGTGTTGGTCGTGAGAAGCGCTCTCCTCGTACTCGTAGCACTTATAGGTGCATACTACATCTACATGCTATGGTAGTCTCGACGTGGGCGTGGAAGCCAGCGGGGTCGAGTAGCTGGGTGGATTCACACCATTAAAATACCTACTCGGACTACATACAACATGGGGTTCGAGTGTGGTGGGTAGGAGAGCTCTAATAGCGGTGGTGGTAGCGGTAACCCTAGCACTAGCAACCCTCCCATGGATCCTCATACCCGATGTAAGCGTTAGCTATGAGGGTAGCATTAAGCTAGGCTTCGAGGATCAAAGGAGTCTTCTAGAGAAGCTTAACGTGAGCGAGAGGGACTCCTTCTACGTTATAGCACTAACCACATGCCCTTGGTGCGCTCTACAGCTAAAATACTTCTCCAGAGAGTTCCCGGAGGCGTACAACTACTGCTACATAGACGTTAACATGGAGTGCCGTGAGGCCCTGGAAATGCTTGTGCGGGAGAGCAAAGGGCTTATAGCAGGGGTCCCCACAACGCTCGTCATCAAAGACGGTAGGGTAGCAGCAATAGTCGTAGGCTACAAGGACGACAGGAACACCTGGGAGCAGCTAAGACAATTAGAGCCCACAGAGCACATACCAGTAAACCCAACAGGCTTAAACCCACAGGTGAAAACCAAGATAGCGCTAACGATTACAATAATAGCCCTAGGCGCCATAACAACCCTAGCACTACACATGTACAAGAGAGAGCATAGGCACACAAGCAGGAGGAGGTAACTCAAAGAAAGAACTCTCCCCAAACGGTGGGATACCGAACAGGGGAAAGGGCTCCAACCACAACACTCCAGAGCTCCTCAAGGTACTTCAGGTAGTGTTGATCAGCTTCGCTAAGAAGATCCTCGTATCTTGTCTCAGAGAGCATCATCACACTTCCTCCTAAGTGCCCAAGTGCACTCCTCTAGAACGTTAGCTCTAGGATACCTGGTAGCATTAGTACGTGGTGGTAGGGAGAGGAAAATGGATATAGGCTTGGTTTAAGAGATACTATGTGGGGATGAGGAGGATTAGCGGTCTCTGACTTATGATGTGGGATCAACCATCCGACTCCACGGGGGTTGCTGGTAGGCTACTATAGGCTTTATAGGCTTCAAGCCTAGCATAGTATGGGTGGCTGTGATGATCCGTGTTTCAGCCGAGTGGTGAGGAGCAACGGCTTCTCCGAGCCGGTGTGATGAGTAGGGTAGGTTGCCGAGGTGCGGGGATACTTCCATGGGCTGATCGCGGATGACGTGCATAGTGCAGCTTGTAGGCCCAAGTGGTTCTGGTAAGACAAGGGTCATAGTCAGCGTATCTAGGAGGCTTAAAAACCTGGGGTTCAAGGTGGCTGTTGTTAAGCACACACACCACCATGTAGATGTGCCTGGTAAGGATTCGTGGAGGTTCATAGAGGAGGGTGGAGCGGACTACGCAGTAGTACTGAGAGGATCGGGGGAGAGGGTAGCGGTGTTCACAAGAGATCAGAGCATAGACAGGATTGTGGGGGAGCTCTCGAAAACAGTGGACGTAATCCTAGTAGAGGGCTTCAAAGACCTAAGACTAGGGTACAAGGTAGAACTAGGGGGAGGAGAGAACCTAGAAGAGGTATCAGAGAAGGTGCTAGAAGAGCTACTAGAATGTCCGAGAAAAGCTGGAGAGCATAGACACCCCCGACCTCAAGGCAAAGAGAGGTAGGGAGCACATTATACAGCCCGTGTGGAATGCTCTGAGAGGGTAGGATCTCGTGCAACCTAGATATCGTTAACGTTTCTAGCCATATTGAGTTTGACCGTACTCACTAGAGGCGAGTTGTTTATAAAAGGTTTCAATGCCCCCTAATGGTTAGTATATGGATTGTCTAGTGTGTTATTGTGTCCCTGTTGTGGTTGGGGTGCAGGTTTAGGTTTTATCTGGTTTACAGCTATGATGCTCTTCTGGGTTCTCCTCCTGGTGCTCCTGGTTGCTGGTGTTATCTACGTCCTCAGATATCTATCTGTAGCGTTTTCACGAAAACCTGTTGCAGGTGAGGATTTGGAAGCTGAGATTAGGAGGTTGAAGGCTAGGGTTGAGGAGCTTGAGAGGAAGGGGGCTAAGGGTGGGTAGGTGGTTCCCTGCGGGTAGGGTGTCCCCCTATGGCTGGGCTCCTAAGATACCTAGTGGGTCTTGTTATCCTAGCTTTAATAGTGGGTTTCGCCTACTGGGCTTACCAAGGTTACAGTATTGCTAAAAGCATTAATGTTAAGGATTACAGGGTTGCTGGTGTAGATGTTAAAGAGCACTACAGCATAATACCACCAATACCCAAGACTATAACACTAGATATCATACTGGATATGGAGAACCCCACAGGCTATAGCATCTACGTAAGCAGGATAACGTATAACGTCTACGTTAATAAAACCTTCGTAGCTAGTGGTGTTAGAGAAGGTTTAACAATATACCCTGGAGTCCAGTCGGTACGATTAAGTGTTGACGTAGACCTAGCTAAAGCAATAGATCTAGCCAGGGTAGCCAAGGAGCTCCCAGTGAAGAAGGCTAGAGGTGAGGCTACCACAATCGAGATTATAGTTAGAGGTGATGTAAGCGTACCAATAACACTAAGCTTCCAAGCAGTATACATAAGAACACCAGTAGAGATAGCGATACCATACAACATAGAATACTACTATAAGGTAAGCTAGGAATGCTCCAAAGGCTCCCTGCAAATTAAACGCTGAGAACTCCTACAGCTAGGTACTTAAAACAGTTGAAGCCCAGGTTACAGGCGCTCTCCAAACTATCACCGGAAGGTTTGAAAGCTGTTATGAAAGTCTATGTGTAGAGTGGAAGTCGTGAAGAGCAATTCTCCTAGGGGTTACTCTGGAGCAATGGGTGGGATTTATCAGGTGGTGGGCCCGCGGGGATTCGAACCCCGGACCTCCGCCCGTCAGGGCACAACGATATGAATGATTGATGGTATATTGATATGAATGGGATCTTACCTCCATACAGATCTCTATACCGGCTTCCATATCGGGGCAGGCTGATATGAAACACCGTCCTCAGGGGGTGTAGCGTGGAATCTGAGTTTAATTGGGCTTGGTATTTGCTAGCCACCTGTTCACTTCAGAGAACAGTTTAAACGACTAGAATGATGATCTATAGAATAGCTAGCCCTTAGCTTCCTTAATAATCTCTTCTGGGGATATGTCCCAGCCCTTCTTAGCCGTTGCTCTCAGGGCATATTGGTAAGCTGGGATTTGGTATGCGTATTCCCTGCCTATCCAGTGTTCTCTTGGGATCTCCGAGATCTTATCTGCACCTGCTATGTATATGATTATGTTTTTCCTCAACATCGCCTTCTTGAGGTCTATGTCTGCATCATCTATACTATTTGAAGCCCTCTCCAGCTCCTCCCAGAGCTTCTCACCAAAAGGTTTTCTAAGCTCTTCCACGAGGTCTGAGAGATTCCTCAGAACCTCATCCTCAAGCCACTTCATAACCCCCTTCTCCCATATCAGCCCAAGTGCTCTTGGGTTGCCCCCAGCCAGTTTCCAGAGGATCTCTTTAGCCTCTTCAGAGCTGATCCCAAACTCCCTGGCAACCCTATGGTGTGAGCCTATCTGTGATATGAGATCCTCGAAAGCGTTTCTAGGCAGGTTCCACATCAATGCCCACTTAACCTTACCATCAACAACATCCCTGAGCTCCTTTATAAGGGCATCGCTTGTAAGGGCTATAATGGCTATAGATCCTCCCTTCTCTGAGTAAATACTATTGTATTCCGCTATGTCGTTTGCGAAGCTCTCAAGCCATTGTCTGAAGTTGCTGAGATGCTCAGGGCTATCAGCCTTAACCTCGTCAGCAACTATCAATACCCTCCTACCCCTCCTAAGCCTGCTAGCTATGTAGCTGGCTAGGGTGAATGCTATGCCGAAGATCGTTGATGTAGAAACTATCGTAACTCGATCTGGCGAGATCTGGGAGTCCCTTAAGTACCCAGCAATACTCTCACCCAGCCCCCTGAAGCTCTTGGGTAGATAGAGCAAAGCCTTCTAAAGAGCCTCCTCAGACCTCTCAACAACCAAAACATCAAGCCCAGAGCCAGCCTGATCAGTAACCCTTGAGAGAACCCTGAAGAAAGTGCTCTTACCACAACCCTTAGGATCGTAGAGCACGGTGATCATTCCGCCCACAGCGATATCCTCCCCTGCAATGATGCTCCTAGCCTCAAACTCACGATCAACAAAAAACAGCTTAGTCTTAGAACTATGCATCCTACTAATGATTTCCTTGATTTTATCGTTTTTCTCTATCCTAGATGTCTCTATATCTTCCTCAGGGCTTGGTCTAATACGGATAGTATCCATAGCACTCCCAACAATATATATTGAAAAGGGATATAGATATGGCAATAAAAAAGTCTTGCTCCCTATCTATGCCTTTATATATGCTATGAAGGGCTTGTTCACGTAGTATGTTGCGTTCCCAGAGTCTATCTTCAGGAAGTATGTTGAGAAGTTGATCACCCTCCCCTTGATTATCTGAGACCCTTGGTTGGGGATGACAACAATAATCTCAACAGATCTCCCTACAAGCTCCTCATCAAGATCAGACTTCCTCCTAGACTGTTACTGGTTTGAGGTGTTTTGTAGCTCGATAGGTATATAAACTCTAAATATATTTGTTGGTGTCCCTGGGTTTCCGAGATCTGTAGGGCTTTGAAGCCTCTAGCGACAGGGGCTAAGCTTCTGCAGTGAGGGGGCTCGGGGGTAGCGTGATGAACCACCCCCCAAGAATTTAACTTGGTGGGTGGTGAATGCTAGCTATTACCATATAGATTAAGTCTATGAAAACGATCGAGGAGAGAGGTTTTAGCTATATACCTATATCCCTTTTCAATATATTATTGGAAAGCACATAGGGGTATCGCCTCATCATCTAATATGGCTAGGGATTAGATGCTTAGTAAACTTAAACCCAGCATTCGTTCATAGGTAACTAGAGGTATCTAAATCTATTGCTTGCCTTGTAACAGCCTCTCGGGCAGAAACCCGGGGGCTCCTTGAAGCGAAGCCTAACACAGCCTAGGACATCGAGGTATAGTGTGTAGTGTACTGGGCCAACACAATATAGAGGACACTATCTTTAACGAGCTTGCTATGAACCCCCTAACCTCCAACGAAACCCCCATGTGAGACCGAGCCCCTCCCAAAACCTTAAACAAGTAAACCCCGCCTTAGAGTATGTTTAGAGGTTTTAGTAGAGATGCTTGATAAAAGTTTAAACATTATTATTTAACAAGCCGGGGGCTTGTATAGTTGCATTATGGCAAACTAGGCTCACCGCATACACCCCTAAGCAGTCCTCCTAGCACCAATCAGGGGAAAATTTAAATAAACCCCATACAATCTCTATTATTAAGGCTGGTAATATGAATAGAAGGGATCTATTCAAATTCCTAGCTGGTATAGGTCTAGGAGCTGTTGCTATTGAAACATATGAGAGGCTACACCACATACCTATGCTTGAGACTATGTTTAGAAAAGAGCTAGAGTACTGGATAAACCAGTATAACATTGCAAGAGAGGAGGTTGAGAGGTTAACAGGAAAGCTGAGAGAGCGGGAGGGTGAAATCTCCAGTTTAAGAGGTGAATTAGCTAGATCAAAGGAGGAGTTAGAACATCTAATACAACAATATAACACTACAAAAGAGGAGGTTAGCAGGCTATCGGAGGTGTTAAGACAGAGTGAGGAGGAGATCAATAACCTAAAGGAGAAGGTTGGCTACTGGGAGGCCCAGTATAACACTGCTAGAGAGGAGGTTGGTAGACTAAACTCTATAATCAATAAAATTGATGAGCTTGAGAGGGAGTCTACATCAGCTATAGCATATTATAGGGGGAGGATGGATGAAGCTATTAGAAAGCTGAGAGAGGTTATTGAAAGGTATAGAGTATTGCTTGGTGATGAGAGGGTTTCATTCGAATATTCAACTCTCAAGATACTAGAGGATTTGAGGTTAACGGAGGAGAGGTTGCAAAAGGTTCTACCATACTTCCCATTGATATTAAACCTTTACTGGAGGCCTATGAGGGTTGTAAATGATAAGATATACGATATAAATGTTGTCTTTGAAGTTATATCACCTCTTAGTAGTTTAGAGGATGTTGAGGTTACTCTTAGACCTATTGAGTATAAGTACTTCATAACAAAGTATGGTATGAGGGAGGAGGATTACAATAAAGTATTCCCAGAGGAGGATGTGAGGATTGTTAGAATTAAACCCTTACAAACTGAAAGGAAGATTTTCAGTGTTGATTTCAAAGATTTGAAGGGTGGTAGGGAGTACTTTATAGAAGTTAGAGTTAGAGATGTTGCTGGGAATGAAAAAAGAGTAGCAGTGAAAACACCTTATATAAGACAGTTTGAAAATATTGCTAAAACAGATGATATTTTAGTAGGAGCAGTCTATTATCCTTGGTATCCTCATAATTGGCAGTTCGGTTCTACTTACACCCCTCTTTTAGGCAAGCACGACACAACAGATCCAATTGTAGTTAATAAACATATTGATTGGGCGACTGGGCACGGGATAGACTTCTTCGCTGTTTCATGGCCTGGACTTCGTAGCTGGTTATCTAAACGACCACATATGATCGAAAATTTAGAGAATGGGCTATTAAAATCTTCTCTCATTGATCAAATTAAGTTTGTTATATTCTTTGAACCTAGTTATTTAGAAGAAGAACTACCTAATGTTAATAAACGTGAAGCTTACTTCAAGGATATAAAGTACATTATATCTAATTACTTTAAAAATTCCAGTTATCTTAAAATAAATGAAAAACCGGTTATAATTCACTATAATGTAAGACTCCTTTACAAAATCTCTGATAATCCATCAGATATTATTGGACAAGTTAGGGAAATTTCAAATAATAGTGGTTATAACCTTCGTTACATAGGTGAAGTGTTTCTTCCTTCAATTCCAGGAATGGCGCCTTGGTTACCGCCTAGAGAAGAATTGTTAGAAAAATTAGATGGATTAACTAATTGGATAGTTTTTCGCCCATGGGAAAATAATGTGGGGGGAGAAAAAAGTTGGGAAGAATTCTTAAGTGATATTAATATTTATTATCCCGAATGGAAAAAGTATGCACAGAGATATAATATCTGGTTCATACCATTGACAGCTCCTGGTTTTGACGATAGATATTGTTCATGGGGCAGTAAAACTGTTTTACCAAAAGATATGGATAAATTCAAGAAATTTTTAGATATATCACTACTCAATATGCAAGGATCCAAATTAATGTTAATAGCTACATGGAATGATTGGTGTGAAGGCACAAATATAGAGCCTTCAATAGAAACTGGTTTTAAAGAGCTTATCGTAATCAAAGATACGTTAAGTAACTATAAATTAAAATCATAAAAATGACTATAATTTATTAATTTTATCCTCTTAGAATTTTTTATTTTTCAAGAATAACTTTTAGATATCTCATTAACTTTTTAAAATATGACTAAGTATTGTTAGTTCAGGATAAACTTTTATACTTTTAATCATGAGCGACTATCATACATCACAATTAATATTGTAGGCCCTATTCTTAATTTTGACACCCATTTTACTCAAAAAGGCATTTTTCTTTTAATCGGATCAGTAGAACCAATTCAGTATTTTTAAGTTCTTAATAAAGTAAATTATGTTTTAAATAAAATTGTAAGTAAAGAAGAGAGTCCACCTCTAAGGTTTAATTTATAAATTAATATCTATTAAAAATATGGATCAACTTGTATCTATTATAATCCCTGCTTATAATGAAGAGAAGACAATAGGGAAAATTATAAAAAATAAGAAAGTCAAAAATATCCTTTCCTTATGAAATAATAGTTGATGATGATGGCAGTAAAGATAATACAAAAAATAGCAGAGTCATTAGGAGTAAAAGTAGTTAGTAATTATAAAAATAAGGGAAAGGGTTACTCTATGAGAAAAGGAGTAAAATATTGTAATGGCGATATAGTAGTCTTTCAAGACGCAGACTTAGAGTACGACCCTAGGGATATCCCTAAATTATTGAAACCTCTGCTTATAAGAAAGAATATAGCTGTTTATGGTAGTAGATTTAAAAAAAGACAAACAAGATTACATCGTTCTACAGATTTGGAAATTTATTAATATCATTTCTTATTAATTTATTTTTTCATTCTCATCTCTCAGATGTCGAGACAGGATATGAGGGTCTAAGAGAAAGACAAATTAAAAACACAATAAGTATATTGATGATAGCAAATAACATAATCCTCTCCTTTAATATTGTATATATTGAAGCAATAATTAAAAGCAAGATTAAAGAAAAGCCAAAGGAAGGAACAATAGATAAGTTATCGGGACCAATGTCTTCTAAACTCCTTTCTAGAAACAAACTCCTTAACTAACCTTACGTCCTCATCTCTACTCACACAGGCCCACCATGAGTTGCCTTTAATGGGGACGGGTTATATGTTATATGAAGTGTATAGTTTAACTTAAGC
>Ga0080008_152487_pt2 | contig 28019 bp, 35 predicted proteins | sample ConCONMetagenome_FD_69211 | JGI IMG/M metagenome (GOLD analysis project Ga0080008, IMG submission 69211) | Hot spring microbial streamer communities from Conch Spring, Yellowstone National Park, USA - CON_C (SPADES assembly) (version 2) | ecosystem: Environmental > Aquatic > Thermal springs > Hot...
AGGGAAGTTGTTTTAGTTGGTGTTCAATGGAATGAGGGTCTACTTTCAGAAAGGTGATGAAGTAATTTTGTATCAAGGCGATGCGGTTGAGGTGTTAAAAGAGTTGCCTGCGGGTTTTGTGGACCTCATCATAACAAGTCCTCCTTATAATGTGGGGAAGAATTATGGTGAAGCTGTAAACGATACAAAGAGTTATGAAGAGTATTTGGAGTTTGCAAGAGATTGGCTTGAGGGAGCTTATCGGGTATTGAAGCATGGTGGGAGGATAGCAGTTAATGTGCCGGCGTGTATTCAGCAGTCGACGAAAAGTAAGTATGCTTATATGGCTTTTGACTATGTGAGGTTGATGCGAGAGGTGGGTTTTATTGATATGGATTGGATAGTTTGGGTCAAGACTATAAATGGTTTGCCTGTAGAAAGGGATACAGCTTGGGGGAGTTGGTGTAGTCCTAGCCATCCGTATATTCGAGATGCATGTGAGTATGTAATAGTAATGGCAAAAGGAAGTAAGAAGAGGGTAGATAAGAAGGGAAGAAATGACATAACGCCAGAGGAGTTTATGCAGTTTACGACAAATGTGTGGATGATACCGCCAGTGAGGGACAAGGAGCATCCGGCTGTGTTTCCGAGAGAGCTGCCTTACCGTTTGATGAAGCTTTATACATGGCAGGGAGATATTGTGCTTGATCCGTTTGCGGGTAGTGGGACAACGTTGGTGGTGGGGTTGGAGTTGGGAAGGAAGGTGGTAGGGATAGAAGTAGAAGAGAGGTGGTGTGAGGTGGCGGTAAGAAGATTGAAGATGGTAAGTAGAAAACTTTTTTGATAGGAGGTGGAGGTATGGTTAAGGAAGTAGCAAAGGCTTGGTCAGAGTTTGAGAAGTATTTAGTTGAGACGAGGTATGCTGTGAGGGATATTGAGACAGGGAAGCCGTTGGAGTGTAGTTGGAAGGATGTAGTGGAGCGTATTGGCAAGTATTTGTTGTCGGTGGATGTGGGTAGGGCAGTGAAAAAGTTTTGTGTAGCTGATTGTAAGAGCGAGGAGTTATTGGTTGGAGTAGTGAAGGCGATTAAGGATCGTTTGATTGTTCCAGCAACTCCTGTGTTGATGACTCTTGGCAATCAGTATACGAGGAGGAAAGGGTATTTTTCGTGTTATCCGTTAGGGTATGTGCCGGATACGATGGATGGTATTTATGAGGTTTGTAATAAGATGCGGGAGATATATATGAGGGGTGGAGGGTGTGGTATAGATGTATCGAAGTTGAGACCAAAAAATTCTTGTGTGGACAATGGGCAGGGCATAGCATCTGGACCTGTGGGTTTTCTGATGCTTTTTGATGCTGTGACTGGAACGACGAATCAAGGGGGAAGAAGAAGGGGAGCGTTGCTTGTTCAGATGCATTGGAGGCATCCGGATATAAAGCGGTTTATTAAAGCGAAGAAGGCAGTGCCGATGTTGTCGAAGGTAATTTGGTCGTTGCCTGAGGATGAGAGAATGATTGATGTGCCGCTATCAAACATGAATATATCGGTAGTGGTGGATGAGGAGTTTTTTAGGGAGGGGAGGGAGTTATATGATGAGATAGCAGAGAGCATGTGGTCAAGCGGGGATCCGGGGCTTCTTTTCTTGCATAATATGTTGAAGTATTCACCGTTTAACTGGAAGGAGAACGAGAGGGATTATCCTGGGTTTAGTAATCCGTGTGGTGAGTACTTAGCACCAGCCAATACAGCGTGCAATCTAGTGACAGTGAATGTAGCAAAGATCGCGAGAGAGGTATTGGACAGTGATGGTGATTTTGATTTTGAGAAGTTTTATCGGAGAGTGTTTGATGTAGCGTATTTAGCATGTGTGTGGGGGACTGTGATGTTGTTTATGGATGAGGGGTATCCGTTTGAAGAGATAAGAAAGGCAACACAGAAAGTAAGACCTGTTGGTGTTGGTATGACTGGGTTTCATACGGCGTTGCTTTTAGCATACGATGGGCACGTGAGATATGGATATGATGAGGAGGCATTGCAGTTTGCGGAAAATGTGCAAGTAGCCCTGACGCTGGGGACGTTAAAGTTTTCAGCTGATTTGGTTGCGTGGACTAATAAAGTATATAAGTGGGATAGGGACTATTTGGAGATGCATATAGATGAGTTGAGGGAGGTTGTATTTAGGAGGGGTTTACCGTTTGAGAGGGAGGTGAATTATGTCACAGCAATTGGTAGGACTCATGGTGGGTTTTTTCATGCGGTGACGACATCACAGCCTCCTACTGGGTCGGTGTCAATGTTTGCAAGAGTAGCAGGTGATACAGGTATTGAGCCGATGTTTGAGGTAGAGTTGACTAGAAGAGTGAAGGATTTTTATACGGGGGAGTGGAAGGAGGTGAAGTTGGTGACGGAGTATCTAGCAGATAAGCTTGAAGACAGGGAGTTTAGGAAGAGAGTTGAGAGGCAGTTAGCGCATGAGATTAAGCCTCTTCAGCAGTTGGAGATGTTGGCGAGGTTTCAGAGGTTTGTGCATACGGGGATATCGAAGACGATAAATTGTCCGAGGGAAACGAGTGTGGAGGAGATAAAGGAATTGATAGAGAAGTCGGTGCAGTATAGGTTAAAGGGGTTTACGGTGTTTAGAGATGGGTGCAGGGAGGATACGGTGTATGTGAAGGAAAAGAAGGATGAGAAGAAAGGAGAGTGGGTTAAGTTGATTGATTTGGGTAGTGTGAGGGATGCTTATGTGTATGAGGTTGAGGGGACGGTAAAGGCATATATAACGACGAGTTTTGATGAGGAGGGTAATTTGAGGGAGGTATTTGTGAATGTAGGTAAGGCAGGGACGACTCTTAATTCGATGTTTCAGGCGGTGGGCAGGATAATTTCGGTAGGGTTAAGGCATGATGCGAGGTTGGCTGAGAAGTTTATAAAGACGTTGAAAGGGATAGAGATGGGGGAGTTTTATCGGTGTGGCGAGTTGAGGGCTAAGGGGTTGCCTGACATGATAGCGAAGGTGATGGAGGATGCGATAAAGAGGAAGAAAGGCGAAGATCCTGATGGAAAGAACACAGAAGTTAAAAAGATAGGAGATTTATGCCCCCAGTGTGGTGGGCTTTCAGTGGTAAGAGAAGGGAATTGTATGACTTGTGAGAATTGTGGTTTTACGGTGTGTTCGTAAGTGGAGTTATATTTTAAAAATGAATTAGGTAGGGTGTAGGTTTATATTATTGATGATGATAGTAAAGAGAGTTTTGTCAATTAGGTTAAGTTCGAAGTATAGGAGTAAAGTTAGGCGGTTTGTTTATGATTTAGCTCAGTTCCAGAATTTGTTGAGGATATTTGTCTTAGAATGGGACAAGAAGACAGGGGATATTTTTAGGCTTTTTAACCCGAGTTTGTTGTATTCGTTGATAGCAGACAGGATACAGAGTAATAAGTCAGAGTGGCAGAAGAGAGAGTTGGAAGAAGTGAAAAGTATAGTTGAAGGTGATGGAGAGTTGAAGGGTTGGATTAAGAGATTGAAGGAGCAGAAGGAAAAGGTAGGAAATGCCTGGGTATGTGCTCAAGTAGTAAATCAAGAAGTAAGGAATTTGAAGTCATGGGCAAGGGCATTGAAGGAATATAAAAAGAATCTCGAGAAGTTTAGAGGCAGACCAGGGTTACCGAAGCCAAGAAGGTTGAGGGATTTGACGAGATTTACTATAGTTGTTCCTTTTGAAGTAAAAAGCAGGAAGTTATTGTTGAAGTTAAGGAAGGGAGAGAAGCCTTTGGAAGTGTTATTACCAAAGGATTTTGATTATAAGGTAAAGGAAGTAAGGCTTGTATATGATATGGAGTGGATAGAGGTGTATGTGGTGTATGATAAGAAGATTGAAGTTTCAAATACTGGAGAATATCAAGCAGGGATAGACATAGGGCTTGATAATCTGTTATCAGTGGTAAGTGATAATCCTGGGTTGAAGAGTTTTATTGTATCTGGGAAAGAGTTAAAAAGTTTTAATAGGTGGTGGAATAAGAAAAAAGTTAAAATTCAGGGTCATATAAATCAGATAGGGAATATGATGAAAGAGGAAAAGGATGAGGAGAAGAGAAAGGTGTTAGAAAAGCATTGGTTATGGTTGAGGAAATATTTATGGAATTTATGTAAAGCAAGAGATAGGAAGCTAAGTGCTTGGATGCATCAAATAACAAGAAGAGTGGTTGATATCCTTTATGAAACGGGTCATAAGAAGGTTTATATTGGAAGAGACGCAATAGATAAGAATGGAATTTCGTTTAGTAGGATTGTAAATCAGAATTATGTTTGTATACCTCATCGTAAGTTGGTGAATATGTTGAAGTATAGGTGTGAGGAGTTAGGGATAGAGGTTGTAGAGGTAAATGAAAGATATACCAGCAAAGCATCTCCTGTCAGTGATGATGTAGTAGAGATACAAGCTAAGAAAGTGAATGGAGAGGAGGTTCAATTTTCTGGGAAGAGAGTTAGTAGGGGATTATATAAAGATTTAGTGGTTGGGAAGGTGTTTAATGCAGATTTAGTGGGTGCAATGAATATTTTGAAGATCGGAGCTAAGCTCCGTAGACTGTTGATGGATATGAAGATTTTATTTGTAAAGTTGTGTAATCCTGTGAAGTTTAGGCTGTGGGATTTGATTTACAGAAGTAATCCTGAGTCCCTGCTTATTAAGGCAGGGATAGGGGTTAGTAAGCCTGCCGTTAGGCAGGAAGCCTTAGCCCTGTGAAGAGGGTGGGCACGTTGTGTTAAGGGGAGGGGTTTGTGATGCGGTTAAGGGATTTAGTGATGGAAGATTTTTATGCGAATCAGGTTGGTGAGGTAAAGTCTCCATTGCGGTGGACTGGTGGTAAGTTTTGTATAGCAGATTGGATAGTAAGTCTTATGCCGAAACATAAGGTATACGTAGAGCCGTTTTTTGGTGCTGGTTGGGTATTTTTTAGGAAGCCGAGGTCTAAGGTTGAAGTGATTAATGATATAGATGACAGGGTGTATGCATTGTTTAAGGTTTTGTCTGATGAAGGGTTATTTCAGAAGTTTGTAGAGAAGATATGGTTTGTAGGGGCAAGTGAGAAGTTGTATTATGAGATGTTAGATAGATTGAAAAGTGGCAAATTGGATTTAGTGGATAAGGCAGTAGCGTTCTTTTATGTAAATCGTTTTAACGTAAGTGGTAATTTGGCGGAAGATTTTTTGATATGGAGAGTTAAAAATAAGGCATTATCGTATGAAGGCGTGAAGGAGAGGTTGTTAGCTATACATAGGAGGTTGAAAGGGGTTGCGGTGTTAAATAGGGATTGGAAAGATGTAGTGATTAAGTATGATGGTGAGGATGTTGTGTTTTATTTGGACCCGCCGTATGTGTTGGGTACTCGTTCAGGTAGTGAGGGAATTTATGCTTATGAAATGAGTAATGAAGAGCATGAGGAGTTAGTAGATATTTGTTTGAAGTTGAGAGGGAAGGTAATATTGTCGGGATATCAAAATGAGATTTATAAAAAGTTGGAGGAGAATGGGTGGATACGGTTGGATAAGGAAGTGTGTCTTAGTACAGTGGTGACAGTAGGTGGCAAAGAGAGGGGCAGAAGAGTAGAGAGTGTGTGGTTGAATTATGATGTGAGGAGGTATTTGGTGTGAGTAGGTATTTACGGTTTTTTCCGTATATAGGTGGTAAAATGTATATGTTGAAGCATATATTAAGTATGATACCTCCTCATCGGATTTATGTGGAGGTGTTTGGTGGTAGTGGAAAGGTGTTATTGAATAAGTCGAGAAGTGAGATTGAAGTTTGGAATGATTATGACAGACGGATAGCTAATTTATTTCATGTAGTTGTATTTAAGTTTGATGAGTTTTATGAGAAGGCGAGGGGGTTAGTATATAGTAGGGAGTTATACAAAATGTATAAGAAGGAGTTATCGAAGGTAGGGAAAATTGAAATAGGGGATGTTGATTTAGCAGTTAAGACTTACTATGTGTTTTATTGTATGTTTGGTGGTGGTGGAAATCATTCGACTGGTTTTGCTTTTGGTAAGGTTAGGAACCATGCGTTGAGGTACTGGAAGCTACTGGATGTTTTAGTTAAGGTTAGAGAACGTTTGAGTAGTGTGATAATAGAGTGTGATGATTTTGAAAGAGTAATGAGAAGGTGGGATAGTGAAGATACATTCTTTTATTTGGATCCGCCGTATTTTGACGCTGAGGGTTATTATGAAGGCTTCAGCAAAGAGGATCATAAGAGGTTGTTGAGGATATTAAAGGAAGTAAAAGGAAAATGGTTATTAAGTGGCTATGTTAATGAGTTATATGATAGGGAATTGGCGGGTTATAACCGATTTGAGTTTGAAATGGTAAAGCGTTGTTATCATAAGGTAGGGGGTAGTGAGGAGAGTAAGCCCAGGGTAAAAGAGGTTTTATGGTGTAATTATGATATAAAGAGGAGTTTGTTTGGATGAAGTAAGAGATGCGTTTTTTATTATGTGGTGGGCGGTTAAGGGTAGATGTAGTAGAGTTGGGGAGTGGGAGATATGAGGTGTTTGTGTTTGTGGGAGGCGGTGTTTGTAGTGTTTTTGAAGTTTTGAGAGATGAGGGGTTCGATTTGATATTTTCGGAGGATGGTGTTACCAGAGTGATGAGCAAGGTAGTAAGTGGCAATGTAATTGATTATTTGACTGAGTTGTCGGTAAAGGTGGCGACAGAGATGAAAAAGTGGCATTAGTATGGGCGATAATTTTATATTTTTAGTGATAAAAAGTGAGTAGTTGAAGGAGGTGGGGAGATGCAGGCTAAGAAGAAAGTTGAGGTTTTTAACATTTCTAAGTTGTTGGTCAATAAGGTCATTCAGTATTGTAAGGAAACAGGGAAGGATTTGGAGCAGTTATTGAATGAAGTGATGGAAGGGATAGTTCAGGAGAGTGGTATGAGTAGTGGAGATAGTAAGGGTAGGGTATTGGTAAAGGATGTGGAGATAAGGATAGCTGTGCCGACGGGGTTGGATGTGAAGTTGATGCAGATAGCTAATAGTAAAGGAGTGACGAAGTTTAGGTTGGTGCGCGACAAGTTGCGTCAGGTAGTAGAGAAAGCATAGGGGAGGAGGTAGTTTATGTCTCAGTTATATAGGATTACTGACAGGATGAGTGGGGCGGTATTAGATAAGTGGTATATTTTGATAAGGGTTGATGAGGAGGCTAGGGTGAGTTATGAGACGTATGGTAAGAGTGGGTATGGAGTGATACATCCTGTTTATTTGGTTTTTGATGATAGAGGTGTAGTTAGGTGGGCTGCTGGGGAGGGTGTATTTGTTGTTGAGAGAGCTTTGTCCCTTTCGAAGGGGAAGTCTGTGGAGGAGGTTGAGGGGTCTATTTATAGTCAGGAGTTTGTGAGGAAATTTAGGTTGAGGGATCTTCTTACGGGTAGGGTAAATGTGAAGAATTTGGATAGGTTTGTGCGATTTTATCCTAATGATATTTCAGAGGGTGGGAGTGTTCGTATAAAGGGTAGTTTGAGTAATGAGATAAGGTTAGAGAAAGGTGGGGTGCTAAGGTTTACGGATTATATGATTTATCCGTATCCGTTTGAGGTGATTTTTAAGGGTAAGTGGGAGGTTGAGGGAGAGGGTTGGGATGGGGTATTAAGGGAAGTGCATATGTTATTTGATGTTGATGGAGAGGTGGCACGTATTTATGGGATGGATGAGTTTACTGAGTATGAGTATATAGAGACGAGGGAGTATGAGTTGTCACCGCCTGAGGATGTGTATGCGGAGTATGAGTCAGAAGAGGTATCTATTTCGCCAGCAGAGCCGTTTGACCTTCAGGATGTGCTTCAGGGTGTTGTGAATGAGCGTAATTGTGTTGAGTTCCTTGCAGTGAGAGTTGTTTAGTTAGGTTGAGAGGTGAGTTAAGGGGTGAAATCGTTAGTTGAGAAGTTGATTCATTTTTTAGGAGGGAAGGGTCGTTCGCAGTCTCAGCCTGTTATTCAGCCGGCTCCGAGCAGGGAGGAGCAGATTGAGCGTGAGTTAAGGGCTTGGTCAGCTTTTTATAATGTGTTGGCTGACAGGTCGAGAAGGTATTTTCTTTCGACTGTGTTAGGTCAGCCTATTTTGGATAAGCAGAGGATGATAGAGATGGTGGAGGCGTATAAGGATACTTTCTTTCATCAGATGATAGTGAATTTGCTTGTTGATGATGCGTTGAGTGTAGACCCTGTGACAGGAGATGTAGTAGAGATAACGACAGTGAATGAGATGTTAAAGCCGATAGTTGAGGGGTTGCAGGAGCGGATTGATTTGGATGCGTTTATATCGTCGATAGTTGAGGATGTGGTGGCGTATGGTGATTATGTGGTAAGAGTTGTGAATGATGGAAGGAAGGTTGTGGCGCTTGAGGACGACATTGATCAGAAGAAAGTTATTGTGGTGTATAAGGCTGGGAGACCTGTGTGTTTGGTGGACTATTCGGAGGTTATGAAGAATTCTGATGATGCGATGATGAGTTATGTTGAGTTTTTACATTTTTCGGTAAGTCCGAGGAAGGTCAGGTTGAAGCTTCCTGATAGGGTATATGCGCAAGTGGAGAAGGAGGGGTTTACTGAGTATGTGCGTGTAGGGAAGCCATTGTTTTGGGGATTGTGGGATTTACTGAATTCGTTGTACATTTTGATGGTGTTTTATCCTGTATTTGCAGTTCAGAAGTTGAATGCGACTACAATTGTGGGAGTAAGAGTTCCGCCTGAGATGTCGGTTCAGAGGGCGTGGGAGATAGCGAGGAAGTATCAGGAGTTATTGAATGTGTATACGACGGTAGATGAGAGGGGGAGGGTAGCGCTTGTAGATATAATAGATACGGTTGGTAAGTATAAGGTGGTGCCGATATGGGGTGATGAGAGGGGGTTTGTTCAGTTGGTAGATCCTCGGATTGAAGAAAGTTTTGCTTTGGATATAGTGGATGAGTTGAAGGTATTGCTTTGTGCATCGTTAGGAGTGCCGTACGGTTTTCTTTTTGGGTCGAGGGAAGGGGCAACGAAGTTGGATACTTTAAAGAGTTTTAGCAGGTATGTGAAGAAGATAGCGTCGATACAGAGGGCGATAAGGGAGGGGTTATATCAGTTGGTAAGGATAGAGGCGAAGTTGCATGGGTTGGGTGATATTTCGGTTGAGGAAGTGGATGTGAGGTTTAGGAATGCGTTGATTAGTACGGAGCATTTGGACAAGTTGGAGTTTATAGCGGGTATGATAGATACGGTAAGGAGTTCGGTTGAGGCTGTGAATGAGATAGCGAGTGCGTTGGAGGCTAGTGTAAACAAAGAGAAGATTGTAGATTTTTTGAATAGTTATTTTGGGTTGATAGGGTTGGAGGGAGCAATTGAATTGGAGAAGGGTGGAAAAGGTGAGGTAGGAGAAGGTATGGGTGGTGAGATTGGGGAGGAAGATTGGATGGTTGGTGGTGAGGAGTTAGAGGGAGTAGGTTTTGAAGATAAGTTTGTGTTTGGGGAAGAGGAAATCGAATTTGAAAGAGATGTTGGGGAAGTAGGAGGTAGGTTTGAGGAGTTTCCTTTTGAGAGGGGTATAAGGTAATGAAGTTTAAGAGTGCAGTGGATGAGCAAGTATTTAGAGAGGAGTGGTTGAGGAGTGGGGTTTCGCTTGATGAGTTCTTAGTGAAGAGGAGGGAGTTGGAGTTTGGGCTTGTGGATTGGGAGAGGAGTCAGAGGCAGAAGCAGAATTGGAGGAAGTACAGGTGGAAGTATTTGAGGGGGATAAGGGATTTTCATAGTTCGACGGCGGGGAAGAGGTTTCATAGGAATTTGGGTAGGTTTCTTGCGACGAGGGATACGGAGACGTTATTGAGGGCGTATCAGAGAGAAAAGGAGAAGGAGCGTGAGCTGAGGGTGTTGAATTTAAGGAAGGTGCAGGAGAATTTGGAGTTTTTGATTGCGGTGTTGTCTGCTGGTGTGCATGCGTTGATAGAGGAAAGATATTATAAAGCGAGTGTAGATGAAGCAGTTGATTATAAGTTGTTTCTGGAGGAGTTGTTAAGGAAGGTGAAGGAAGTGTTGGATTGGCTATTTGATGAGGCGGAGGGGGTGGATTGGGATTTTTGGATTGGTGTGGTGCATCCGAGGGAGTGGGAGAAGATGGGGTTAAGTGTTCCTGAGAAAGTGGAAAGGGAGGGCGAGATGTTGGAGTGGTTGGTGAGGGAAGTTAGGCAAGGGAAGGTAATGTTGGGGGGTGATGATTATGATGAGGAAGAGGGAGTTAAGGAGAGAGGTTCATAGTTTTTGTGCGGCGTTTATGTATGAGTTTTTGAGGCAGGAAGTTAAGTTGGTGCCTAGTTTGGATACATATGTTAGGAAGCTTTCTTGGGATGCTACGGTGCTTGATTTTTTTTCTGCGGATGAATTGAAGCGGGAGTTTTTGATTTGGTCAGGTTTAGATGATGATGTTTTTGATAAGTTGAATATGGAATTTCCGGGGGATTTTATGAATGAGATAGTTACTGGGAGTGAGGTGGGGAAGTTGAGGTGGTTGCGTGATAATGTGGAAAAGTTGTGTAGGGATAAGGGAGTGACGAGGATGTGGGTTATTGAGAAAATACCTTCTTTGTGGGTGGTGTTATTGGAGGGTGAGGGGTTGAATGCAAAAGAGGTAGTGGAGTGGTTGAAGGAGTGTGGTGTGAATGTGAATAGTAACAGGATGCATTTGTTTAAGGTGGGAGAACAAGTAAATGCTGAAGATGATAAGTGGTTGGATTGGTTTAATGTATTGACTTTATGGAAGACGAAGGCGGTTGAGGTGTATGAGTATGGTGACAAGGAGGAAGTGTCAGAGGGTGTGGTGTTGAGGGTTAAGGATTTGTTTAATGAGTTGGTTGAGGCGATAACTATTGATGCGTTGTATAGAGGGGCATATGAGTATATGAGGAAACAGCCGGGAAAGGTTGATAGGGTATGGAAGTCGGAGGTTATGAGGAGGAAGGTTACGGAGTTGACTTTTTTACCGTTTTTTGGGACTAGGGTGTTATTGATTCAAGCAAAAGTGCGAAGTGAGGAGGATCCGAAGGTATATCCGGTGACCATAGCGGTTCATGATATGGATTTTTCGAGGGAGTTTACTGAGTGGACGCCGGTTAAGGCTCTTGATAAGAAGACGCATGAGGAGTTTTATATGCGGTTTATCGAATTGAATGATGAGGCGAGGGTGAAGTGTGGGTGTATGGATTTTCAGTGTAGGTTTGCGGGGGTGTTGAAGGGTAGGAGGGCGTTGATAGGAGGTGTGCATTGTCCTCCTCGGAGGACGCTGAGGAAGTCGATAAATTGGGCAAGGGTTGCGGCTGCGTGTAAGCATATTTTGGCTGTATTTGAGATACTAGCGGATGTTGGTGTATTGAGGACGAGGGTACAGCCTTCGAGGAGAGTGGTAGATTTGGTGAGAGGTGTGTGGTTGAATGTGTAAAAATTGGAAGAATTTGGCGGGGTTATTTTATATTTAAAGTAGGAAAACAAGGAGGTAGGGAGGTATGAGGAAGAAAGTATTAGCGGAAGACCTGATTAGAGTTTCTAAGAGGTTTCGTAGAATGTTTCTGGAGCAGACCGTTGGGGATTTAGGTGAGGCTCCGGCTAAGCCCGTAGATGATGAGGAGGAGACCGTTAAAGTTGATGTGGAGGAGTTAGGTAGGGAGGCTTATGGGGATAGTGTAGAGGGTATTGTGCAAGCTATTCAGGATATGGGTGTAGATAATGTTGAGGCGGAGAATGTGACGACGTTTGTGGTTGAAAAGGATGGGAAGAAGATAACTTTTGAGTTCATGACCATAGATGGGGAGCCTGTTGTGGTTATTTACACTGATGAGGGTAGAGTGACTGTTTCATTGGCTCCGTTAATTGGGTATGTGACCTCTGTTGAGGATGCGGTCGATAAGGTTGCTGAGGATGAAAGTGTATTGCAAGAGTTTTCTGCTTTGATAGGTGATGTAGTTGGGATTGAGACTGAGGTTGAGGATAAAGTTGAAGATAAAGATGAGCTTGAGGAAGAGGAATGGGTTGAAGAAGAGGAAGAGGAATTAGATGAAGGTGAATTTGAGGAGGAGGGGGTAGAAGAAGAGGAAGAGGTGGGAGAAGAAGAGGAAAAAGAAGAAGAGGAAGAGTTTGAAGAAGAAAAATTTGAGGAAGGAGATGAAGAAAGAGAGGAAGAGAAGGTAGCTGAGGCTAGATGGAGAAGGAGGAGAGGTTTGAGGATTAGGGAGCAGGAGGCTGAGTATGATATGGCGAGTGGGAGGCGTGATATAACTATTGGGCTTATTCAGGATAGTGATGAGAAAATAGGACTTATTCCTGTGAAGACGATTGATATTACGAAGGGTGTGGAGAGGAAAGATGTTACTGGGACAGAGGGTATGACGTTTCCGAACTTGTATGCATTTTTCCAGCCCAAGGAAGGGATGCCAGATATTCAGGGGTTTGTTAGTGGGGAGATAAAGCAGGGTGAGGAAAAGAAGGAATAAACTATTTAGTAAGTAGGAGGTAAATAATAGTTGATTTTGTAGTAGTTAGTTCAAAACGGGGTTCAGGTTATGATGAATTATGGGAAATTCGGTGGGACAGAAGCTTACCTGTTGTTGAGTTTGGTCCTATTTTTCTGCTTGCTCGTAAGGATATGGGTAAGATAGAGCTTGTAAGGGTATATGGTAAAAGATTAGGGGGAAAGATATGGAAAGCTTATATAGAAGGTAATTTAGTGGAAATAAAAGATGTACGAGCTTTAGTCATATTGAAAGCTATTGATGATTTTATGTAGGAAGAGTTTGCTGATATGACAGATTATTTTAAAAGGGCAAAATCATTGGTAGTTTACAAATTAAAAGTTTAGGAGAGTATAGAATGGCTTAGGAGGTAAAGCAGGGTGAGGAAAGGAAAGAGGAAGTTATTTAGTGTGGAGGTTGTATGGCGCAGGTATTAAGGGACACGGTTCAGGGTGAGTTAAGGTTAGTTGAGGCTAAGGAGAAAAGGAGACCTGGGGTGCTAGCGGTAGTGGAGGGTGTGTTTTTTGTTGCGGATAAGCCGAGCAGGAACGGCAGAGTATATCCGAGGGAGTTGTGGGAGGATGTGTTGTCGAGTCCTGATTTGAAGAGGATGCTTCAGGATAGGTTGTTGTTTGGGACTGTGGGACATGTAGAGGAGCAATTAGATGATTTGATAAGGGAAGGGAAGGTAAGTCATGTAGTAACGGAGTTGAAGTTGTTGTCTGATGGTAGAGGGTGGGGTAGAGCTGAGATATTGGATACGCCTGTTGGTAGGGTGTTGAAGACGTTGCTTGAGAGTGGTAGTAGGTTGGCTGTTAGTTCTAAGGCGTATGGTGAGTATGATGGGCAGACTGGGGAAGGTTATTGGCGTGTAAGTCCGAGTAATTTTTTGCTTGAGCGTTTTGATTTTGTGGTGGATCCGGGATTTTTAGAAGCGCAGCCGAAGGTGAAGGAGGTATATGAGAGTGTGGTGAGAGGTTCTTCTGATAGAGATGTTGTGAGCAAGTTGATAGAGGAGAAGGGCAGGCAAGAGAAGAGGATAGTTGAGTTGTTAAGGGAGCTTGAGGAGAAGGAGAAGAGGATTAGGGAGCTTGAGGAGAGGGTTAAGAAGTTTACTCGGTTGAGGAATGGGTTGCTTGAGAGGGAAATAGAGGCGATTGGCGATTTAGTGGTTGAGAGGTTGGGTGTGAGTGAGGATGATATTTCGGCGGATACGTTGCTTGGAGTAGTGAGGAAGATAAGGAAAGTGTTAGAGGTGAGGTTAAGAGAGTATGGGAAAGTAAATGTTGAAAAGGAGGTGGAGGGGACGAAGAAAAAGTTGGTAGAGGTAAGGAAACTAAAGCCTGGGCAAGAGATTGAGTTTGAAATAGATGAGATTTGTAAGATTAGGGAGTTAGATCATTTTATTGCGAGAGAAGTGTCGAATGTATTGGATGTTGATGTGATAATTCCAGTAGGTGCGTCAGATTATGAGTTTGAGGATAAACCTGTACATTATTTAGCAGATGAGTTGGAAGTTTATCACTTTTATTATAGTGCCAGTTTTGAAGGGGTAGGTAAGTATGAAGGATTGTCTGGTGAAGTTTATGTGAGTGGTTTGTGGGATGAAGAAATGGGAAATGATGAGGTACTCCTTATGTCAGGGGTGATTGTAATAAAAGAAGTATAAAAAGTAGGAGGGGATACGGATGGTTAGAAGGAGGATACCTGAAAGTATTAAGAAGAGATTGATGAGGAGGCTGGAGGAGGGCGTGGGAAGGAGGTTAGTTTCGGTAGGAAGGTCTAGGTTATTTGAGGCTTTGCGGGAGAGGATTAGGAGGAGGGTTAGGGCTATGTTAATTGAGCGTAAGTCTAAATTGCGAGAGAGGCTTAGGTCTAGGCTTTTTGAAAGTAGTTCTAGGTCGGGAGTGTTGTTAAAAGATCGTATTAGGAGGAGGTTAATAGAGCGTATGGGTGCTATGAGGCGGTTAGCTAGAAGAAGACTTCTTGAGCGCAGGTTGGGTAGTTCTTTGGTAAGGTCTCGTTTAGTTGAGAGTTTAGAAAAGAGAGCGTTAAGGGAGAGGATAAGGAGAAGGATTAGAGAGAAGTTATTAGAAGGTAGTAGGAGGTTAGGTGAGAGGTCTGTGAGGTTAGGTATGAGGTCTAGGGATGGTGATGTTTCTGGTAGGTCTCGTATGGTGGAGGCTTTTTTGAGGAGAAGAGTTGCGAGATTGGAGAGGGAGCTTGAGAGGAAGACGAGGTTGTTAAAGGAGGCTTATAAGGTTGTGAGGAGAGTGGAGGAGCTTGGTGGTATTGATAAGATAGAGAAGGCTATGAGACTTGCGTATGATACGATAGTTAAGGCTGGGTCTAAGGCATTTAGGGAGGCTGTTGAGAGGTTAGCTAGAGAGACAGGAGTTGATAAAAGGAAGGCAGCTGTTCTTGTTAAGAGGGTTGGGTTGAAAGAGGCGAGGGATATTTTGAGGAAAGGAGGTAAGCGTGATATTGGGACAAAGACGATTATTGTTGAGGGTATGGTAAAGCAGGATGAGCAGTTGCCTATACTAGCTATGAGGGTAGCTGAGAGGTTGAGCAAGCAGGTAGAGGTTACTGCTCCGAAGGATTTAAAGGATTTGGGTGAGAATGTTTTAAGAAGGTAAGTTATGCGGAGCTACACTTTAGCTCTGCATTGTAGAGAGTGGATATACCTCGCACTGCAGAGGTTAAACCGATGTTGTTTAGTAAAAACAAAAAAAAAATTTGAAGGAGGGGGTGTAGGCTATGAATACAAGGAAGTTAACTAAGATAGACGAAGCTTATTTACTTAATCAAATTGAGCAAGAGGCTGACATTTATTACAGAAAGTATAAGCCTTATATGCGTCTTATGGAGAGTGTGGCGCATTGGAAGAGGTTTAAGTCGGTGACACCGTGGGATTATCGTGCGTTGGGTAAGATGCTTGAGAGTGTGGATGAGCTTATTAGGATGTGTGAGGCAAATGGAACTGTAGCTGATTTAGGTATTTTACCTAGAATTGCAAAGGATGTTGTGACGATTATGTATGGTGTTTCACCTCTTCCGCTAATTGCTAGTGTTCAGCCGATTGAGGAGGAGTTGGGACTTATTTACTATAAGAGAGTAAAAGCGGTTACTGGTGGAGGTAATCTTGCGCCTGGTGATGTTATTGTAAGTGTGTATGGTGATTATGTAACTCCCCAGGGTTTTACAAATGCAGAGGTGTCTGAGACTATTGGTACTGGTAATGGGACTGTGACTACTTTTACGGCTACTCTGAGTTATAAGCCCGTTAGACCTGGGACAGTAATAGTTCAGGCGGGTACTGTGACTGGGCAAGATTTTAATTATGATGGGAATATTTTTGGGGCTGGAGTAAGTGGGACTATAGATTATAAGACTGGTACGATTAGTTTAACATTTATTACTCCTCCTGCTTCTGGTGTGGCTATAAATGTGACTTATTGGGGTAATGTTGAAGACTTGAGTCTTGGAGTTAAGGAGATTAACTATGAGTTAGACACGAAGCAGGTGCGTGCAAGAATTTACGCTGTCAAAGGTTTGGTTGGGCTCTTTAAGAGCTGGCAAATTCAGAAGAGATTTGGTATTTCAGCTGAGGAGGAGTTAGCTGTTGATTTGGTTAATGCTTTGAATTCTGAGATACTTGGTGATTTGATTAGGAAGATGAAGAATGCTTTACCTTCTACTGTGTCATGGGATGTAACGCCGCCGACTGGTTCTGATTACTTCCTACACTATCAAACTTTTAAGTTCTTCCTTGCTGGTGCGGAGAAGAAGTTAGTTGAGCAAGCGAAGCGTGGAATAATTAGCTTTATTATTGCGGGAACTAAGGCTTGTGCAGTTATTAAGAGCCAGCTCAATTGGAAGCAGTTGTTTGATGGTAGAGGTATGTTTACAGCGCATCTATATGGTGAGATTGATGGTATTCCTGTTATAAGAGTGGTTGACAATGATGTGTTACCACAGGATATGATGATTATTGGGTATAAGGGAGCGAGTGAGTTTGAGACTCCAGCGGTATTTTGTCCGTATATGCCTGTAACGGTAACTTCTGTATTGCCAACTGTCCATCCACTTGTCACCCAGAGGGCGGCTGCTACTTGGGCGGCAGTAGAGGTGTTGGTTAATAGGTTTTTGGTTGGTGGGCGGATTGTCGGAACATATCCATGGGGTGAGTAATGTAGGAAGTTAGGCGATAAAGGGGGGATAGAGGCGGTTGGTCTCTATCCCCCCTTTTAGTTTATTTAAAGATTAAAAGATAAGGAGGGTTAGTCATGAAGGTAAGGGCTGCGAAAGAAGGAGTTATGGTAAGGTTAATTGTTAATGGTATGCCGCTATTTGTGGTTAATGTTCCTGTTGATGTGGATGAGAACAATCCGGAAGTGATGGAGCAAGTTGAGACAATGGTGAAGCTTGGGTGGTTGGAGATAGTACAAGAAGAGGTTAAAGGAGAGGAAGCTAAAGAAGAGGAAGTAAGGGCTAGGAGTAAAAGAGGTGGGGGTAAGATGGAAGGTGAGGGGTAAGGGTGAGGTATGTACAAGGGTTATGTTCAGAAGTTAGGTTTGTTGGAGTTATATCGGACTGCTCTTGTCAGGGCTGGTCAGTATATTGTTGAGGAAGCTCTGTTGGAGGAAGAGTTTCCGTTAGACAAGTTCGAGTTATTGTTCAAGAATGAGATTTATTCGCTGTATCAGAAGTATGTGTACAAGTCGGACAGAATAATTACTTATGTGACTTATGCGTCGCCTTATGTGTTCCCTGAACCTGCGCCTGATACAGTAAATGCTGTTATTCCTGTTATGGTTTATGGGTTGTATATTGGTGAGTTTTTGAATTTTAGGTTTTTGACGCATGTATCGTATTTGTCAACTAAGCCGTTGTCGAGGTTTAGTATTGCTTGGGAATATAGGAAGCCGGTTTTGTATGTGGGGTATCAGGGGCAGGTGGAGATAAGGGTGTCGTGGAGGTTACAGTATGATGAGGAGAGGAAGGAGTTAGAGGTAGATCCTGAGACGAAAGATATTTTGGTGGATTTAGCGGCTGGGCATGTTATGGTGGCTTTGGGCAGGAGTAGGAGAATAGTTAGGATAGGGGACAGTAATCTTGAGTTTGATGCTGAGGCTTTAGTGTCAGAGGGTGAGGAGTTGATAAGAGAGGCAAGAGAGAGGCTTGTACAGTTTGTTGATTTGACAGCGTTAAATTTCTAGTGGGTGAGGGGGCTATGGCTAAGAAGGTTTTGTTGTTAACTAAGTCAGAGTTGAGGAAGATGGTGGTTGAGGAGTTAAAGAAACTAAGAGCGTTGCGGATTGATTTATCTGAGGAGGGGTTGAGGAATTATTTTAGCAGAATGTTTAATGATTTGCTTGATGAGTATGGAGTGGAAGGGCTGGTAGTGTGGAGTAGGTATGGATTTGAGACTATTTTTAATGAAGGCACTTTTGTGCTTTTTGTGCAGAATGTGTTTAATAAGCGTAGTTTTTCTGATTTGTTAGATCAGAAGTTTTTGAGGAGTATAGGAATAAGAGAGGGTTATAGTCTTATGGAGAGGTTGGCTATGAGGTTTGGGTTGGTAGGTATGGATGAAGTGATAAAGAAGTGTAGGAAGGAGGATAAGAGGTCAGCTGATGATGTGTGGTGTGTGTATAGTGAGAAAGGGAGGTTGTTGGGTAGAGCGAAGACAAAGAAGGAGGCATTGAAGAGGTTAAGGCAAGTGGAGTATTTTAAGAGGAAGGCAAAAGAGGGTAAGTGATGTATTTTGATAGGCTGTTGCCGAAGTATCGTACGGCTGAGTTGTGGTTGTTAAAGTATTCTAAGTTGTACTGGTATTCAGTTGATTATTACATGTTGGATGAGGAGCAGAGGTTGATGTTAGGGGAGATTGCTGATTATGAGTTTTATGTAGATAAGGTGATAAACTTTTTTAAGTTGTTGCCTAAGAAGACGTTGTATGTGAGGATATTAGAGCCTGAGGCTGATATGGAGCAGGAGACTTTGGGTTATATATTGACGTCTAAGTTTAGGGTAGCGGTTCCGGATGTTGTTTTGCGGGTGGAGGGTGTGAGTCCTCGGGTGGGAGATGTAGTGGCGAGTGCGGGTGTGTTTGAGGAAGTAGCGCAGTTGAAGAGTTTTGAGCAGTTTACGAAGCCTATGTTTGTGAGGTTTGTGCAGAATATTCAGCCTTCTATTTTTGTTTTGCAATGCAATAATGTGCTTGAGTGGGTTATAGAAGTGTCGGATGCAGATGTAGTATTTAGGTTGTACGTTTAGTAAGGAGGTGAGAGGTATGGCGTTGAGGTTGTATGAGGAGATTTGGAGGAGGGTATTTGAGTTTATTGTAGGGCTGCTGAGGAGGTATATAGAGCAGTTGGAGTATCGGCATAGTACGGATCTTTGGGCGGAGTTTGAGGAGATAGAGAATATTGTGAGGGGATTAGAAAAGTTGGTAGCTAGGGCGTCGAAGAGTTATGAAGGTGGATGGACGATTTTTGTATTTAATGTGTTGTATGGTGTATTGGAGGCGTTATATGAGGTTTTGAGGATATTGAGGGAGAGGATTGAAGAGTTGGAGTATGAGGATTGGAGGAAGAGGAGGAGAGAGTAAGGCATGATGAGGAAGTTGTATGAGAGTGTAAGAAGGATGGTTGTGAGGAGGGCAAGAATAGGTAAATCTCTTTCCGAGGTGAGGGAGTTGTATAGGGCGTTAGTTGAGAAATGGGAGACGCTGCCTAAAGGTTGGACGAAGGAGAGTTTAAGGAAGTTTTGGAATACGTTGACAGGTAATACGCCGGCTGGGGAGGGTGGTGTTAGGAAGTGTATAGCGAAGATAAAAAGGGCGTATCCCGCAATAACTGATCCTGAAGCATTTTGTGCGAGTGCTGCTGATGTGTTATTCCCAGGGTGGCGTCAGAAGGCGGCTGAAGAGAGGAGGAAGAAAAAGAAGAAGAGGAAGAGGGGTAAGTAGGTATGGGACGCTTGTATGAGTTTTTTGGTTTGTTGAGGCAAAAGAAGGAGCAGAAGAAGTGGTTTAAATATTTTCCTGATGAGAAAGAGAGGTTGGCGTGGCAGAAGGTGACTCAGAGTGCGGATGAGGCGGCAGATTGGTATGAGTATGGGTTTACGCCGAATGAGGCGTTGGCATGGAGGAGGAAGGGGTTTACTCCTGAACAGGCTGTAATGTGGGCTGATGTTGGTTTTAGTCCGAGTGAGGCTAAGAAGTGGTCAGAGGTAGGAGTGGTATATGCTGATGATGCTTTACAGTATGAAAGTTATAAGTTGACGCCGAAGAATGTTGAGCCATGGTTGAAGGTGGGGATAACGCATGTGAGGGATATAGTGGAGTGGAGGAGGTTAGGGGTTAGTCCGAAGCAAGCGTTGAGGTATATTCAGAAAGGGTTAGAGCCGAGGGATGTTGAATTGATAAAGAAGAAAAGGGCGGAGAAGAGAGGGGGTAATGTTCAAAGGTTTCGGAAGGAGGTAGAGGAAGAGTAGAGGTAGTGGGCGATGCTTGATGCGTTGAATAGGACGGTGCTTGCTGAGGTGAGGGATGCATTAGGTTTGAGGGATGAGGATTTGTTTTTTGTTCAGCATGAGAGTGAGGAGTTTTTAGGTATTGCAAGGAGGCAGGCGCAGTTTGATTTTGATAAGCTTGAAGTGAAGGTACCGGACAAGCCGATAGTGTTTTTGAGGTTGGATGCGGTGGATTATGGTAGGAGTATGTCGGGGTATAAAAGGATAGAGACGCCGTATGTGTATTTGAATGATTTAGGTAAGTATGTGGGAGTGAAGTTATTGTCAATTGAGGCGAGGTATAGGTTAGCGGTGTTTGTTTTGTTTGGTCGAGTTGCTATGGATTTGGTGGGTGTGTTGATGTCGCAGTTAAGGAGAAGTTCGGCTATTCTTGCAGTGGCAGCGGATGGTAGTTATTCGGTGGAGTTACCTGTGAGTTTGTTGCTTGAGAGTGTTAATCCGCCAGTTGTTGATTTTGTGTTGAGAGAGAAAGGTGTGAAGTTGTATAGGATAGAAGGAGAGCTGCAGGCGTTAGGTTTCATGTTGCAGATGGGAGTGAAGGCTATGGGGACAGGGGAGTATGGAGTGGGGAGTGGATATGGTGTTGGTCCTGAGGGGTTGGTAGAGTATAGACCAGTAAAGGAGATAAAGGTGCAGTGGAAGATAGGACCAATGGTTTGGAGAGAGGGTCAAGAGGAGGTAATAGTTGAAGAAATTTTACCATGTATTTTAAGGATGTAGAGAGAAAGTTATGGAGAGTGTTGGTTTTGTTGAGTTGTTAGTGAATGGTTTAGAGTTTTGTAAAGATAGGGATGGGCAGTTGAGTGAGGGAAACTTTGTGAAAAAGATATGTTTACATTGTGGTAAGGAATTTATAGATTCTTGGGGTCGAAAGAAAGCGAAATTTTGTAGTAAGGAATGTTGTAGGCAATATAGGTGTAAGAGAATTAAGAAAATTTGTGTAGGTTGTGGTAAGGAATTTGAAGTGAAGAAATACCGGAAGGGTGCAAAATTTTGTAGTAGGGATTGTTATAAAGGATATGTTTCTAAAGTAAAGGTAGTGTGTTTGCATTGTGGGAAAGAATTTATAGTTTCTCAGTATAAAAAGGGGAGAAAGTTTTGTAGTAGAGATTGTTATAGGATGTATGTAAGAAGTGAGGAATATAGAAGGAAAAAGTCAGAAATATTGAAGAGTTTGAAGTGTGATTCTAAGTTTAAGAAGGAGCAGGTTAAGTATGTGAGGAAGATATGTCAGTTTTGTAGAAAAGAGTTTACAGTTCCTCAGTATGAAGAGCGGAGGAAGTTTTGTAGTGCAGAATGTTATTGGATGTCTATGCAAAGAAGGGTTAAAAAGGTTTGTTTAATTTGTGGCAAGGAATTTGAGGTAGAAAAAGGTAGAAAGAATGCAAAGTTTTGTGGTAGGAGATGTTATTTGGAATATAAGCAGATAAAGGAAAAAGAAGGATTGGTGAATAAGGTGTGTTTAAATTGTGGAAAAGTGTTTTTTGTAAAGCGGTATGATGCATTAAAGAGGAAATTTTGTAGTAAGGAGTGTGCTCGTTTGGGAATAAGAAAGAAGGTAGAAGTCAAGTGTTTGAATTGTGGTAAAGGGTTTGAAGTATGGAGACATGAAGTTTCTAAAAAGAGGTTTTGTAGTTATGATTGTTGTTATGAATATAGAAGGAAGAGGGTAAAGAAAAAATGTCTAAGTTGTGGTAAGGAGTTTGAAGTGGCGGAAGGAATGAAGGAACGCAGGAAATTTTGTGGTTTAGATTGTTATAGTAGGTATAAAAGGAAGAGGGTGAAAAAAGTTTGTTTGGCTTGCGGTAAAGAATTTGAGATACAAGAAAGTGGAAAGAAAAAGAAATTTTGTAATTGGGATTGTTATCGGAAGTATTTGAAAAGTGAGAAAGGAAGGGAATTTATTGAGAGACAATTGAAGAGAATAGGAGAAGTAAAGCCTACTAGTTTGGAGAAAGCAGTTTGTGAATTACTCCAGAATTATTTTCCTAATGAGTGGCAGTATGTAGGAGATGGTAAGGTGTTTATAGCGGGTTTTGTTCCTGATTTTATGCATAAAGAGAAAAGATGGGTTATTGAAGTGAATGGTGATTATTGGCATAGTTTGCCTAGGGTAAAGGTAAGAGATGAAGAGAAAAAGAAAGTTTATGAAAGGTATGGTTATAAGGTGTTAGAGATATGGGAGAAGGAGCTAACACAAAGTCCTTTAGTAGTGCTAAATAAGGTAGTGGGATATTTTTATAGTGAAAATTTGTAGTGTATTTGCTGAAGAGAGGGAGAGATGCTTGAGATATTACTTTGTATGTTGAAGCTGTAGGAAAATTAGAGAGTTTTTTGAGGGTTAGTTTTATATTTAAGTAGGAAAAGGAGGGGGTTAGAGATATGGCTACGTTTAGGTCCCCTAACGTAATCGTAAGTGAGGTTGATTTAAGTCAGTATGTAACGAATGTGCCGACGTCGACTGGTGTTCAGGTGATAAGGGCGAAGAGGGGGCAGGTAGTTCCTCGGTTTGTGTCGAGTGTGAGGCAGTTTAAGGAGATGTATACGTTGACGCAGAGGAGGATAGACAGGGGGTATGTGGAGCAATATTCAGCGATTGCGTTTCTTGAGGTAGGATACAGTGGGTTATGGGTAGTGAGGGCAGTGGGTAATGGAGCGAGGTATGCGTATGTTGTGGTGAATAAGAGAGGGGCAAGTGCGAGGGTGACTGTCCCTTCAGCTGGGCTATCTGTGGCGGATGACAGGAGTGGACCTGTGTTTCCGATGTGGAATACTTTGGGTGAAGATGCAGTGTTGCTTCTTTATTGTAAGAGTCCAGGGGCAGTGGGGAATAATTTTTCAGTTGTTATAAGGAATGTAAATGTAACGAATAAGACGTTTGAGTTAACGGTGAGGGAGGTACTTCCTGATGGGTCAGTGGAAGTGCGGTTTAATGGGGTAGTGAGTTTGAATCTCGATGCAAGGGATGGGTATGGGAATAATATTTGGGTTGTGAATGTGCTTGAGAGGAATGAGTATGTAGGTGCTAGAGTGAATCCGGGTGCGTATGATGATGTGCCTGCTGAGGTAACAACTCCTGTAAGTTTTGTTGGTGGGGTGGATGCTGAGCCGTCTGTAGGTGATATTGGTAGGGCGTATGAGCAGTTTGGCAATAGGGAGGTTTGGGATATTGATTTATTGATACAGGGTGGGGTAGGGGATGATGCATTGAGGGCGAAGCTTGTAGATATAGCTGAGAAAAGAGGTGATGCGGTAGCTTTAGTAGATGTTCCCGAGGAAGTGTATAAGGTAGAGGATGTGAGAGCATGGAGGCTGGGTAGTTTTACGGTGGGTAGTAGTTATGGGATGGCGTTTGCGCCGTGGTTGAAGACTTATGATTTTGACAATGATGTGCAAGTGTTTATTCCGGCGAGTGGGATAGTGGCTGGGATGTTAGCGAAGGTAGATAGGGAATATGATCCGTGGTGGGTTCCTGCAGGATTGAATCGTGGTCGGGTAAATGTGTTGGGTTTGAAAGCTTACTATAGTTTGGCTGAGAGGGATGAGCTTGATGCGGTGCAAGTGAATTGCTTTGTGAGGAAGCCTGGTGTGATAGCGTTGTGGAATAATAGGACACTTCAGATGCAGGAGAGTTATTTTAGTTTTATTGAGGTGAGGAGGTTAACGAACTATATAAAGAAGAATGTATGTAAGTTTTTGGATACGTTTCTATTTGAGCCGTTGACAGATTTTACGAGGGAGAGGTTGGTGGCGACGTTGAGGGAGTTTTTTGACAGTATACAGAGGAGGATGGGTATATTGAGGTATGCGGTGATAAGCGATCCATTGGGGACAGGTAATAATCCTCCGGCGCAGGTGGATCAGGGTGTTTTGACTGTTGAGGTGTATTATGTGCCGGTGAGGGCGATTAGAGGGATTTGGCTTAAGGCTATTGTGACGAGGTTTGGGTATCAGATTGAGGAGAGGGTGGGTGGAGTATAGAGTGGAGTTGTGGTGTGAGTACAATGATAATGAATAATATAATAGAGGGAGACAAAAAGGTGATTGGTTATTTGAGGAAAAAGTAGGTGGAAAGCGATTGTTGTAAGTTGAGTATGTTGAGTAAATAGTGTAGGAGGTTATGAGGTATGAGGATTGAAGTGGACCCAAGGGATTTTCCTAAGGCGATTGTATTGTATGAGAGTGATTTTGTAAAAGTGATGGAGGCGTTTGCAAAGGCGGTGATAGAGTTGATGTATGATGAGTATTTGTCAAAAGGAGAGGAGATGCCAGTTGAGCATATGATTTGGGCTTTGAAGGATTTGTTTGAGGAATTTGTGGATGAGGCAAAGGCAACAGGAATAATGTGTGAAGTTGGTTTGGGTAAGTGGGTTTTGATTGAGTCTTCCAATGAGTTTATAAGGTTTATAGATAGGAATTATGATGGTGTGGAAGGATTTTTGTATAGATTTGGGCGGAGGTATTTGGAAGATGAAGATGAGTTGTGGTAATAAGAGGGGGTAGGTATGTTTCCAGTTGCAATTGTGCTGAATAAGGAAGATTTGGAGGCATTGGTTTCTGATTTAGTTGAGGTAGTAAAAGAGGAGTTTGCTGGAGAGGGAAGTTTGACAGTTGAGCAGTTGGAGGAGTTTTTGGTTATTTCGTTTGAAGAGTTGTTACAGGAATATGAGGTTGATGGTGCGGTAGTTCTTTTGCCGGATAAGTGGTATGAGGTGCGTGATGGTGGGAGCTTTGTTAGTGTGGTGAAGGATTTTTATAAAGGGTTGGAGAGTTTTTTAACTGATGCAAAGGGGAATAAAGGAAATAATGTTAGTTGAAGGGAGGTGTTTGGGTTATGTATACGAAGGCGATTGTTTTGAATGTGACGGAGTTTAAGAAGTTAGTGAAGGGGTTTGGGAGGTTGATGCGGGAGGAGTTTGCTGATAGGGAACTGGATGAGATTACTAAGAAGGAGATGAGGGAGTTTTTGAGTGCTTGTTTTGAAGAGTTGCTTGAGGAGGAGGGAGTAGATGAGGCGATGATTTTTGTGGATGGGAAGTGGAGGGGGGTAGATTCTGGGAAGCAATTTTTTGAGCTTGTGAATGAGTATTATGGTGGGCTTGGACCTTTTGCAAGGAAGTAAAAAAAAAAAAAAGGAGGTGAGAGCTATGTTTACAAAAGGTATTATTTTGAATGAAGCTGAGTACCGCATGCTTTGGACTGATTTTGTTGAGATGTTGAGGGAAAGGTTAAATGAGATGGATGAAGATGAGAGAGCTGAAATTTTGAGAAGCAGAGGTGAGTTTGAAGACTGGTTGAAGGATCAGGTTATTGAGATGTTTGATTTAATTTTAGAGGATCATGATGTAGAAGAAGCGATAATATATGTAGGAAGTATGTGGCGTTATGTTCCTGATGGGGAGGAGTTTTATTATTTGAGTTATAGAAGAGAGATTATACCAGATGTGATAGAAGAGCTAATGAAGGAGTTTAGAGGTAGTGTGGAAGAGAATAGAAGAAAATATTATAAGAGGAGGAGGTGGTAGTATGATGCTACAAAAAGGTATTATTTTGGGTAGGGATGAGTATAGTGCACTCTGGGATGATTTTATTACAATATTGTGTGAGCAGTTAAATGAGATGGATGAAGATGAGAGAGCTAAAATTTTGGGAAGTCGGGATGAGCTTGAAAATTGGTTAGAACAACAGGTTGTTGAGATGTTTGATTCTTTGTTGGATAGTTATGATGTAGATATCGCAATGGTATATGTAGGGGATAAATGGCATGATGTTTGGGATGGGAAGGAGTTTTACTATTTGAGTTATAGAGAAGGGGATGTAGAGGATGTGATAGATGATTTGATGATAGAGTGTGGAGGTAGTGTGGAAGAGAGTAGAAAGAGGTATTATAAGAAGAGGATTTTGGAAAAATATTGAGGGATGCAAAAGGTGAGAAATAATGACATGTCTGAAAAAGGTTGGAGGTGAGGTTATGAGCGATATTATTACTTCTAGAGTTATTGAGAAAGTAGTGAAGGAGTTGTTGGAGGTTTTGAAAAGACATAGGGAACGTTATATGGACCGTATGGTAGGGAATTTAGTTCGTTTATCAGAAGATCCTCTAAAAGATCCGCTAGATGAGTTGGAGGGTATACTAAAGGAGCTTAGAAAAGTAGAGAGTTCAATTGCTAAGATATTGCATGGTTTTCCTTTAGTTAATGCTTTAATAGGTAGTTGGTTTTTTGCTGTGCTTGCTGAGGCTGAAAATTTAGTTCAGGAGTTATATGATGAATTCAGGTATGATGAGGATTTTTTAAGAAGAAATGGAAGGAAGAGATGGAAAGGTGATGTGTAATTATAAGATATTTACAGGAGTAATTTCAAGTTCTTGTCTATGAAGACGGGGATAGGGATTGATAAGCATTGATGAGTATGTATTTGGTAGGAAGTTTTAGTTCTAGTAAAAGAAAGGGTAAAGGAGGTGTTAAGATATGCCTGTGGTAGCAATAAGCCAGATACCGGGAGTTGCTGAGCCGTTAAGGGGTTATTTGTGGGAGTTAACTTTTGTGAGGACGCCTGCGGGGGTGTATATTCCTGAAGGATTGAAGTTGAGGGCGATGTCTTCGAGGATACCGGGTAGGACGTTTGAGAGGATTGAGTTGTATTATTTGTGGATGACGTGGGCTGTACATGGTAGGGAGGCTGGGGATAAGGAGATTGAGTTTGAGTTCTGGGAAGGTGTGGATATGGCAGTGAGGAATGCGTTTATGAAGTGGTTGGAGTTGGTAGGTAATTGGAGCAGTGGAGAGCAGGCGTATAGGTATGAGGTGACAGGGGATATTCAGTTGAAGTTATTGGATGGCAAAGGTAATTCAGTGAGGACTATAGTGTTAAGGAATGCAATATTGTTAAGTGTGGATGAGAGGGAGTTGAGGTATGAGAGTAATGAGGTTGTATCATTTTCAGCGAGGTTTTGGTATGACTGGTTTGACGAGGTGTGAGGTGGGCAAGAAAGGTTTTGATAGTTAGGGCAGGATGTTTTAGTGTTGTGAAAGGATAGGTAAAAAAAGGGGGTGAAAGTATGGCTTGGACAGTTGTTGAATGTGGAACAAGGAAAGTTCCTTGGGATGGAGAGGTTGAGGGGTATGTGTATTGGGCTTTGTTGCTTGATAGAAAGACTGGTAAAGAGTTGGAGTTTGAGCTTTTTTCGGGGGTTTATTATGGTGCGGAGGAGGAAGATGATTTGGGGATTGTAGAAGTAATGATTAATGGAGCTCTTGATTTTAGTGAGATGTTTCCTTTAAAAGATGAGCCACGGATAATGCGTCAGGTGAGGAAGAGGTATAGAGATATTATTGACGCGATAAGGAAGGAGTGCGAGAAGTTTTATTTATAGTTTATTTATAGGTTGTGTCAAGTTAAGAAGCGAGCTCTTATTTTGAAGTAAGTTCTTAGAAGTTACTTCAGTTAGAGGTTCCGGTAAGGAACCTCTTCTTTGTTTTATATTTATCACGGAATGGCGATTGGGTTAGTTCAGATTCCAGGCATAGTAGGGGAACCTCTTCGTGCGTATAGTTTTGAGGTAGAGTTGCCTTATGATTTTGGGGATGCGAGTAGGCTGAGGTATCAGGTCAAGTCGGTTCAGTTTCCAGTGTGGTTCAATTTGGAGACGGAGGGAGTGAGGGTGGAAGGGTTAGGGTATTATTTTTTGCCTGTTGATTTTGAGGGTAGAGGTGAAGTTAGGATAGATTTTTGGGAGGATGTTGAGTTATCGGTGCAGAGGTATTTTAGCAATTGGAGGAAGTTGATAGTAGTGGAAGAGGTGGTAGGGACGCCGTATAGGGAGTTAAGGGAGTTGCCGTCGAGGTGGATGAAGGATGTAGTAGTAAATGTATTTGATGTTAAAGGTAAGAAGGTTGCATCTTATCGGTTGAAGAAGTGTTATCCGGTAGGGATAGAGGTTGTGAGGTTGGGGTATGAGGGACG
>Ga0080008_135636_pt1 | contig 27807 bp, 34 predicted proteins | sample ConCONMetagenome_FD_69211 | JGI IMG/M metagenome (GOLD analysis project Ga0080008, IMG submission 69211) | Hot spring microbial streamer communities from Conch Spring, Yellowstone National Park, USA - CON_C (SPADES assembly) (version 2) | ecosystem: Environmental > Aquatic > Thermal springs > Hot...
AGGCTGAAAGCCCTATCTAGCTCTAGATGTAGCTCTTGAGAGGTAGTCTAGTGCGAGGATCACCGCTACCACTACTGCTAGTACTACGCCTAGCTCTGTCACTATTGGGCCCTCTACCACCTCTCTCTGAGTGAAGCTAGGTCTCGACGTGGTCACCGCGATGCTCGGCTTTATTGTCACACCCGTGCTCGACAATGCCCCGCTCACCGACACCCTGATCCACACCGAGTCTACTAGTGGCCATAGTATCGGGGTTTGACCCGTGAACACGTCCATAACTGGGTGTAGTGCCACGATCAGCAGGGCTAGTAGCGCTAAGCCAAATCTACCCCTCCAGCGTAGGCGTATGAGAGCTAATAGCGGGGTCGCAACTAGCACAATGACCACTAGGCTGTGAGTAAGCCACCTGTGAATCCTTAGTAGAGCATCTACGTCTGGTAGCAACCCGAGTATCCCAAGTAAGAGAGCCCACTTAGTGCTCACCCTTGTCTTGGCGACTAAGACGCTTAAAACGTAGTGTACTAGTAGGTCTGGCATGGCGACCCCACCTTCTACGACTCTTGAAGAGCCCTCTTCACAGCTTCTCTATGTAGTGGTGTCTGCCAAGCAACGTATCTGCCTACACCCAGCGCGAGATCTCTCTCGGGTGGAGGAGCGTCGATCCACCGATACTCCAACCTCCTGTGCATATTGTATACGATGCGGTTTCTCTCGACTAGCTCATCTATGAGTTCTCGTGGAGTATCAGGAGCCCAGAGCGTGTCAGGGTCTTCAACCGCCTTCTCAAGCCAACTTCTCCACTTACTGGTGAAGCTGGGGGTTATGCCTTTATCCTCTATCAGCGCGTATATGATGGCGTCGACGTTCCAATTAGCTTGATAGAGTCGCGAGAGCAGCGCTGGGTTTCCACCAGTTAATAGCCATACATCATTGAAATCTGGCATGTTGCTCAAGACTCTCTTCAACGCCTCGTAGAGCTCTTCAAAGCCCTCTCTACTCATATTCCACATAGCTCTAAGCTCAGCCCACCTATGTCTACCGATTCTATCTCTCGTTAAACCCTCACTAGTAGATATGATGGCCACGATACTCTCATAGCTAGCAGGCGGGTGCTCAATCAACCCTAACACGCTCTTAACGTACATTTCAGCTTTATCTAAACCAATAGCTTGGAAGACATCGTCGATCAAAACCGCGACTTTCCTCCTTCCCCACCTAGTAATCAGATCCTTAACGAGGTCTACGCCGAGAGTGGCAAGTTTAAGTTGAGCAACGCCCATAGCTTCAGCTACAGCTTCACTTAGTTTTCTAATAACATCACTCACACTAGTGTAGGCAATGAAGTCTCTACGGAGAGGGTCAATGTAGATCACATCGTAACCAAGCTCTCTGAGGATCTCTGAAGCCTGTCTAAGCCACGAAGTCTTACCACAACCCTCAGGTCCAAAGACAACTAGCGGGAATCTAACACCTCTCTCAGCCCATTCAAAAACCTGCTTAATACCCCTCTCTCTATCAACGAACTCTACTTCAAGACTAGGCGTAAAGGGTAGCTTTACCCTCTTCACCATGAACTCGCACACTCCTACATTTGAAGTTCAACGTGCATATAGGCGTGTCGTTAGCTCTACTCAAAAAACCCAGGCATGCGTGCTCGAACCCTTTGCTAACTTCTAATTAGACTTAGACTTAATATAGAGCTCTCCTCACAGCCTCTCTATGTAGTGGCGTCTGCCAAGCAACATACCTACCCACGCCGATATCTAGATCTCTCTCTGGAGGGTACTCATCAATCCAGAACCGCTGCTCTCTCGGGTAGAGGTCATATACTATCAAGTTTCTCTCAACAAGCTCGTTTACTAGTTCTCTAGGCTTACCGGGAGCTCAGAGCGTGTCGGGGTCTTCAACTGCCCTCTCAAGCCAACTCCTCCACTTAGAGATGAAGTCGAGTGTTAACCCTTTCTCCTTAACGAGGCTGACGACAGCTCTATCGACATCCCAGTCAACTTGATATAGTAGCGAGTAGGCTCTGGGGTTTCCACCAGTCAACCTCCAAACGTCACTGAAAGGTGGTTTTGAACTCGGGATTGCGTTGTATAGCTTCTCGAAGCCCTCTCTACTCATATTCCACATGGGCGTAATTACGGCCCACAAGCGCCTACCGATCCTCCACCTCGTAGTGCCCTCACTAGTAGCTACGATAGCTACTATGTTCTCATAACTAGCTGGAGGGTGCTCTATTAGGCCTAAAAGCTCTTTAACGTAGAACTCAGCTTTATCAAGACCAATAGCCTGAAACACGTCATCAACTAGTAGCGCAACTCTCTTCTTACCCCATCTTTCAAGAAGCTCTCTAACTACGAGTATTACCAGAGTAGCGAGTTTAACTTGAACACCAGTAGTCTCCGAAATAACCTCTACGAACCTATCTACGACTTCGCGAACATCAGTCCTAGCAGTAAAATCCCTGTAGAGGGGATTAACGTAAAACACTTCAAAACCCATTTCCTCGAGGATCGCGGCGGCTTGTTTAAGCCAGCTCGTTTTACCACAGCCCTCAGGGCCGAAGACGACTACTGGAAGCCTAGTGCCCTTCTCGCCGATCTCGTAGACTTGCTTAATACCCCTCTCTCTATCCGTGAACTCTACTTCTAAGTTAGCAAAGCGGAGTTTAACTCTCCTCATACCCGCTTACAAGTAGAGTTTAGCCGAGTACTCTCCACATTACTGGTAAATTCAAGTAGCCTACACCGAGAGTTACGAGTCTCTTGAAGTCTCCCAGGACTTCACGCAGACCCTGCCTGAGAGCTAGTAGTACTCCGTAAAAAACAGCTTTACCGCGGAGTGTTGAGAGCTCTATTTCCGAGAAGACTTCTCGGAGAATACCGAGTAGAGTAGGAGACCTAACCACGGGGAGAAACCTAGACGCGAGGAGGAGGGCTCGAGACTCCCTTCTAAGTCTCCACCACGCACCACTCCTCAGGGCTTTCCTAATATAGTAGTTAACAGCTTCACGAGTGACTGCACTGGGAACGAGGAGCTCTAGAACAGTACTCTTAGCTAGTAGTACAGCGTCTCTACTCACACCTCTCTCAATAAGCTCACACCAAGCGCTAGCAATAATAGTCACAGCAAGCCACGCTCACTCTAGAGGAATTAACCTTGAAATTAATAAATCTACACGAGCACAGAAATGTGCTCAGAGACGAGAACACTAAACTAGTCTAAAAACCAGCCGCTTTTCACCCAAGCGCTTCATCACGCCGAGAGCCCGGATCTCTAGACCCTTTATTCTAGTTCACTATTTAAGCGGAGATTTTGAGGCATATTTACGTAAAAGCAGTGATCTTGGGTAAGCACCACGTTAAGGGCCCTACAATAGAATTTAACGTATACGTTCACGACGACAAAGTCTACTTAATTGAAGTGGAATCTCCCGCTGAAATAGATCACGTTGAGTGGTTTTATAAGAGTGCAGAGATATACGGGAAAATAACTGAGAAAACCACATAAACTAGTTCTCGTAGCCGTAAACATAGATGAAGACGCTTACATTAGGGCTAGAGAATTGGGAATAGATGTAATACGCGGATCAATCATATACTAAGCCTTACTTCGCCTCGGCACTAATACTCCCAATATTCCCAGCTAGCCCTACAGCTACTATTGTGAAATAAGAGTACATGGTAGACTAGAGTCGCTTCAATCTCGAAGAGAGTTAAGTATATTTAGGTTTAATGAGTATTTAGATTAAGCAGTGCAGGTTTCTCCCAGGTGTCTCTACTTGAATAACACTGCGAAGAGACCTAGAATAGGCCGTATTAAGCCACATGTAAAGCCTAGAATTGCCCATATAAGACCGAGAGACCTAGGTGTTTCAGTGAGGTAGTGTTCTTGGCTGTTAGAGTCAAGTTGAGAATAAGATTTCAAGATAGAGTACTAGACACGGTGGCACTAGTAAATAACTGGGTTTGAGACTCCAAATCCACAAATACTTCTCCCAGTAAAAGCCGCTGAAAGACTTGGCCTTTGGCCTCAATTACCCAGTGAACACTAGTAGAAGTATATGATACTGCTGGTGGACCTGTTAGAGTATATAGAGTTAAAAATACTGTTACCGTAGAAATACCCGAGAAGAATATCTCAGTAGTAGCTGACGCCGTAATATCACACATAGAGGTAGAGGTCTTATTGAGTGATAAGTTAACAGATAAACTAATGATCGCCCCGGAAATTCCCGGAGAGGGGCTGTGGAGGCTTAGAGATGAGAACACTTTGAGGAAGAGTGAGAGACCAGAGCTGTGGATTTAAAACGTGTAGAGTCACTTTTAGACGTTCAAGGCTACTGCGACACTATTCTCCTGATTTCTCTTACTGCTCTTAGTACTCTAATCTCGAATCTCTTGAGGTACAGTGAGAGCAGTGAGAGTAGTAGGCAGAGTACTCCTAGACCACTGAGTGTTATACCTGCTAGTGCTCTAACGTGGTGTACTACGCCGTGAAATAGCCACCTGTAGAGGACAAAGGCGTCTAAGTAGAGGCCGGGTATTAGCATTAGTGCTCCGAGCGCAAAGATCAGGAATACGGGGTTGTATCTCCACGTTAATCCCACCATGCCGAGTGCTATTTTAAACCCGTCTCTAACGCGGAGCTTCTTCCTCCCAATACGCCTCCTGTAAGTTATTGGAGTCTCCGTGACTCTGTAGCCCAGTGTAGTGGCGTGAGCGACTATCTCGGACTCCACGCTGAAACCGCTGAGTTCAAATCCTATTTCTCCGAGTAGCTCTGACCTAGCCGCGTACATGCCGCTCAATACATCACTCAGCTTAACGCCAAACAGCACTCCAAAGAAGAGTGTGAGTAGTCTATTACCGATCTTGTAGATAAAGCTCTGAGCACCCTTCTCGCAGTGCAGTCGCGCACCTATAACTAAGTCGTAGCCTCTCTCTAAGAGACTTAAGAGCTCGTGTACGTGTCGAGCAGGGTAAGTGTAGTCCCCGTCCATAAACACGTAGCAGTCACTACTACTCTCCTCGAGAGCAGTTTTAATCGCCATTGCCTTCCCCCTACCTCTCTGAACAATAACTCTGAAACCCATAGACTCCGCTACTTCTCTACTACCATCAGTAGAGCCTCCGTCAACAACTAGAACTCTCTCTCTGGGAATAGAGTTCTCTAAGAGCTCTCTGAGAACGTGGGGTAGCGCTTCTGCCTCGTTTAGTACAGGTATTACTACGAGGTAGTCTCTACACGCACTACTACTCAACTCGAAGCCCCCGCGCAGTAGAAGCAGTTCGCTATTCTAGTAGTGTTTAGATTTACGAGTTGCGAGTTTAAATACTCAAAAACTCCAAGCACGCATCTCTAACTCCTCTCTCTCAGCACGCCGTTCTCGAGAATGTAGTCTCTGTCAACGCTGAGTGGTGTATAGAGGTCTGTTGTGGTTATGAGAACACTCATACCACTACTAGTAACTAGACTTCTAATGTAGTTCATAATACTCCTCGCTGTCTCCTCGTCTAGGTGCGCAAAGGGCTCATCGGCCACTAGTAGTACGGGTCTCTTAACGAGAGCTCTCCCTATGACAACTCTCTGCCTCTGACCACCACTAAGCTCGCGCGGCCTTCTGTTCTCGAGGCCCTTCAAGCCGAGGACTTCGAGGACCTCTCTAACAGCGTCTCTGCTACTCTCAGCACCTACTAGCCTGAGTGAGAGCTCAATATTCTCGCGCACACTCAACTCCTCTATTAACGCGCACTCCTGGTCAATGTAGCCAATATACCTCAGCCTCAAGTGAGCTCTCTCAGAGTCGCCTGCTCTACTCACATCTCTGTTCAAGAACACTACGCGGCCACTCTCAGGTCTCAGAATCAGCGAGGCTATTTTCGCGAGAGTAGTCTTGCCGACACCACTCCTACCCCTCACAGCCACGACAGCTCCTCGCGGTACTACCAAGTCCACTCTTCTCAGCACCACCTCGCCACTAATACTCTTAGAGACCCCGTAGAGCTCTAGTACACTCACTCACCTCACCACGACGTAGCCTAGTAGACTACTGTAGACTACACTACTACAGTGGAGTGTGTTGCTCGCGAGCTTAATGTAGTGTAGTGGTGAGACGGGGACTCCGTAGACTAGCTCGTCCCGGCTGACAACTAGTAGTAGTCTCTCCCCGGAGCTACAGGCGCGTGGACTACTAAGTGAGAGCAGGTCTAAACTAGTAGTAGCGACGCCGCTACCTAGTAGGTACGAGTACTTCGCGCCCGCGACTACGGGTCTAGTAGAGTACTCTCTGAGAAAGTCTCCTAGAACGAGGTCTCCTAGAGTGTACCTCCAGTAGAATACGGCTGGATCTCTACCAGTAGACACCTGGTGCAATGCAAAGTAGCTGTTGAGTACTAGGAGGAGGAGTACTGGTACTAGTAGTCTGGGCTTGGTTTTAGAGAGCAGTAGTGCTAGTAGTGTGAGCGGGAAGACTAGGTAGTTGAGAAGTCTGTGAGTAATAGTGACAAGCCACTTAGCATAAGTAAGCGTGTAGGAGACCCCCGCGACTACTGGTAACAAAACGCCCGCTGAGAGCCGTGCTTCCGCGCTTCTAGGGTCTAGTAGACTAGTAGCGAGGAGTGCTACTGGAGCGGCGTGGAGTATTATACTGTAGCTCACTTCTAAGCCCTCTACGAGGAGAGAGTACATAGTAGCTAGCACAGCGACGAAGAGCACTGCGGTAGTCGCGGAGCTCTGCTTACTAGCATACACAGCGAAGTACACGCCGTAGAAGACTGCGCCGTAAGCCCCGAGAACAATAATGTCCTGTGGGGTGAACGCGTAGTAGATACCTACTAGTAGCGCGTGTAGCGAGTAGAGTGCTCCGAGTACTAGTGTGAGTAGTAGTGTACTCCTGTAGCTGAGGCTCAGCACGCCACCGTACTTGACTCTCTCAGCTAGCTCTGTGAATAAGTACGTAGGCGCGAAGACGAGTGTAATGAGGGCTGTTAGCGGGTGGCTTAGAACCAGCGCTGTAGTAGCTAAGAGTACTAGTAGCCACTTAGAGGCCCCTCTCAACCCCAGCGCGGAGTAGAGTACTAGCAGGGCCAAGGGGTACGCGTAGACTTCTTTCAAATACGCTGACGTGAAGACTAGAAATGGAGTGTAGACTAGTAGAGCTAGTAGTCCGAGAGCGCGCTGCGCACTTCCAGCTAGTCTCTCCAGCGACGCGTAGAGGAGAACAGCTAGTGCAAATACCACTATGGGCGCCCCCGCGTAGGCGTAGAAAGAGTAGACATCTATACTAGTCACTAGTGTGTAAATTAGCGACGCGAGAACAGCTGAAGGCCACTTGGCGTGGTGCTCACTGAGACCCAGTACTCTAATTTCAGGATTACTCTGTAGGAGTCTCGCTAGCCTGATCAGCGGCCACGAGTCAGTAGAAAACACCGCGTTATTTAGTAGTGCTGGCATAGCTCGCGACGTGGACACTAGGAGGAGTGCTAGTACTAGTAGAACACTACTCGACTTCACGGTGAACACCGAGAGCGAGTCCTAGTGTGTAGAGTAGTGTTAGCACCGAGTAGACTACTAGTACTAGTACTCCCGGCTCAGCGGGCTTGAAGACGTAGCCTTGAATGTTCAGAGTGAAGATCTCGAAGTGCCTGTACAGCAGTAGCGAGGCTGTGAACGCAATAGTAGAGAGCGCGAGTCCTAGTAGTACTGCTACTAGAGTAAGGTGTCTCCTCGAAGCGCCTACTAGTCTAAAGACTCCGAGAACACTACTAGTTCTCCTAGCTACGTCTAAACCTAGTAGGAGCGAGCCGAGCACACTAGCCACCGCGACTGTGTACGCGAAGTAGAGTATGTAGTCTCTCTGAAGGCCGAGGCCACTAATATAGGCCTCTGTGAGAGCCCTGTAGAGCGCTGCGCGAGTCCTGTTACCAACACGCGAGAGAACAGCTACGAGTAGACCAGCTAATTTATACTCGCCCGGCTCGACGCCGAGAGCTCTCAGAGCCTTGTCTAGAGCCTCAGGGGGTCCTCTAACTACCGCGTAGGAGTAGTATCCGTGAGAGACACCTCTAATTCTCGCTACGAGGTCGTAAGAGCCCTCTACTACGTATCCACTAGTGTACCCACAGACTTCTAGGTAGTAGACTTCACTAGTGAAGAGAGATGAGACTAGTAAGTAGTCTCCACTAGTAACTCCTAGTTCACGAGCCATGTCTATACCGACTAGCACGCAGTCGCCACTTAGATTACTACTAGTACTCCTCAGAACGAGGACTTTATCGCCGAGTAGAACTGGCGCTACGAGGTAGTACTCTACGGTAATACCACTAATATTTGCAAGTCTACTCTCAATTTCACTGCGGTATACTAGTGCTGTTAGAGGCGAGAAGCCCCTACTAGAGATCACGAGGCCCTCCCCCACACCGAAAACACCCTCGTAGAGCCAGAGTAGCGAGGACACCAGTCCCAGGGCTACGAGTGAAAGCCAGCTCAGCAGTGTGAGAACTATTAGCGAGTACGCGAAGACGCGTATTCTCGTAGTTAAGAGTACTCTGTAAGTAACTAGCAACACTTAACAGCACCTCTACTAGTAATAAGCGCTACGAGAACACCCAGTACTAGTTCGACTGGAATTAGTGAGGCAACGTGACTTCTAATTACTGGTGGGGGTAGTACTGTAACGTAGCTTAGTGCCGCCCACGCAGTGTAGACTAGTACTACGCCGAGAGCACACACGTAGAGAACTACTAAGACGTGTAGAGCTACTAGAGCTGTGAGGGTGGAGAAGTAGAGAGATCGGGGCCCCACACCGCTGTTAGCGAGGACTCTCAAACTAGTGCTCAGAGATTCCACTACGCGTTTCTGAGCAGTGTAGATAACTGGTAAGTAAGTAAAACTGAGAACTAGTATCCACAATTCTGCAGTTGAGAGTAGACTACTCTCAGCGCTCTCAATAACACCTAGTAGAACTCTACTACGGGGAGCTATACAGGCGTATTTACTCGAGTCGAGCGCAACTTCACTGCTAACTAGGAGTGCGATATTTGAACTCCAAAAACCCGCGACAGTGTAATCGCGAGTAGTATTGTTAACTACTACTCTGACTACGCGGGGTTTCTCGAGAGCTGTGTAGACGTCTCTTGGTAAGATGAGACTGCTAGTAGCGTTGATCTCTCCTCTAGTTAAACCCAGTGTTCTCAGCACCCTGGAGGACTCAGCACTAATTAGTAGTATGTGGGCTCTGAGACTACTAGTATTCACTACTAGAAGCCCCTCTACTAGTTTAGCCGAGTAGCAGTCTCCACTAGTCTTAGTAGTAGTAACTACTAGTACTTGTCTCTCCTGCTCTAAGAGGAAGTACTCTAGACTACTAGTACTCGGAAGCGAGAAGAGCACAACTAGTAGTAGGACCGGTGCTAGAACTGAGGCTAGAATTGTAGTGTACAGTCCTCTCCTAATAGCCGTAACTAGTAGTGTGTTTACTGCTACTAGAAACTCCAAGACACTACTCCTCAACTCTTAATTATGAGTGTAGCGTGTTTAAATTAATCACTACCTCCTCGACTCGGTGTAGAGAACCCTGCTAGTCTTGAAGACGCGGTATTTTCTCACAAGCGCGAGAATACTAGTAGCGAGTGTGTAGAGCGCTAGGGAGGCCACGACAGGTCCCAGCCTGATACCCCACGGTGTGTAGTTTAGTACTAGTCCTATAAGGGGGACTACTGCGAGTGATAAGCCAATAGAGAGTGCAAGCCTCTCAAGTGGCTTTAAATCCCTCTCTTCAGGGTACAGTGCTTCTACTAGAGCGTAGCCCGGCAAGTAGAGAACGTAGAGCGTGCCGAGAAAGTACCTGACTACGAGGAGTTGCGGCAGAGTACTAGTAGCGTAGACTACTAGTAGTGTTGAAGCTACTAGTACTACTAGAGCCCAGAACCACAGAGAGTACTCTAGTCTCAGCGCGTACTCAACTAGTGTTTTAGGGGGATTCGGGTCTCTCAGTCTAATACTGCCACTCCTACTCTTCTCGTAGACTTCTCGCAGAGCACTCCAGAACTTCTGTTTTCTACTCTCAACGAGGCTCTCTACGTACTCTTCAAGTGTAACTTCTCTCTTCACGCCACTACACCGTGATGTTAATGTAGAGGTGAACCCACCTACCCGTGTAAATCCACTCTCTACTAGAACTACTGTAGAGCCAGAGCTCAAATACAAGTGCTACACGGGTCTCTCCGCGCAGTGAGTACACGGTGACATTGACTGGGAAAGCCTCGTCCTCTCCGTCTCCGAGAACAAGCCTCCACTCTCTAAGAGCGCTCTCAGGAGAAGGAGTAGTGTCAGTTGGCAGGGTCTCTCTCGTAGCTATTTTATACACTACTTTGAAGTATCCTGGTCTATTCAAGTAGTTAGCCACGTAGACGCAGAGGCGGAGACTACTAGTATTACGCGCTACTCTGGGGTACTCGCCGATTTTACACTCCTCGTTTAGTAAGCCAATAGCTGTAAAGGGCTCTGGGTTTCCCGGTCTAAGTACTAGTGCTATGCCCAGTGCTGAGGCTATTATTGAGACTGCGAGTACTACCGCGAAGACCTCCTCGTCTAGTAGCACGAAGTCACCACCTCGATACAAGCCACTTCCTTCTACTCCTATACCACAAGTACAGGTAGGCTCTGGGTAGTAGAGTGTAGACGAGAACTGGTATAGACGCGAGCGCCGCCACTACTAGTGCTTTGCGCGCCATGTTAGTAAAGTAGACTCTGTCAGCTATAGTGCTCATGTTCTCAATAAGCCCCCTCGCCTCAGCTATAAGTCTGCGAGCCTCCTCAGTACTGTTCTCCTCGTACTTCACAATAGCGCTATTCAGCTTCTCAGTGACAGCACTCACGTTTAAACCCTTAGAGTGCAATTCCCCCGCGTGCTCCACAAGATTGCCGATCTCACTATCAAGCTCGCTGCTCGCGTAAGTAATTGGCGGGAAGTAGAGTGAGAACTGCGAGAACAAGAGTAGTAGAAGTGAGCACTCAACAAGCAGGCCTCTCAACGCGATCCCCGCGGGCACCTACCATCCCCAAATGTCACTACAGCTTTAAAACCGTAAACCCAGAGTCTTTGAGCACGTTTGTTATAATAGCGTACTTGTACGCCAGGGCGTTTGAGTGTATTACTTGAACAGTCGCTTTTCTCCTGCCAATTTTACTCTCAATTGCCTTAATGAGACTAAGACCTAGAGCTCTATAATACATCTCCAAGTCGCCGATAAACCCAGTAGATCCTCCCAGTTCAATAATTCTGCTCCTCCTCCACGTCTCGTAGTTGTAAAGCGCTCTTAAACCCTGTTTTCGAGTAATAGTGTTGAGAGCTACTAGAGCGTCGACGACTCCGCCGGAAATGTAGAGTAGCCCCTCTTCTCCTGGAATTTTAATAAAGAGGTGTACTTCCGTGAGAGGCTTTTCCGTGGAGAGCTCGGATAAGAGTTCACTGTAGAGGGCACTGAGCATTAAATCTAGCTCAACGGGGTTAACAGCTGTTAAATCAGCGAGTATAACTCTAACTCCACCTCCGCCACTACTACTCTCACGCTCTCTAGCATAGATCTTTACGCAGTAGTCGTCTGAGAGCTCTTTTCTCAAACTCTTCTTCCAGTGAATAGTCCTCGGGTTGTCGCCCGGCACGTACTCTCTAGTACCCATGTACTCGCCGCCGAAATCTCTAGAAACGTATCTTGAGAGAGACTCCTCGACTTCGAGTAAGAGTACTTTAGGAACTACCCATTTAACAGCACTACTCTCACTAGTCTCGGTAGAAGAGTCCTTTACTTCGACTTGAACTTCACTAGCGCGAGTCTCTAGTTTAGGAGCTCTCTGAGACTCTTTACTCTCCATCTCTCTGAGATCAGCTCCACTAATACCAGCTCCGAAGCCACCTGCACCTACTAAGCCGGCACCTCCGAGAACGCTCTTCTCCGCTCTAAGCGTCACGGTGGGCGTTAAAATAACTTTGAGTACTCGTGGAGTAGACAGGTACGAGGCGTACTCTTCAATGAGCTTTTCAGCTTGCTTGAGAAGGCGTTTAAGCCTAGCTACAACTCTAACCGAGAGCGTGTAGGGTCCATGAGTGATCTTCGCGAGACCCCTCACGTCTTCCACTAAGACACTAGTACTCTTCTCGTTAACACCTAAGTGCTTACAGCTGAAAGAGAGGTCTAAGCTAGCTCTACTCCTCGCTAAGCCACTAATAACACTTTTCCCATCCTCGAGAACAGTGTACTTGAAGAGCCCTGGGCAAGTAACTACGACTCTATACCTAGCTGGCTCACCTAGATAAGTCACTTTAGACTCTAAAAACACATCTACGCGAGACCTCCCCACTCTCAAGTACTCCCTAGCAGATAAGCCTAACAGCACTGCGAGTACTAGAGTAGCTGGAACTAGTGAAAGAGGTGTGAGTATGTAGAGCGGTGTGAAAGCCGCTAGCGATACTAGTACTCTACTCAAAATACTAGTAGAGCTCTCAGTGTAGAGTACTAGAAAGCCTAGTAGTGCAGTTATAGCTGAGAACACTAGTAGTACTGGCGAATTCAGAGAAGCCGTAATTACACTAGTAGCTAAACTCAGCAGGAAAACTAGTAGTGTATTAGTTAAGAGTACTAGTGGAGCTGGGAGCACTAATATGTACGCGTATAAACTAGCAGACTTATTAAAGAAGACTTCTCCTAGTGGAGTTGCGAGTAGAACTACTAGTAGCAGTAATCTGAGTGGAGTACTGTACTTACTCAATGCCTCCGCGAGAGTAGACATAGTACAACACCACTATAATTACTACTGAGAGCACTAGCACCAAGAGGGGTGAAACACCTCGAGGCGTGACTACGAGTAGTTTAAAGTAGGCTAGTATATTACTCTCGAACTCCGACTGATCTAAAACAATGCTCCTACCCCCGCTAGCTAGTAGTTTAAGCCACTCGGAGTTCTCGCGTAGAACACTATTTGTAAAAACGCCCTGAGCGCAGACAACTACGAGTACTCCGCTATTAACTCTTAGAGTGTAGATAACTGGGAACTCGCCAATAGGCTCGCCAATATCGTAAACACCGTTCTCCACAATTCCATCTACAAATGAGAAAATACTAGTGTAGGCAGCGTGCTCGAGTTCACCTCTACTCGGAGTGCCAGTGATGTTAAAGACATATGGAGTGTTAAGTGTAACTGAAGTATTCCGCTCTGAGAGCTCTACGAGAACTCTGCGCGGACTATTCTCGCTGAATACTGGGTCTAAAACTAAGCCCCAGTAAACGACGCTTAAACCTAAACCTCTGAGGAGGGACTCTGTGAACTCTCTAGAGCCGTACGCTACTACAACACCTCCTCTACTCGTAAAGTCTACTAGTTCTTCGAGCTCACTACTACTAATAGGAGTCCTGCGCGCTACTACTAGTAGTGTCTTATTAGCGTCTACTCCGCGTAGGGGACTAGTACTCCAGGAGGCGCCGTGCTCTACGAGGTTTCTGTGCCCTTTTTCACTAGTACTCAGAGCGTAGTAATCGTAGTCTACTGGCAAGACTACAATTAGCGATATTGCTAGTAGAGCAGTAAGCACTACTAGGTATACTGCTAGCAGGGAGCTACGTCTCCTCCTCAATAGCACTTAAAACACCCTCATACAGGTCCTCAGCTTCTTTTAAATGAGGCTTCTTTCTAGAGTAGAGATCCCTCTCCGCGAGCTTCACTACTTTCCAGAGAGCTTCTCTCACAGAGCTCTTCTTAATTACTGATTTAACAACTAGAGAGTAGTGTTCTCTGAGAGTCTCGTAGTGGTGTGGAAGTCTAACTCCAAGTCTAGTTAATATTGTGTAGTAGAGTTCTAGTATGTGTGACTTCAATTTGTGAGTATATGGTTTTAAGAACTCTTCTAGAACTCTTGCTACTTCTCTCTTAACTCTCCGAGTAGCGAGAGTACTACTAGTTCTCAGTGAGAGCACGAAGAGCTTTTCGTGCTCGCGCAGTGCGAGTGTGGCGAGCGAGCCCGCGAAGAGCACTAGTAGTAGTGACGCCATGTTTATAGAGGTAACTACTGCTGAGTACACGTAGTCGTCGTGCTCGCCACTAGGATCCCTAATAATAACTCTCAAGTTCAGAACTGAGAGTGGGAGAACTCCGCTGTTAATAGTAATAGTCTCTGTACTCGAGACTCTGGACTCCGCTACTAGTACGCCATTTAAGTAGACGTGAGCAGTGTACTCTCCACTCTCACTAGTTATGTAAACTGGAATTTCACCCACCCGCGTAATAGAAGCAGTCGTTGTCCTAACACTGACACGGGGGTGCCTGGGTTGCACTATAATTCCCTTCTCGAGGCAGTACGGTAGAGTCTTTTCAGAAGCGTTAACACAGAGCTTCAGCGCGTTAGCGCCAACCACGAAGGGCTTATCTACGCGGAAATCGTAGGTAGTGGGAGTACTGTTGATTATAATGCTACTGAGAAGCGGGAACTCCCCCACAGTGTTCTTAACTAGTAGCACACCGGCGAGTACTAGTCCACTAGTAGTGTTAACTGTAACTGCGAGGAGATCCCCCCTAGTAATCATAGGTGGAGCGTCAATAGTTACTCGTGGAGTAGCGTACCTAGCCTCTATAAACCTATAAACTCTTAGTTCTCTGCCGCCGCAAGTAGCTCTAATAACAACAGTGAACTTTACAGTAGTACTTCTAGTAATGCCCTGCAGGCTACTAGCTGGTGGAATAGAGAGTACGGCGCTACAATTACTACTACACGTGAAATTAACTGACTCTAGAATAGTGTCTTTGTAGAGTAGGAGAGCGCTAATAGCTCTACACGTGTCATTGACGTAGACTTCTACGGGGACTTGATCTCCCGGCTCGAGCACTCTTTCAGGTACACTAACTAGTACAAGACCCGGCATTTCAGAGTAGTGTTTTACGAGATCCTCCACATGGCTCTTTAAACTAGGTAGTAGGTGTCTCGTAATACGCGTTGCAATAGCTACAACGCCTCGTTCGCGAGAACATCTCTGCAGGCTACTAGCATAACTCTCTATAACGTCTAGCTCTCCCAGTAGTTCTCTCATGTCGTCTAGTGAGGCCCGCGTCGAGTTGATAATTGCGTAGTAGTCCAGCACCGCCCTGTAGGCTTTTCTGTGAAGGTCTTGTAGCTTAGGGTCTACAGGCGTGTTTAACATTACACGTGCTATGTACTCTCCTCTGTAGTCAAAGTCTAGAGCGTAATTCAGCGCCTTCTCGAGAATAGTAATTAAGTACGAGCAGTCACTAATTGGGCGAGGACTTCTACTAGCTCCTTCAAGTAGCGAAGCCGCCGTCACAGCGACTACTAGTACTACTAGGAGTAGTGTTTTGCTCTTCTTCACGACACTAGCACCTCGTATACTCTAAACGCGACTATTACAGTAAACACCGCGAAGAGGACTATGTTGAGTATTTTCACATGTCTCGACGTGTAAGCGGGCCCCGTAACAGCGTAGGAGACGTAGTAGGCGAGTATATTTAGTGATATGTACACGTCTACTCTCTTCTCGCCCAGCGCGTAGAGACCTATAACTGACAGTACTACTAGAGTAGTGTAGACGAGTAGTAGTACACTAACTCCCCGCTCCACTCTTCTCAGCCCTCAAAACTAGTAGTATGCTATCACGCGCTATTTTTCTCTCGACAAGCCTAATATAAGTAGCTGGAAGCGCTTCAGAGCTCACTGCTAGTACGAGTAGAGTGTAGGGGTCTAGAGGCCTCTCTAAGTACTGCTTAAACACATCTGCGAGACCAGTAATGTAGACTCTGTACTGGTCTGCTTCCTCCTCAACTCTAATACTTCTACACGCTGAGAGCTCATCTACTAGTACCGCTGCGAGAGACCTCTCAAGTAGAGAACTAGTAGACTCGCTAGAACTAGCGCTCTCCACAAGAGTACTCAGTCGAGTAGTGGGTATAGCTAGGTATGGTGAGCCACCGGCAAAGCCTACTCCGGGGTCTACTTCTAGTGGGCACGGTGTTCTAGAGTAGACTAGTAGTGTAACGCCGCCTCTCTTAATACTACACACTTGCGACTCCAAGAGATCCAGGTCTTCTAGTGTACTAGTCACCGCGTCTACGAGTATGTTGCTGTAGTTCAGTAGGGCTACTACTGAGGGGTCTCGAGGCGTAGTGCTGTAGGCTACGAGTACTCCTCCTAGTAGACTAGCCGAAAACCCGATCCCCACTAATCCACTATCTCCGAGGAGAATTCCGTAAACTACTAGTAGTACTGAGACAACTACTACGTTTACTCCGAGAACTAGTAAGCGATTCACAAATAAGCCACCACTACTGGTCTTACTAGTAAGTCTAGAGATGTAATTAAGCGTAATTCCCTCATTTTACCGCGGAGTGCTAGTAGAGTTCTCAGTGTGTACAGCGCGAAGAGCACTGAAAGCGCTGTGTAGTCTACTGTGGCGAGCGGTGTAGTGTAGAGTAGGGGGAATACTAGAAGACTGGCTGCGAGCCCTGCAGTACTGTTCTTTACAGTAGATAGAATAATGACTATTGAGGACACGTCTAGTAGTGCTAGTACAGCGTACTTCAAAGGGCTCTCTAGCTCTAAGTACACTCCAGTAATCACGGAAACCAACACGACTACTGGAATATACGCTACGAAGACTTCACGTAGTCTACTATTATAGTAGTAAATCGTCAGCACTACTAGTAGCAGTACTACGTAGACGAGGTCTACAGCATAGTTAACTCTACTCAAGAAATTAAGAGCACTCACTATACCAGTTATACTAGTGAAGAGGACGTAGCCACTGTAAACTCCAAGTAGACCTCGACACTCAATTCTACCAGGAAAGAGGAGCACTACATTGAGAACTACAGTAGAGACTCCTAGCAATACTACGTGCGTGTAGAGCTCACCGCGGAGTCTGACTAGTAGAGTACACGCTACGAGAACTACTAAAACCAGTAAACTAGCAATTTCACTTCTAGACCACTCTACTCTAAGCACTCTTAACCACACACGAGTTCTAATCAATAAGTACTCAAACTTAATAAAAACTCCACAAGAGCGCTAATCTCGATCAGTAGCCATACGCGTCTCAGAGGACTTAACACAGATGTGTATAAACTCTCATTAAGTTTAAACTCAGCGGCTAAGCTCAATTACTGTGCTCAGTTAAAAGTATAAATACTCCTCCCCCCTATATAATACAGTATCTAGGTGTGAGAAATGCGACTACTATTTGCACTAAGCTTGACGCTACTAATCCTAAGTGTATCGGTAAACGCCATCTACGCGCAGACACACTCAACCATAACGGTAGATGGAGATCCGAGTGATTGGGGAGTATTTGACTGTGCCGGCAAGGCGCCTGGACTATACTTTGCAACAGTTAATGATATACCGCAGTGGATATGGTGTGATCCAAGCGGAGATGAGAGAACAGACTTCGCGAGCCCTGATCCGAGGGCCGATTTAATAGAGTTCAGAGTAACGGGAGACGAGAACTACCTCTACGGCCTCATAGTAGTTAACAGCATGCCCTTCAATATTGGCGATAATGGCGCTACTATAGTGGCAATAGCTATAAACAGAAACGGAGCTACTGCAGGTGGGGAGTGGTTTGCGGGTGAATCAGAGACCCGAGTCAGCCCTAACGCTCTCTGGCAGTTCCAAGTAGTAATTAACCTGGCTGACTCGAGATACAGGGGTCAAGGTAAGACGCAAGTTACTGACACTCTGCAGGCTAACTGGGGAGGCATATTCTACATTGTGGACTCGACGTGGAGCTTCAAGACAGACGCTGACTCTCTAGTAGGAGCAGACGTGACTAAGAGTGCTATTGAGTTCAGAGTTAAGTGGGATACTATTGGAGGACCACCAAGTGATGGAAGCTTCTTCTTCAGAATATCACTCATTACTGGCAGGGGCTGGTCGAATTACGCTGGTGGTGGCGGAGGCTTCTGGGATATTGGTGGAGCATCAGACGCGCTAGACGCTATAACAGATGTTCCCGGTAACACGTGGTTCGAAGTAGAAGATGGAGTTGTAGACTACTACATAGACCTCTACTTCACGACTACTCCACCGTACTACCCAATACCGGAGTCAATACTAGTACCAGTACTCGTAGCTAGTGCTAGTGGAGGTCTACTAGCCTACATAACCCGCAGAAAGAAGTAGTCTTTTTTCACACTCCCCCTTTTTCTTGAAACCTCTATAGCCACTTCTACTTTGGAACTGGTATGCTTTTTAATGCTTCTTCAACAATGTTCTCCGATCTAACCCCCTCGAGTTCAAATTCTTCTTTTAGTCTAAACCTGTGAACTAGTATTGACTTAAAGACTTGTTTAACGTCATCGGGTATTACGTAGTCTCTGCCGTCTATAAGCGCCGTGACTCTGCTCATCCCGAGGAGGTGTATTGTCGCTCTGTGCGAGGGGCCGTACGCTACTGCTCTGTGATACCTCACGTAGTTTACTAGTCTCACAATGTACTCCACTACGGGCTCGCTGACGTGTACTATTTCATGCATTCCCCCCGAGATCTCGTATACCCTCTTCGGGGTAGTGACCTGCTCTACTGGTAGAGTTAAAATGTAATCAGCTCTCTTCACGACTTCTATTTCCTCTTCTAGTGGATTGTAGTAACTAGTCGCAGAGATAGCAAATCTATCTGCGAGTGTCTCCATGACTTCAAATGCTCCGTGCGCGTGTTCTGCTGGGACTTGTGTAGCTATAACCATAAAGGGTCTCGGTAGCTTGTACGTTACACCGTCAACTGTTACTTGAAGTTCCTGCATAGACTCTAGTAGAGCTGCCTGAGTTCTCGTGGGAGTTCTATTGAGCTCGTCGAATAGGAGAATATTCGTGAAGACGGGGCCCTCAATAAATATTCTCTCACCAGTAACTCTGTACATGTGAAAGCCCAGTATATCACTAGGCAGTATATCTGGGTGTCCTTGAACACGCTTATACGTACCACCAATAATAGTTGCGAGTGTTTTAGCTAGTAGAGTCTTCCCCGTGCCGGGGTAGCCCTCTATTAAGACGTGGCCTCCGCTGTAGAGAGCCGCTACGCTGAGTTTAACTAAGTCCTGCTTCCCCACGTAGACTTTTGAAATAGTCGATATTACGTCTCTAATCTCGCGGTGAACCTCGTCGAAGTCGAGTTTACTACTCTCAGCCACGTAGACCACGCCTCAACCTATATGCAAGCACTACTATGGAGTATGTGAAGAGAGCACCCAGTATAAAAGTTAAACTCTGCGAGAGAACAGCGAGCAGGGCACTCCCATCTACACTAGAATCTACTTGAACCGAGTGTTCTCGTATAATTGAGAGCAGGGCCTCTGAGAGCTTATCAGCCACGCTCTCACTACCAGCTCCCAGTAGTGATACTCTCGTGTACACTGTGTACTCTCTACTCGGAGTTCTAATAGTGACTGGTATAATTACGTGCGCTAGTACACCTCTCCACTTCCCGCGCTCAATGAGTATGAAGTGCACTTTTACACCCTCAATACTACTACTCCAAGACGCTTTGACGAAGTAGCCTTGAAGAGTTAAACACAACTCCCACGTGTGAAGCCTCGCTGGAGTGTCGACAACTTCTATGTACCCAGTATAGTACTCTCCAAGAGACACTGCTTGAACTCTGTACGTTGCGAGTGCTCCTAGAACTCTAGTTAAAAACGAGTCGTACACAGCGCCAGTAAATCTCAATTTACTAGTTGAAAGGTATTTAGCTGGGTTCTGCAAGTAGTCTGCGACGTCACTAGCACTAATTACGGCGTTTAAACTGCCAGTACTAGTACTCACTATGTGCAGTCCTGCGCTAATAATACCCGTAGCAATAGCTACTAGTAGGAGTACCCCGGCAACATACTCCCACGTAGCCCCCAGTGATAGCTCCCCGTGCACTGTTCTCGACCAGTACGCTTTAAACTTCAAGTACCTCCTCACGAGGTAGAAAGCCGCGAGCACTGAGAGTAGTGAGTAAATTAGCGATGGAGAGTAGTGAAATAACGTGTACGCCTGCTCAGCACCGAGCCTTGTAGCTGCGTAGACAACTAGTAGAACTCTCACGAAATTCCCTAGTAGTCCAATAGCGAGCGCTGTGAGAATAGAGAGCAGTGAGGCAGTTACTTTTCTCGCTAATTTATCTACACTGAAGCTCGCAATGTAGACTAGTAGTGGTGTGATAGCGAGAATAGAACTAGCGGTTACAATGCCGGTGCACGCCGCCTCCACGCTCAGTCTAACAGTCTCGCCGCTAGGAGTAGTGACTTCTAGTTGCGTGAAGCCCGGTGACTCGATAACTCTCACTCCAGTTACTACTCCAACTAGTTTACCAATATACCTCGAGAGCACTGGCGTGAGGGAGTCTACTAGTCTAGCTGGTAGTGGAATTAGCAGTAGTGGCGTCAAGAGCACTACTGCTTCGCTGAGTGTAGTGGGCTCGTAGACTAGCATTAAGAGCGCTATGAATATACAAGTAAAACTCAGCCCCATTAACTGCACTCTGTACTCTAAGTCTACTCTCGCTAAGCTGAAAATAGCCACAGCGAGAACTAAGAGTACACTCGCAAATACGACTTTACTGAGTCTAAAGCCGTAGGAGAAGCCAATATACCTAGTTGACAAGTAGAGAACAGCGAGTATGGTGAAAAACGAGACTATAATGTAACTGTACTCCTCGCTCTGAGCAAGCCTAGTAATAGACTCGAAGAACTCTCTGTAACTAGTCTCCGCTAAGTAGCCTAGTAGCCCAGTAAGCACTGTAAAACCAGAAGTGAGCTTAAACGCGTAGTCTCTGTACTCCTCTATACTAGTCACGGAATATGCACCCTCTTACACACTGCACTAACGAAGCCGCTTGACTACTGGATTAGAGCCGCTGAGTACAGTACTACCCAGCTGGGTAATTAATAATGCCTCTGAAAACTCTTAAATCTTCCTAGAGTTAGAGGGAGCGTTCTTGGCGCGCGTTATAGTAGTAAGCGGCTTCATACCACAAGACTCTGGTAAGACGTGGTTTACTCTCGGTTTAACTGGAGCTCTGAGAGACCTTGGGTCTAGTTTCGCTGTCTACAAGCCTGTTGCGGCACACAATTTGTGGTTCAGCCCGAGAACGCTAGTAAAGAGCTTTGAGCTGAGAGTACTAGTAGGTAATGACGTCTTAGCGTACTATGAGCGTGGAGTAGTGAGCAATATTGCTAAGTCTAATCCCGTAGCGCTCGCACTAGCACCGAGAAGTCTCTACTCGAGTAGTAGTGTAGCTGAGTACTTAGAGAGCTACGAGGACTTCGCGAAGACACTAGTACTAGCCCGGATTACAGACTGTGCTGATAGTACTACAAGACACCTCGTAATTAGAGAAAACCTCGAGAAGACGCCTCCACGCATGAGGAGTGTAGTAGAAGAGCTCGCGAAGACTCTTAGTAGTGCTGAGAGCACTGCTGACGAAGTCCTCGGCTACCTGCGCTTCGAGGAGCTGACTGAGAATCTGGAGAAGTGCCTCGAAGAAATCTCGCGAGGCGTTGACGTAGTAGTCGTGGAGAGTTTTAATGACGCTGTAGTCCCCTATACGAGTCTACTGAGTAGAGTAGACGGCCTGATCATTGTAGCTCCCGGCCACGTGCTCCTCTACACTAGTAGAGAGGCCATTAGATCACACGTATTCGAGAGCATTAGACTCCTAGGTGATGAAGGCTACAGGTCGAGGTACCTAGTAGAGAGAGCTAAGCCCGCGAGAGTATTCAACACTCCACTTCAAGTCGAGCCTAGTACTAGTGAAGTGCACTACGAAGTGGCAAAGACTACTGTGAGCTCTTCGACTACTTAGTGTACTGCGATATGTACTCGTTAAAGATCTTTACTTGCAACTTATCCTGCTCTCTCTCCTCATTATGTGACGTGAAGAAACACAGTATTTTAGCCTCTCTGAACTCGCAGTTTAATCTAGTAGCGTTCTCTTCGAGTAGCTTGAAATTCACTACTACTGGGAGGTCTAGTGCTTTCGTAACCCTCCTCCTGTACTTGCTCTCAGAGAGAGCCTTAGTGGCCTCAACGAGTTTAGAGGCCTTTTCAGGATCTGGAAACACCACAATTCCACTCTCACTGAGAGCAACAAGGTACTTAGCAGTCGCCTTGTAGTCACTTGCAAGCTCAGCTATTTCTCTGAACACCGGTACTCTCCCACTCCTAGCTGCTTCAATAGTAGCCTTGAATAGCGCGTACTCTAGTTTATTGTGAGTTCCCGGATTTAGCTCTACGAGCTCTTTTCGCGGATTTCTCACCTTCACAGGCTTTCTCGGCAACCTGTAAGAGAGAAACGTGAAGCTCCCAGTTTTCTTCAACTCCTCTACAAGACTCTCTACTCTACCTTCTCGAATAGCCGAGATAAGCCTAGCTAGTGACACTTCTACACTCATTGTAAGCACCTTTCAGCTAGTTCTAAGAAAATCCCAGTGTAAGCTTTAAAAAATTCCCTGCTGGTAGAGTCTACAAGGTGCCTAGTTTTGAATAGTAGTCACCGAGAAGTACTAGTAGTATTCCTACTACTAGGCTTAGTCTCTCTCTTCGCGGATATAGTCTACGAGGGTGGTAGGTCTGTTAGTGGAGCGTACCTCGCAGAGATAGCCGCACCTGCTATAGCGGCTGCACTAATTGGCGTTGGGGAGTTCCTCGGGCTCGTATTTAGACTGATCTCCGGGTATATTGCGAGTGCACGCGGCTCGCCCCGCGTCCTGTGGGGCTCTACGCTACTAGGCTACTTGTTAACAGCTCTGAGCATTCCAGTAATAGGTCTCGCGCCCACCTGGCAGCTCGTAGTCCTCCTCTACGTTATTGACAGGCTCGGTAAGGGGCTGAGAGCTCCGACTAGAGATGTCATACTAGCCGAGGTCTCTGAGAGTATTGGTGTGGGAAAGGGCTTTGGTATACACGAGCTCCTAGACCAATTGGGCGCTTTCATGGGGCCACTACTCTTTAGTTTTCTACTAGCATTTTACGGCTACAGAGTAGCCTACTTAGCTCTACTAGTACCGGGTGTTATAGCAGTACTCCTAGTCCTAATTGCGTGGCGACTCTACCCCGCTCCGAAGTCTATTCCAAGTACTCGAGGTCTTATTACTCTAAGAGGCTACTCGAGGAGATTCTGGCTCTACATTACTGCTACTAGTATACTAGCTCTCGGGTTTATGCACTGGTCTATAGCCTCATACTACTTAAAAACGCGAGGTGTTATAAGCGACGTGGAGATAGGGCTACTCTACGGACTGGCTATGCTCGTCAACGCGCTGGTAGCAATACCACTGGGAGTCCTATTTGACAAAATTGGATTAAAACTACTACTTGGAATACCGCTCTTACTACCACTATACACAGCTCTAGTAGTCTACGCTCCCCGCGAACTGCTCTACTTGTCAGCTATACCCTGGGGTATTGTAATGTGCTCTGAAGAGAGCGTGATGAGAGCCTCAGTAGCAGTAATAGTAGAGCCCTCTAAGAGGCCACTAGCTTACGGGGTCTTCGGGCTGGTATTTGGGTTAATGTGGGCACTTGGAGGTTACATCTACATAGCACTACTCACACAGCCATTTTACATGGTAATATACGCTCTACTAACAGCACTAGTCTCACTCTACTTCTACGAGAGACTAGCCGCTGAGTAGGCGCCTTCGCGCGGAGTAGTAGACCTCCTTTAAAGTAGTTCAGAGTAATTACTCTACACAGTGATGAAGCGCGCTGTGCTGAGTCTTGATGAGGGCCAGGAATGCTGATCAAGCGTACATATCTGTATATAGAAGCCCCGTGAAATATATAGATTACTGAGAGCGAGTATATATGTCTCTCTACAGATAACTCTTAAAGGGCTACGTGCACCCGGAGCACCTGCTTCTACTAGGCCTAGCCCTCGCCGAGCTCTACGCGTGGGGTATTGGAGCAAATGACGTGGCTAACGCTACAGGCGTCTACTTAGCTGTAATTGGAGGTACGACTCTAACACTACACGCTCTAGGACTAGGTATAAGTGATGTTCACTTCCCAGCACTCTACGGCGTGGTATTTATAGTTTTAGGCGGATTAGTTATGGGGTGGAGAGTAGTAAGTACAGTGGGCTACAGGATAACTAGACTCGACCCACTCGGCGGACTGTGAGAGGCTATGTGCACCGCGCTGGTTCAGTGGCTTTTCACTACAATACCATACATACTATTTGGCTACGGAATACCCATTTCAACAACATACGCTAGCGCCGCCGCAACTTTTGGCGTGGGGATAGTTAGAGCTAGGAGTCTGCGGCGCGGATTAAACATGAGAACAGTACTGCTAGTAGTGCTCTCCTGGATACTCACGCTGCCAATAGCCGCTGGTCTAGGCATATTATACTATTCTATACTCAGCTATATTGTGAGGTGAAGTCCTTGGCGACGTGGACTTGGATCTCGCGAGTAAGAGAAAGAGAGACGCTTAAACTCTACTTAGAGCACGCTAAACTAGTACTCGGTGTACTCGAGCACGCGCATAGAGCTCTAGTAGCGTATAGTAGTAATGACAAACAGGCTCTCGAAGCCGAGTGGAGCGAAGTCTTTAGACTAGAGCGCGAGGCTGATAGTGTCAAGAGGAGAATTCTCGTGGATCTCGCTACAGGAGTTTTCCACGCAGTAGATAGAGAAGAGCTCACGAGACTCATACTTGTCAGTGACGACGTAGCGTCGAGAGCTAAGGCGTGGACGAGGCGCTTAGAGCTCGCTACGTACAATAGTATTCCGCGCACTCTACTAGAACTCTTAGTTAAAATGGCGAGTAGAGTAGTAGAGGCATATAAGCTCATAATTGAGGCTACGAGTAGACTAGTAGCCGGAGACAGTAAGAGTGTACTGGAAATCTGCGATAAAGTAGAGTTGTATGAAGAGGAAGTAGACGACTTGAGAATTAGTGCTTTAAGAGAGGTCTACAAGTACTGTGATCTAGCCAAGACGTCTATGTGCCTACTGGCGAAGGAAATAGTGGACCTCGTTGAAGAAGCGGCTGACAAGTGCGAAGACGTAGCAGACGTGCTGAGAAATATAGCTCTTTTGAGAGCTTAGGGCCCGGCTTGTTTAATTCTCGCTAAGTACTCCTCTAGTATTTTTACTATTTCCTTGACGCGCTCTTTCTCCATGCTGGTAATACACTGCTCGACGAGCTCTCTCTTATACCTCTTATACTCGTCTTGCGAGATACTCCCACGAGCTAGTAGAGACTCTACTCTACTAGTACACTCCTGCTCGAGCCCTCTACGAGAAGCCACTACTGCCATTATGTAGGGGTATTTCTCGTCTACGGGTCCTACCTCCACGAGTTTTTCCATCTCGGCTTTAACGAGGAGATCTCTAACTCGCTGTAGCTCAGCACTCTCAAAGAAAAAACAGCCGAGATTCCTAAACGCCTTGATCATTCTCTCAACGAGCACGACTAGCTCGCTCACTTCTCATCACCTAGATAAGTAGCTTTAACGGGGATTTTAGCGGCATCTAGGACTACTCTTGCAAGCCAGGCGTAAACGGGGTTGCCCTTACTATACCTCACGACTCCACTACTATACTTAGCTCTGTAAAGGAGTTCTCCTCTAGAGCTATACACACTTATATAGCCCTTAACACCCTCTTTAAAGTTCTTAACTAGGTGCACGTGTGCTATGAGGTCTCCGCTGCCAACTTGTAGTTTTACGAGTTTAGCGCTGCCAACTCTGTACACTGGACTTGTGGGGCTCTCGGCTAGAAGGCACTTAGTATACGGCACGAGCCCCTCTTTCTTCTTAAACACCAGGAGAGTACTGACCAGCACGTGTTTTCCACTTCTACTCCTAGAGGACTCAACTCTGAAATCTCCAACTACAAGCTTCAAGAACACTACCTCGCAGAGCGCTCCCTAACGCCTCTAATAACTAGTATGCTCTCGCTCTTTAAGTCCACTGAGATCTTTTCCGCGTCCGCCACGATAAATATCTCGTCGCGTACTAGTTGACTACTCAATCTCACAGTGCACTCCTCGAAGACTACTTGTTTCACTTTCTCGTAAGTAGTGCTCTCGACGAGCTTCCCCTCGTCACTGTACAAGTGAACTGCTACTCTATAGTACTCCGGCCTAGGTGTAATGTAGAGTATCACCTTCACTCGAGTACACCTCACATTGTGAGCTTATACTTCTCTACATCTCCGCTACTTATAATCTCCTCTAACTTTACTTCGCGCTTCTCCACTATTCCGAGAACACTCTTCACCGCGTCGAGTAGGAGTTGCGAGAACTTCGCTTCGAGGCCGGCTTCGTACTTCTCTCTCCTGACGTAAGCCCTGAAGATCACTTCTAGCGGAAACTCCTCGCGCAAAACGCTGTACTCCTCGCTGATCACAACGCCCCTGCCCACTTTCTTACCCAAGTAGAATACCTGCGCGAGGCCTGGTGACTCCCCGCCGGGGTATATCAGCGACCTGGGTAGCGGAGTCACGTCTAGCACGTCAACCCACAAGTCCTCGCGACTCAAGTCCAAGCCCCTCGCGCGCTCTACTAGGTACTCTTCAATATCGCTAGCTACTTTTTGCTTGTAGTCGCGATTAACTACAAGTCTAAGGACTATTGACGTGAACTCCGGGCTCTTAGCAGAGATTATTACGTCTCTACCCACACGCCTAAACTCTGGTTTTCTCTCTACGAGTAGTCTGCGGCAGAGCCTCCCTACTTCACTGTGATCTTCGTAGAGGGCTTTTCTCATCATTACACTGTAGAGTAGCGTGTCAGTTAGTTCTAAGTACCCTCTAGACTCACCCCTGAGAATATCTAGTACGCGGCGCGCTAAGCCCAGCTCCTCGTCGAGCTCTTCGAGAATCCTGTACAGTATTTTGTCAAAAGACCTGCACACACTGTGATAGTAAACATGCTCGTACATGCTTATTTTAGCGTACATGTACTGCCTAAAGCCGCCTAGTGCTATTCTGTCTAGTACTAGTGCTACTCTATCACCACTCACTAGTGGGTAGGTGTTTCTGTAGAGGCGCTCATACGAGACATGGCCGTATTCAGGCGTGCCGGCGTAGTAGCTGTCTCTCCTCAAGAAGTCTAAGACGTCAACTGGGTAGGGGCCATCTCTCACTATCCACCTAAATAACTTCAGCACGCCTCGCGGCTCACCAGAACCTATTATAGCGTAGAGAGCCTCTCTAAGACCCGGTAGCGTCTTACTAGCCTTGTCGAGAAAGTCTCCTAGAATCTGGTCTACGAGTTTAAATCCTATTCTCTCGTGGTTAGCGACTTCAAGAGGAAGCTCTCTCCTCCACAGCACTGCGTGCTCGAAGGCGTGACTAAAAGCCGCGTGACCCACGTCGTGTAAGAGGCCGGCTAGTCTAGTAGCCTCTACTAGAGTAGCCGGGGTGAATCCCTCTAATACGTGCTCTCCGTAGAGAGATAGTAGCTTTGAAGCCATGTCCTCGGCTACTATTCCACTCAAATACAGAACTCCGAGACTGTGCTGAAATCTCGTGTGAACAGCACCCGGGTAGACTAGGTGTGCTGTTTGGAGCTGCATTACATACCTGAGTCGCTGGAGGAGTAGTGTGTTGATAATAGGCTCCTCGACCTCTACGTTAAAGTAAACGTAGCCGTATAGCGGGTCACTAATCATTTTCCAAGTGAACTCCGCAGTAAAGCCCCTTGTGTACACTAGGCTCAGCCACCTCGATTCGAATTCATATACAGCGAGTAGTAGAGGAGGCTAAAAGGACGAGTCGAGAAAAACTCGTAATCCACGTAGTCGCAGACTAT
>Ga0080008_124291_pt1 | contig 27753 bp, 26 predicted proteins | sample ConCONMetagenome_FD_69211 | JGI IMG/M metagenome (GOLD analysis project Ga0080008, IMG submission 69211) | Hot spring microbial streamer communities from Conch Spring, Yellowstone National Park, USA - CON_C (SPADES assembly) (version 2) | ecosystem: Environmental > Aquatic > Thermal springs > Hot...
CCCACACCCCACGGCTTCACCACCCGCGAGGGCGGGGTCTCCCAAGGGCCTTATGGGAGCCTCAACCTTTCCGCCGCCACCGGCGACGACCCCCAAAAGGTGGCGGAGAACCAGAGGCGGGTCCTGGCCGCCTTCGGCTACCCCCCGGTGGCGGGGCTCAAGCAGGTGCACGGGGTGGAGGTGCACCTGGTGGAAGGCCCCGGGGTCTGGGAGGGGGACGGCCTCCTCACCCGCACCCCGGGCCTCCTCCTGCGGGTGGGGGTGGCGGACTGCTACCCCCTCCTCCTCTACCACCCGGAAGGCCTGGTGGGCGCCCTCCACGCCGGCTGGCGGGGGGTGGTGGGGGGGATTCTCCCAAGGGCCCTGGAAAGGATCGCGGCCTTGGGCCTGGACCCCACGGAAACCCACCTGGCCATAGGCCCCGGCATCGGGGGCGGGTGCTACCAGGTGGGAGAGGAGGTGGCCGGGCGCTTCCAGGAGGCGGGCCTCCCCACCTTCACCCCGGACCCCAAGGCCCCGGGCCGGTATCTTCTGGACCTGGAAAAAGCCCTCCTCCTCCAGGCCCGGCGGGCCGGGCTCAAGGAGGAGCGCATCTGGCGGGTGGGGCTTTGCACCCACTGCGACCCCCGCCTCTTCTCCCACCGCCGGGACCGGGGCCAGACCGGGAGGATGTGGGGCCTGGTCATGCTGGCGTTGAGGCATGGTTGATCCCCCTGGTGGCACAATGGGGGCATGCTCTTTCCCCGGGCGGTCCTCCCCTCCCTCCTCCACCTCACCCCAGAGTGGCTGGCGTCCAGGGGCCTGAAGGGGGTGATCCTGGACCTGGACAACACCCTTCTCCCCTACGGGGAGGAGGCTCTTCCCCCCGAGCACGAGGCCTGGCTGAAGGGCCTTAGGGAGGCGGTGCCCATCTACCTCCTCTCCAACGCCATGCCGGAGCGCTTCGCCCACTTGCAGGCAAAGCTCGGCCTTCCGGGCCACGCCCCGGCCCTCAAGCCCTGGCTGGGGTTCAGGCGGGCCCTGAGGGCCCTGGGCCTGCCCCCAAAGGAGGTGGCCGCGGTGGGGGACCAGGTCTTCACCGACATCCTGGGGGGCAACCTGGTGGGGGCCTACACGGTCCTGGTGCCCCCCCTGAAGGAGCGGGAGTTCTTTTACACGCGTTTCATACGGATGCTGGAAACTCCGTTTAGGCGGACCAAGGGGGAATCGGCATGAGCGTGCTCAGCATCGGCGACAAGCGGCTTGGCGCCATCCTTTTGGATTCCGGGCTCCTCACCGACGAGGAGCTCCAGATGGCCCTAGAACGGCACCGGGAGGTGGGGGGATCCCTGGCCGAGGTCCTGGTGGACATGGGCCTTCTCTCGGAAAGGCGCATCGCCCAGGCCATTGAGGATCACTTCGGCATCCCGCTGGTGGAGCTCCACAAGATGGAGATCCCACCCAAGGTGAGGGCCCTCCTTCCCGCCGAAAAGGCCAAGGAGCTTCAGGCCATCCCCTTCGCCCTGGACGAGGAGGCCGGGGTGGTCCGGGTGGCCTTCGTGAACCCCCTGGACACCCTGGCCCTCGAGGAGGTGGAGGACCTCACCGGCCTGGTGGTGGAGCCCTACCAGGCCACCAAGAGCGACTTCCTCTACGCCTTGGCCAAGAACTACCCCGAGCTGGGCCTCCCTCTCCCCCCACCCCCCTCGGGCCCCGGCCAGGAGGAGCTGAAGCTGGGGGAAGTTCTGGTGAAAAAGGGGCTCATAAGCCGGGATGTCTTAGAAGAAGCCCTGGTGGAGCAGGAACGCACCGGGGACCTCCTGGGCAGGATCTTGGTACAAAAGGGACTCAAGGAGGAGGACCTCTACCAGGCCCTGGCAGAGCAAAAGGGCCTGGAGTTCCTCCCCTCCACCGAGGGCCTCACCATAGACCCGGCGGCCACCTCCCTCCTCCTCCGCTCCGATGCCCTCCGGTATAGCGCTGTGCCCGTGGCCATCCGCGAGGGAAAGGTGGAGGTGGTTCTGGCCGACCCCCGGCACCTGGAGGCGGTGGAGGAGCTCTTGGGCCGCCCCGCCCGCTTTCTCCTCACCTTACCCAAGGCCTGGGAGGACCTCTTCCACCGGGCCTACCCGGAAAAGGGCAGGCTCGGAGAGGTCCTGGTCCAGGAGGGCCGCCTCTCCCGGGAAGGGCTCAGGGAGGCCCTCGAGGTGCAAAAGCGCCTCCCCAAGGCCAAGCCCCTGGGGGAGATCCTGGTGGAGCTGGGCCTGGTCCGGCCCGAGGACGTGGAGGAGGCCCTGAAGAAGCAGAGGCAGGGTGGAGGGCGCCTGGAGGACACCCTGATCCAGTCGGGGAAGCTGAAGCCCGAGGCCCTGGCCCAGGCGGTGGCCACGCAACTGGGCTACCCCTACATCAACCCCGAGGAGAACCCCCCGGACCCCGGGGCCGCCCTCCTCATCCCCGAGGACCTGGCCCGGCGCTACGGGGTCTTTCCCCACCACGTGGAGGGGAAGACCCTCGTCCTCCTCATGAAGGACCCCCGCAACATCCTGGCCCTGGACGACGTGCGCCTGGCCCTCAAGCGCAAGGGGCTTAACTACGAGGTCACCCCGGCGGTGGCCACCGAGGCGGCCATCACCAAGCTCATTGAGCGCTTCTACGGCAAGGAAGAGCTGGGGGAGCTGGCCAAGGAGCTCTCCAAGGGCTACCAGCAGGAAGAGGAAGCGGCCATCGGGGAGCTGGACGAGAGCGCCGCCCAGAAGTTCGTCAAGCAGGTCATCCGCGAGGCCTATTTGCAGGACGCTTCCGACATCCACGTAGAGCCCAGGCCCACCGACGTCCTGGTACGCCTCCGCGTGGACGGCACCCTGCGCCAGTACACCACCCTGCCCAAGGGGGCCCTGGGCCCGGTGATCAGCGTCATCAAGATCATGGGCGGGCTCAACATCGCCGAGAAGCGCCTCCCCCAGGACGGCCGCGTGCGCTACCGGGAAGGGACCATTGACCTGGACCTCCGCCTCTCCACCCTGCCCACCGTCTACGGGGAGAAGGCGGTGATGCGCCTCCTCAAGAAGGCCGCCGACATCCCGGAGATAGAGGGGCTGGGCTTCGCTCCCGGGGTCTTTGAGCGCTTCCAGGAGGTGATCTCCAAGCCCTACGGCATCTTCCTCATCACCGGCCCCACAGGGTCGGGCAAGAGCTTCACCACCTTCTCCATCCTGAAGCGCATCGCCACCCCCGACAAGAACACCCAGACCATCGAGGACCCGGTGGAGTACGAGATCCCCGGCATCAACCAGACCCAGGTGAACCCCCAGGCGGGCCTCACCTTTGCCCGGGCCCTGAGGGCCTTGCTGCGGCAGGACCCGGACATCATCATGGTGGGGGAGATCCGGGACTCGGAGACGGCCAAGATCGCCACCGAGGCCGCCCTCACCGGCCACCTGGTCATCGCCACCCTGCACACCAACGACGCCGCCCAGGCCATCACCCGCCTGGACGAGATGGGGGTGGAGCTCTTCAACATCTCCGCCGCCCTTATCGGGGTCCTCTCCCAGAGGCTGGTGCGGAGGATCTGCGACCACTGCAAGGTGGAGGTGAAGCCCGACCCCGAGGTCCTGAGGCGGATCGGCCTGAGCGAAAAGGAGGTCCAGGGGGCCAAGCTCTACAAGGGCATGGGGTGCGAGCGGTGCGGCGGCACAGGGTACAAGGGCCGCTACGCCATCCACGAGCTTCTGGTGGTGGACGACGAGATCCGCCACGCCATCGTGGCGGGGAAGCCGGCCACGGAGATCAAGGAGATGGCCAGGCAAAAGGGCATGAAGACCCTGCGGGAAGACGGCATCTACAAAGCGCTCCTGGGCATCACCACCCTCGAGGAGGTCCTGGCGCGTACCATTGAGTAAGGGTGGTGAAGATTATGCCTAAGGTTCCGGACATCGTGGACCTTCTGAGCCTGGCCGTGGAGCGAGGGGCCAGCGACCTGGTGATCACCGTGGGCGTTCCCCCCATGCTGAAGATCGACGGAGAGTTCCACCCCACGGAGTACGAGCCCCTCTCCCCCCAGGAGACCCGCCGCCTCATGTACGCCCTCATGGACGAGAAGCAGCAGCGGGTCTTTGAGGAGGACAAGGAGCTGGACTTCTCCTTCAGCCTCCCGGGCAGGGGACGCTTTCGGGTGAACGTCTTCTTGCAGCGGGGAAGCGTGGCCGGGGTGTTGCGGGTGGTGCCCGCCGTCATCAAGAGCTTTGAGGAGCTGGGCCTGCCCAAGGGCATCGCCGAGATCGCCCTAAGCCCCAGGGGCCTAGTCCTGGTCACGGGGCCCACGGGGTCAGGGAAGAGCACGACCCTGGCCTCCATGATCGACTACATCAACGAACGCAAACCCGTGCACATCGTGACCATTGAGGACCCCATTGAGTTCTTCCACAAGCACAAAAAGGCCATCATCAACCAGCGGGAGATCGGCGCCGACACCCACGGCTTCCACAAGGCCCTGAGGAGCGTCCTCCGCCAGGCCCCCGACGTGATCCTGGTGGGGGAGATGCGGGACTACGAGACCATCGCCGCCGCCGTCACCGCCGCCGAGACCGGCCACCTGGTCATGGGCACCCTGCACACCAACTCCGCCCCCGAGACGGTTGACCGCATCGTTGACGTCTTCCCCGAGAACCAGCAAGAGCAGGTGCGGGTCCAGCTTTCCAACAACCTGGTGGCCGTCCTGACCCAGCAGCTCCTGCCCAAGGCCTTCGGCGGGGGCCGGGTCCTGGCCTACGAGCTCATGGTCGCCACCCCGGCCGTTAGGGCCCTGATCCGGGAGGGCAAGACCCACCAGCTCCGTAGCGTCATCCAGACGGGCGGCCAGTTCGGCATGATCACCATGGACGCCTGTCTGGCCGATCTCTACAAGCGCAAGCTCATCACCTACGAGCTGGGCCTCGCCCGGGCGGTGGACCCCAAGGAGTTCATGCGCCTCGCTGGGGTGCAGGAGAAGCCCGCCCGCGGGTAAACTCTTCCCATGTTTGAGGCGGTTATCGGCCTCGAGGTCCACCTGCACCTCAAGACCCGGACCAAGGCCTTCTGCGGCTGCCCGGCGGACCCCTTCGGCGCCCCGCCCAACACCCACACCTGCCCCGTCTGCCTGGGCCTTCCCGGCACCCTGCCCGTGGCCAACCGGAAGGCGGTGGAGTACGGCCTCAGGCTGGCCCTGGCCCTGGGAAGCCGGATCCCGGAAAGACTCGTCTTCCACCGCAAGAACTACTTCTACCCCGACCTGCCCAAGAACTACCAGATCAGCCAGTACGACCTCCCCCTGGGCCAAGGGGGTGCCCTGCCGCTAGGGGAGCGGATGGTGCGCATCAAGCGGCTTCACCTGGAGGAGGACGCCGGCAAAAGCCTCCACCTGGAAGGCCGCACCCTCCTGGACCTGAACCGGGCGGGAAGCCCCCTCATAGAGCTGGTCACCGAGCCCGACCTCAGGACCCCGGAAGAAGCCCGGCTCTTCCTGCAAAGGATCCAGGCCCTGGCCCAGACCCTGGGCATCTCTGAGGCCAGCCCCGAGGAGGGCAAGATGCGGGCCGATGTCAACGTCTCCGTGCGCCGGCTGGGCGAGCCCCTCGGCACCAAGGTGGAGATCAAGAACCTGAACTCCTTCAAAAGCGTCCAGCGGGCCCTGGAGTACGAGATCCGCCGCCAGACCGAGGTCCTCAGGCGGGGGGAGAGGGTCAAACAGGCCACCATGGCCTTTGAGGAGGGAAGCGGCAAGACCTACCCCATGCGCACCAAGGAGGAGGAGGCCGACTACCGCTACTTCCCCGAGCCCGACCTCCCCCCGGTGCCCCTGCCCAGGTCCTGGCTGGAGGAGGTAAAAGCCAGCCTCCCCGAGCTCCCCTGGGCCAAGGAGGCGCGCTACCAGGCCCTGGGCATCAAGGCCAAGGACGCCGAGGTCCTGGCCTACACCCCCTCCCTGGCCCGCTTCCTGGACGAGGCCCTGGAGCTTGGCCTTGCCTCCCCCCAGGCCCTGGCCAACTGGCTCTTGGCCGACGTGGTGGGGCTTTTGAACGAGCGGGGGCTTTCCCTGGAGGCCACCCGCCTCACGCCTCTGGCCCTGGCCCGCCTGGTGGCCCTCTTTGAGCGGGGGGAGATCACGAGCCGCGTGGCCAAGGGCCTTCTCCCCGAGCTTCTGGAAGGGCGAGACCCCGAGGCCTTGGTGCGGGAGCGGGGCCTCGAGGTGGTGGCCGACGAGGAGGCGCTGAGGGCCCTGGTGGCCGAGGTCATCGCCAGCATGCCCGAGGCGGCGGAGAGCGTGCGCCAGGGGAAAACCAAAGCCTTGGACGCCCTCGTGGGCCAGGTGATGCGCCGCACCCGGGGGCAGGCCAGGCCCGACCTGGTGCGCCGCCTCCTCCAAGAGGCCCTTGGGGTAGGATAGGGGCGATGCGCTACGAGGAGGCCGGGGTCCACATCGCCCAAAAGGCCGAGGCCCTGAAGCGGGCCAAGGCCCAGGTGGAGGCCACCTACACCCCCGAGGTCTTACGGGGCCTAGGGGCCTTTGGCGGGCTCTTTGACGCCATGGCCCTCAAGGGGATGCGCCACCCGGTCCTGGTGGCCACCACCGACGGGGTGGGCACCAAGACCCTTCTGGCCCTGGAGGCCAACGACGTCTCCGGCCTGGGCTTTGACCTGGTCAACCACGCGGTCAACGACCTCCTGGCCCAAGGAGCCAGGCCCCTCTTCTTCCTGGACTACCTGGCGGCAAGCCGCCTGGAGGAGGAGGTCCTGGCCGGCCTCCTCGCCTCCTTGGCCCAGGCCTGCAAGGCCCTGGGCATCCCCCTTCTGGGCGGGGAGACGGCCGAGATGCCCGGGGTCTACCGGGAAGGGGCCTGGGACCTGGCGGGCACCATGGTGGGGGTGGTGGAGCGGGAGGGCATCCTGGGCCCGGAGAAGGTGCGGGAAGGGGACCTCCTCCTGGCCCTGCCCTCCTCCGGACCCCACACCAATGGCTACTCCTTGATCCGGAAGGTGGTGGCGGGACATGACCTTCTGGCCTTCGTTCCCGAGCTGGGGGAAAGCCTCAAGGAGGCCCTCCTCCGCCCCCACCGGGCCTATTGGCCGGAGTTCCTGCGCCTTCAGGAAAGCGGGGTGGAGATCCACGCCATCGCCCACATCACCGGCGGGGGAATCTGGGAAAACCTGCCCCGGGCCCTCCCGGAAGGCCTGGGGGCGGAGATCCAAAGGGGCACCTGGCCCGTGCCCCCCATCTTCCCCTACCTCCAGCGCCTGGGCCAGATCCCCGAGGAGGAGATGTTCCGGGTCTTCAACATGGGCTTGGGCCTCATCCTGGTCCTGCCGGAGGCCGAGGCCAGGCGGGCCCAGGAGCTGGTGGAAGGCTTCCTGGTGGGCCGGGTGGTGCCGGAACCGGGAATCCGCCTTTTATGAAGGAGCTCTGGCTTATTCGCCACGGCGAAACCGCCTGGAACGCAGAAAAGCGCTTCCAGGGGCATCTAGATGTCCCCCTTTCCCCGGTGGGCATCGGCCAGGCCTTCCGCTTGGCCCAGCGCCTGGCCAGAAGCCGGCAGGCCTTTGACAGCCTCCACGCCTCCGACCTGCGCCGGGCCTGGGAGACCGCCGAACCCCTGGCGGCCGCCCTGGGGCTTCCCCTTAAGACCACCCCCCTTCTTCGGGAAATAGACGTGGGGAAGCTGGCCGGGCTCACCCGGGAAGAGGCGGAGGCCCGCTACCCGGACTTCGCCCAAAGCCTCCTCCAGGACCCCTGGCACACGCCCAGGCCCGGCGGGGAAAGCATGGCCCAGCTGGCCCAGCGGTTCCAGGCCTTCCTGGAAGGCCTTCCCCCAGGCCGCCACCTGGTGGTGACCCACGGCGGCGTCATCCGCGCCGCCCTGAAGCTGGTCCTGGAGCTGGAAGGGGACACCTGGCGCCGCTTCCACATCCCCAACACCTCCATCACCCGCGCCCTCTTCCCGGGCCTCGAGGTCCTGAGCGTGGCCGACGCTGGCCACCTGGAAACCTGGAGCGACCGGCTTTCCGACGAAAGCCTGCAATAAAAAACCCCCCAGGGCATCCTGGGGGGTCCATGTGGAGCGGGAGACGGGACTTGAACCCGCGACCCCGACCTTGGCAAGGTCGTGCTCTACCAACTGAGCTACTCCCGCGAAGGAAAATCCCCCGCACCGACCTACTCTCCCAGGACCCTGCGGTCCCAGTACCATCGGCGCTGGCGCGTTTCACTTCCGTGTTCGGAATGGGAACGGGTGGTTCCACGCCGCTATGGGCACGGGGGATTCTCGTGTTTTGCTTTTCAAAGAGCCCGCGCCACCGAGGGGCGGGGGACCTTGGCTGGGGTGGGTATGAGGGCAAAAGGGTCAAGACCTCGGACGATTGGGACCGGTCAGCTCAACGCCTCGCGGCGCTTACACCTCCGGCCCATCCACCGGGTAGTCTTCCCGGGTCCTTACCGGCTTTACGCCGTGGGAGGCCTCATCTTGGGGCGGGTTTCCCGCTTAGATGCTTTCAGCGGTTATCCCTCCCGCACATGGCTACCCAGCTTATGCCCCTGGAGGGACAGCTGGGAAACCAGAGGTGCGTCCCTTCCGGTCCTCTCGTACTAGGAAGAGCCCCCCTCAAGCCTCCTGCGCCCGTGGCGGATAGAGACCGAACTGTCTCACGACGTTCTGAACCCAGCTCGCGTGCCGCTTTAATGGGCGAACAGCCCAACCCTTGGGACCTTCTTCAGCCCCAGGATGCGACGAGCCGACATCGAGGTGCCAAACCTCCCCGCCGCTGTGGACGCTCGGGGGAGATCAGCCTGTTATCCCCGGGGTAACTTTTATCCGTTGATCGATGGCCCTTCCACACGGGACCACCGGTTCACTAGGCCCGGCTTTCGCCCCTGCTCGGCTTGCAGGCCTCACAGTCAGGCCCCCTTTTACCCTTGCGCTCTCCGGCGGATTTCCGTCCCGCCTGAGGGGACCTTTGGGCGCCTCCGTTACGCTTTAGGAGGCGACCGCCCCAGTCAAACTGCCCGCCAAGCGCTGTCCCCCGCTAGGGGTTAGGCCCCCAGTCGCACCAGGGTGGTATTTCACCGGCGCCTCCACCGCCCCCGAAAGGGCGGCTTCCCAGGCTCCCACCTATCCTACGCAGGTGCGACCAAGAGCCAACACCAGGCTGCAGTAAAGCTCCACGGGGTCTTTTCGTCCTGCCACGGGTAGGCCGCATCTTCACGGCCAGTTCAATTTCACCGGGTCCCTCGCCGAGACAGCGCTCCGGTCGTTACGCTTTTCGTGCAGGTCGGAACTTACCCGACAAGGAATTTCGCTACCTTAGGACCGTTATAGTTACGGCCGCCGTTCACCGGGGCTTCGGTTTGGGGCTTGCACCCCTCCCCTTGACCTTCCGGCACTGGGCAAGCGTCGCTCCCTATACCTCCTCTTACGAGTTCGCAGAGAGCTGTGTTTTTGGTAAACAGTCGCCAGAGCCTGTTCACTGCGGCTCCCAAGCGGCGCCCGAGGGCGCCACCGGGAGCACCCCTTCTCCCGAAGTTACGGGGCCAACTTGCAGAGTTCCTTGGCGAGGGTTCTCCCGCGCGCCTTAGTGCTCTTGCACTCGCCCACCTGTGTCGGTTTGCGGTACGGGTTCCCGTGGGTTGTGCTTAGAGGCTTTTCTCGGCTCCCTGGCTTCGGGGGGTTGTCACCCTCACGGGCTTCCCCACCACGCAGAGCCCACGGGAGGCGGATTTGCCTACCTCCCACCCTGCGCTTCTGGCCGGGCTCGTCCATGGCTCCGGTCCCCCTAGCCTAGAGCGTCCCCCCATCGCACCCACGGGAAGGGCCGGAATATTAACCGGCTGTCCATCGGCTACGCCTTTCGGCCTCACCTTAGGTCCCGCCTAACCCTACGCTGACGACCATGGCGTAGGAACCCTTGGGCTTACGGCGACAGGGATTCTCACCCTGTTTATCGTTACTCATGCCGGCATTCGCACTTCCCTTACCTCCAGCCGCCCTCACGAGCGACCTTCATCGGCATCGGGAACGCTCCCCTACCGCCTAGGGCTCGCGCCCTAGACCCGCAGCTTCGGCGCTGGGCTTAAGCCCCGATCATTTTCGGCGCAGCGCCACTCGACCAGTGAGCTATTACGCACTCTTTAAAGGATGGCTGCTTCTAAGCCAACCTCCTGGCTGTCTTCGCGGCGCCACATCCTTTCCCACTTAGCCCAGACTTGGGGACCTTAGCTGGCGGTCTCGGTTGTTCCCGCGCTCGGACGCGGACGTTATCGCCCGCGCCCTCACTCCCAGGCTCCACCTGGGGCCCTTCGGAGTTTGACAGGGTTTGGTAGGCTGGTGGGCCCCCTAGCCCTATCAGTGCTCTACAGGCCCCAGTCAGCGCCTGAGGCTGACCCTAAAGTCATTTCGGGGAGAACCAGCTATCTCCGGGTTCGGTTAGCTTTTCACTCCTAATCCCAGCTCATCCGAGGGGTTTGCATCCCCCACCGGTTCGGGCCTCCACTGGGTTTTACCCCAGCTTCACCCTGGCCAGGACTAGCTCACCCGGTTTCGGGTCCACGGCCGCGGACTGCGCGGGCCGCACGCGGCCCGCCTGCGCCCTATTCGGACTCGGTTTCCCTACGCCTCCGCCTCGCGGCTTAAGCTCGCCCGCGACCGTGAGTCGCCGGCTCATGCTTCAATAGGCACGCCGCAACCCCCAAAGGGGCCGCGACTGCTTGTAAGCCCACGGTTTCAGGTTCTGTTTCACTCCCCTCCCGGGGTTCTTTTCACCTTTCCCTCACGGTACTGGTTCACTATCGGTCACCCGGAGTACTTAGCCTTAGGCGGTGGTCCGCCCAGATTCCCCCATGGCTCCACGAACCACGGGGTACTCGGGTACCCTCGCCTATCCCCTCACCTTTCGCCTACGGGGCTTTCACCCTCTCCGGCGCTGCTTCCCAGGCAGCTTCGGCTAGGCTAGGGATTCGGCATCTGAGGGCCCCACGACCCCGCCCGGACAAGCCGGACGGTTTAGGCTCTTCCCCTTTCGCTCGCCGCTACTCAGGGAGTCGCTTTCGCTTTCCTCTCCTCTGGGTACTGAGATGTTTCAGTTCCCCAGGTTCCCCCCGCACAATGGCGGTGACCTGTGTTCCCACAGGCCGGGTTTCCCCATTCGGACATCCAGGGATCAACGCTCGCTACCAGCTCCCCCTGGCTTATCGCAGGTAGCCACGTCCTTCATCGGCTCGGGTGCCTAGGCATCCACCGTGGGCCCTTAGCATCTTGACCCTTACTGGACCACGCCAAACGTGGCCCGTGGCTTCCATCCATCCACCCCAGCTTTCAAGATCCCCCGCCGCCCATCGGGCAGCGCAAACATGAATCTACCAGATGCCCTAAAAGGTGTCAAGGGGCTTAGGGCCGGTTCCTCCTCTTGAAGGCGCCTGGCCGCTTTCCCCTGGCCCAATGGCGGGCGGTTCATTTGGGGTGGGGGCCCCAAAGAGGCCTTGCAGACCTGGCGGCGCCGGGTGCTTCCGCCTCAGCTTGTCGGAACATGAGGGGGGAGCTTAGGCGGGATATCTTGACGGGTGGGCCTCTTCCGGCTAAGCTAAACCTTGCGTGCGGGGGCGATTAGCTCAGCTGGTCAGAGCGCACGCCTGATAAGCGTGAGGTCGGTGGTTCAAGTCCACCATCGCCCACCAAAGACCCCGGGCCCAAGGCCCGGGGCGGCCTTTTAGGCCTGGGATTCCCGGTGGACCACCAAGGTATCGGCGATGAGGTCGTGCCAGGCCTGCCTTTTGGGATGGAAGAAGGCCCAGAGATAGCCGAGGGCCAGGGGCAAGGCGGAGAGGGTTTTGCCCACCACCTCCCGCATGAGGGCGGAGAGCCAGTCCACAGGGCGGCCGTCGGTTTTCACCACGCGGATGCCCAGGAGCATCTTGCCCGGCGTGGCCCCGTAGAGGGCAGTGAAGGCCACGTAGTAGGCCCAGCTGGGAACCCAGTTGAAGAGGAAGTTCTGGAGCGGGGTGGTGTTCACCCAGTCCACCCCGGCCAGGGCCATGAGAAGAAGGGTTACGGGCACCAGGATCAGGCCGTCCACCAGGGAGGCCACCAGCCGGCGCCAGGGGCTTGCGACTACCATAGTCCACCTCCTAGGTAGCGGTACTCCAGGCGGAAGCGGCTTTGGGCCAGGGCCTGCAGGAGGGCTTGGGTGTCCGAGGCGAAGCCAAAGGGAGGTTCGTCTCCCAAAAGCTCCGCCAGCAGACCCTTGGGCTTTTTGTACCGGACCAGGCGGAAGCCAGTCAGGCCCGCCAGCTCGGCGGCCCTTTGGGCGGCGTCCTCTAGGTAGCCCTCCCGGTCGGCCAGGCCCAGGGCCAGGGCCTGCGCGCCTGAATAGATGCGCCCGTCCGCCAGGCGGTAGACCTCTTCCGGCGGCATCCTTCTCCCCTCGGCGACCCGCTTTACGAAAAGCTCGTAGGCCTCCCGCAGGAAGCTTTGGATGACGGCCTTTTCCTCCGGGGTCAGGGGTCTGAGGCCCGAGGCCATGTCCTTGAGCCTGCCCTCCTTCAGGACCTCCACCTCAACCCCCAGCTTGTCCAGAAGGCCCTGGACCTGGGGCAGGATGGCGATGGCCCCGATGGAGCCGGTTACGGTGGTGGGGGCGGTGAAGATCTCCCGGGCGGCGGTGGCGGCGTAGTAGCCGCCGCTGGCGGCCACGGTGCCCAGGCTGGCCACCAGGGGCTTTTCCCGGGCCAGCTCCTTTAGGGCGCGGTGGATGGCCTCGGTCTCCGTGACCCCGCCCCCGGGGCTAATCACCTCGAGGACCACGGCCTTGATCCCGGGGTCCTCCCTGGCCTGGCGCACCTGGGAGAGGAAGTCTTCCAGGGCCTTGTCGGTGGGGATGGTCCCTTTGAGCTCTAGGAGGAGGACCCTTTCCCCCTGGCCGAAAAGGGTCGTCTCCTGCCAGCGCCCTTTAGCCTTTTGGGCGGTGAGGCGGCCCAGGCCCACCACCGCCAGGAACACCACCAGGAGAAAGAGGATGAGGGCCAGCCAGCGCTTTCGGTTCATGGTTCCATGTTAGCACGGGGTATGCTGAGGCCCGTGCTGAGGGTGGTGGTGGAGCCCGGCAAGGAGCGGAAGCTCAGGAACTTCTACCCCAACGTCTACCGGGACGAGCTCCAGGAGGCCCCCCAGGAGGCGGGGGTGGCCGAGGCCTACGGGGCCGACGGGGCCTTTCTGGCGGTGGGCTACTACGACCCCCGTTCCCGCATCCCCTTCCGGGCCTTCCGCTTTGACCGGGGGCCTTTGGACCGCCGCTTTTTCCGGGAGCGCTTCGTGAGGGCCCTTAGGAAGCGGGAGGGGCTTGGGCCTAGCTTTCGCCTGGTCCACGGGGAGGCGGACGGGCTTCCCGGGCTGGTGGTGGACCGCTTTGGCGGGGTCCTGGTCCTCCAGGTGCGCTCCCGGGGGATGGAGGCCCTCCGGGAGGTCTGGTTCCCGGCCCTTTTGGAGGTGGTGAGGCCCGAGGGCGTGTACGAGCGGAGCGACGTGGAGGCCAGGCGGCAGGAGGGGCTTCCCGAGCGGGTGGGGGTGGTCTTTGGGGAGGTGCCGGAGGTCCTCTCGGTGGAGGAGGACGGCCTCCTTTTCCCCATCCCCCTGGCCCTGGCCCAGAAGACGGGGTTTTACCTGGACCAGCGGGAAAACCGCCGCCTTTTGGAGGCCATGGTGCGCCCGGGGGAGCGGGTTTTGGACGTGTACAGCTACGTGGGGGGGTTCGCCCTCAGGGCCGCCAGAAAGGGAGCCTACGCCCTGGCGGTGGACAAGGACCTGGGGGCCCTCTCCGTCCTGGACCGGGCCGCCCTCATGGCGGGGCTTCGCGTGGACATCCGCCGGGGGGAGGCCCTGGAGGTCTTGAGAACCCTGGAAGGCCCCTTCCACCACGTCCTCCTGGACCCCCCCACCCTGGTCAAGAGGAGGGAAGAGCTTCCCGCCATGAAGGGCCACCTGGTGGACCTGGTGCGGGAAGCGCTGCGCCTTCTTGCCAAGGAGGGCTACCTCTGGCTTTCCACCTGCAGCTACTACGTGAAGGTGGAGGACCTCCTGGAGGTGGCCCGCCGGGCGGCCCACGACCTCGGGGTGCGCCTCAGGGTCCACGCCGTCACCTACCAGCCCCAAGACCACCCCTGGAGCCTGCACGTGCCGGAAAGCCTCTACCTGAAGACGGTCATCTTCCAGGAGGACGCCCTCTAATGCCACCCCATGCTGGCTTGGGCCAGCATGGGGGCCCCGGCAAAAGGTTCCCGTTACCGGGCATGGTGGGCTGGAGGATGTATGATGACGGCGGAAGCACCCCTGGGGTGCGGAAAAGGAGGAGCCCATGGAAGTGGCACGGGGTCTGGAGGGCGTTCTCTTCACGGAAAGCCGGATCTGCTTCATTGACGGGGAGGCGGGCCGCCTTTACTACCACGGCATTCCCATTCAGGAGCTGGCGGAGAAGAGCACCTTTGAGGAGACCACCTACTTGCTTCTCCACGGCAGACTGCCTCAGCGAGGGGAGCTAGAGGCCTTTAAAAAGGGCCTGGCGGCCAGGCGGGCTTTGCCTTCCCACCTCCTGGAGTCCTTCCGGCGCTACCCCGCCTCGGCCCACCCCATGAGCTTTTTGCGCACCGCCGTCTCCGAGCTGGGCATGCTGGACCCCACCGAGGGAGATATCTCCCGGGAGGCCCTGTACCAGAAGGGCCTGGACCTGATCGCCAAGTTCGCCACCATCGTGGCCGCCAACAAGCGCCTCAAGGAGGGTAAGGAGCCCCTTCCTCCCCGGGAGGACCTCTCCCACGCCGCCAACTTCCTTTACATGGCGAACGGCGTGGAGCCCTCCCCTGAGCAGGAGCGCCTCATGGACGCGGCCCTCATCCTCCACGCCGAGCACGGCTTCAACGCCAGCACCTTCACCGCCATCGCCGCCTTCTCCACGGAGACCGACCTCTACTCGGCCATCACCGCCGCCGTGGCCTCCCTGAAGGGCCCCAGGCACGGTGGGGCCAACGAGGCGGTCATGAAGATGATCCGGGAGATCGGCACGCCCGAGAGGGCCCGGGAGTGGGTGCGGGAAAAGCTTTCCAAGAAAGAGCGGATCATGGGCATGGGCCACCGGGTCTACAAGGCCCTTGACCCCAGGGCCGGGGTCCTGGAGAAGCTGGCCCGTCTGGTGGCGGAGACCCACGGCCACTCCACCGAGTACCAGATCCTCAAGATCGTGGAGGAGGAGGCGGGGAAGGTGCTGAACCCGCGGGGCATCTACCCCAACGTGGACTTCTACTCCGGGGTGGTCTACTCCGACCTGGGCTTCGGGCTGGAGTTCTTCACCCCCATCTTCGCCGTGGCCCGCATCGCGGGCTGGGTGGGGCACATCCTGGAGTACAAGGAGCTGGACAACCGCCTCCTGCGCCCCGACGCCAAGTACATCGGGGAGCTGGACAGGCCCTACGTGCCCCTGGAGGCCAGGGGCTGAGTACCCCGCCGTGGCAGGAGCCCCAGAAGGGCGCAGCCAAGCTGGAAAAACCAAGGGGCGGCCCCTCAGGCCTTGCCTTTTGCCGGGGTCCCCATGCTGGCTTGGGCCGGCATGGGGCGGTACTAGAGGCCGCAGAAGGCCTCGTAGTCTATGAGTTCCCTTTGGGTGGGCTGGTCCCCGCAGACGGGGCAGGCGGGGTTGCGGCGCACCTTGAGCTTGCGGAAGCTGGCCTCGAGGGCCTCGTAAAGCAGAAGGTGCCCGGCCAAAGGCCTTCCAAGCCCCAGGAGAGCCTTCAGGGCCTCGGCGGCCATCAGGGCCCCCACCGTCCCCGGCAGGACCCCGAAGACCCCGGCCTCGGCGCAGGAGGGGACGCTGCCGGGGGCGGGGGGCTTGGGGAAGAGGCAGCGGTAGCAGGGCCCCATCTCCCCCTCCGCCGTGGGGTGGTGGAAGACGGCCACCTGGCCGTCAAACTGGTAGATGGCCCCGAAGACCAGGGGCTTATTTAAAAGCACGCAGGCGTCGTTGGTCAGGTAGCGGGTGGGGAAGTTGTCGGAGGCGTCCACCACCAGGTCGTAGCCCTTCAGGATCTCCAGGGCGTTTTCCGAGGTGAGGCGCACCGGGTAGGCCTCAATCTCCACCAGGGGGTTGAGGGCGGAAAGCCGCTCCTTGGCCACCAGGGCCTTGGGCTGGCCCACGTCCTGGGTGGTGTAGAGGACTTGGCGGTGGAGGTTGGAGAGCTCCACCCGGTCCATCTCCACGATGCCCACCCGGCCCACCCCGGCCGCCACCAGGTACTGGAGGACGGGCACGCCAAGCCCCCCCGCCCCCACCACCACCACGGAGGCCCTCTTGAGCCTCTCCTGCCCCTCGGGGCCCACCCCGGGCAGGATCATCTGCCGGTGGTAGCGGTCCAGCTCCTCCTTGGTCCACATCTAGGCCTCCCGGGTGCCGAAGCCGGGGGGGAGGAAGTCGGGGTAGTCGGGGTTGCCCTTGCGGTCGGGCGCCTTGGGGATCAGGTCCGAGGGGTGGGGCTCCCCCTTGCGGCAGTAGGGGCAGTCGTGGCGCACCTTGTAGCGCACGGGCTTGGCGGGGATGCCCAGGGCGATGGCGTGGGGGGGGATGTCCCGGGTGACGATGGCCCCGGTGCCCACCATGGCGTCGTCGCCGATGCGCACCCCGGCCAGAACGGTGGCGTGGTAGGTGATGCGCACCCCGCTGCCGATGACCGTCTCCTTCAGGGTCACGTCGGGGGAGGCCAGGACGTGGTGGGTGTGGCTGTAGACGTTGACGTAGTCGGAAAGGGAGGTGCCGTCCCCGATCTTGATGCCCCCGATGTCGTCCAGGAGCACGTAGCGGTGGACCACCACGTCGTCCCCCAGCTCCAGGTTGTAGCCCACGGAAAACTCCACGTTCTGGAAGAACTTGGGGTTTCGCCCCACCCGCTTGAAGATGAAGGGGGCCAGGGCCCTCCTTATGGCCACCCCCGAGTGCACGGACTGGCCGATGGGGGTGAGGTCCAGGACCTTCCAGAACCAGAGGAGGGGCTTCACCCTCTTGAACCGCTCGGGGTCCGTGGCGGCGTAGTGCTCGGCCTCAAAGGTGATGCCCTCGGGGTCCAGGGCCATGGCCGAAAGGGGGCTCACCTCCAGAAGCTCCCCGTAGGGCCTGCCGTAGAGGAGCCTGGAAAGCTCCTCCCGGACCAGGGCGTTCCGGTCCACCCCCGGGTCGGAAAGCCGCTCCACCAGGCCGCCGATGTACCGATCCAGGGCCTTCTGGTGCAGGGGGGCGATGGTCTTGGGAAGAAGCCAGGGCATAGGCCTATGGTAAAGGGGAAGGGGAAGTCTGGGGTGGCCGGGCTCACCCCACCGAGGCCCGGTAGCCCAGCTCCCTCAGGGCCTCGGGGTCCTTGCGCCAGTCGGGGTAGACCTTGACCTCGAGGTCCAGGTAAACCTTGCGGTTCAGGAAGACCTCCAGCTGCTTCCTGGCCGCCTGGCCGATCTCCTTCAGCTTTTTCCCGCCCTCGCCGATGACGATGCCCTTCTGGGAGGGGCGCTCCACGTAGACGACCACCTTGATGTAGAGGACGCCGTTTTCCCTCTCGGCCACCTCCTCCACCTTGGTGGCGATGGCGTAGGGCACCTCGTGCCACAGGCGCTTCATGGCCTCTTCCCGCACGATCTCCGCCACCCACTCGCCGAAGGTCTGGTCGCTCTTGGCGTGGTCCTCGGGGTAGAAGAAGGGGCCCTCGGGCATGAGGGCGAGGAGCTCGGCCTTGAGCCCGGCCACCTGCTTCTCGTCCAAAGCGGAGAGCATGCGGGGCTCGGCCTCGGGCAGGAGGGCGTGGTAGGCCTTCAGGGCCTCCTCGGGGTACTTGGCCTCGTCCAACTTGTTGCCCACCAGGAGGATGGGCACCTTGCCCACCAGGGGCTTCAGGGCCTTGGCCACCAGCTCGTCCTCCGGGGTGGGGGGGTGGCGGAGGTCCACCACCCATACCACGGCGTTCACGTCGGCAAGGGCCTCGTAGACCTCCTGGTCCATGAACTCGCCCAGGGCGTCCATGGGCTTATGGAGGCCCGGGGTGTCCACGAAGACGATCTGCCGCCTTCCCTCGGTGAGGATGCCCCGGAGGCGCTTCCTGGTGGTCTGGGGGCGGGGGCTTATGGGGGCCACCTTGATGCCCAGCAGGTTGTTGAGGAGGGTGGACTTGCCCACGTTGGGCTTGCCCACGATGGCCACGAATCCGGAATAGGTTTTCTCTTCCATGGCGGTTAGGTGATCCCGGCCCTGGGATTTGCCCAAGGGGCAGGGGCCGGACCTGCCAGGTCTTTCAGTATACTCCAGACCGTGGACCCTCTGGCCCTGGCCTTCCTTCCTGGGATCGGTCCCAAGAGGCTTCTAGAGCTTCTGGGGGCGGAAGACCCCAAAAAAGCCTTGGCGGAGCGCTTTCCCCAACTCCTGGAGAGGCTTTCCGAGGCCGAGGCCCGGGCGGAGGCCGAGAGGCGCCGGGCGGAGGGGCTTGGCCTCAGGATCCTGGGCCTTTGGGAGGAGGGGTTTCCCGAAAGCCTGAGGCGCCTGCCCCAGCCCCCCACCCACCTCTACCTCAAGGGGACCCTGCCGGAGGAGGGCCAGGCGGTGGCCGTCGTGGGCACCAGGAGGGCGGCTCCCTGGGCCCTCTCCTTCGCCCGCGGGCTGGCCCGGGCCCTGGCGGAGGCGGGGGCGGTGGTGGTCTCGGGCCTGGCCCGGGGCATTGACCGGGAGGCCCACCTGGGGGCCCTCGAGGCGGGCGGCCGCACCCTGGGGGTGCTGGGAAGCGCCCTGGACCAGATCTACCCGCCGGAGCACCGCCCTATGGCGGAAAGGATGGACCTCCTCTCCGAGTTCCCGCTGGGCACCGGCCCCAAGCCCGAGCACTTCCCCCGCAGAAACCGCCTCATCGCCGGGCTCGCCCGGGCGGTCATCGTGGTGGAGGCTCCCCTCGAGTCCGGGGCCCTCATCACCGCCCGCTACGCCCTGGAGCTGGGCAAGGAGGTCCTGGCGGTTCCGGGGAGGCCCACGGACCAGGGCTCCCTGGGGGCCAACCGCCTCATCCAGGACGGGGCCTACCCCGTCCTCGCCCCGGAGGACGCCCTCGCCTACCTGGGCTTTTCTGGCAGGCGCAAGGAGGTCCCCGAGCTTTCCCCGGAGGAGTCCCGGCTTTACGAGCTCCTCCGCCAGGGGGAGGCTTTGCCCGAGCACCTGGCAGAGGCCCTGGGGATGAGCCCGGAAGGGGTCATCTCCCTCCTCACCCTCCTGGAGCTCAAGGGCTTGGCCCAGGCCCTCCCCGGGGGGCGGTACGGGGCGCTGTGACGGATGGGCGGGGAGGCTTCAAAAAGCGTTATGATGGGGGCGGAGGTTAGCCATGACCAAGCCTGAGCCCAAAGGCGGCGATGTCCAGATCCGGGCGGGCCTCATCTGGTTCAACGGCAGACTGGTTCCCCAGGAGGAGGCCAAGACCAGCGTCCTGTCCCACGCCCTCCACTACGGCACCAGCGTCTTTGAGGGCATCCGAGCCTACGAGACCCCCAAGGGCCCCGCCATCTTCCGCCTCAAGGAACACGTCAAGCGCCTTTACAACTCGGCCAAGGTCCTGCGCATGGAGATCCCCTACACCCCCGAGGAGATGGAGGAGGCCATCAAGGAGGTGGTGCGGCGAAACGGCTACAAGAGCTGCTACATCCGCCCCCTGGCCTGGATGGGGGCCAAGACCCTAGGGGTGAACCCCCTGCCCAACAACCCCGCCGAGGTCATGGTGGCCGCCTGGGAGTGGGGGGCGTATCTGGGGGAGGAGGCGGTGCGCAAGGGGGCCAGGCTCATCACCAGCTCCTGGGCCCGCTTCCCCGCCAACGTCATGCCCGGCAAGGCCAAGGTGGGGGGGAACTACGTGAACTCCGCCCTGGCCAAGATGGAGGCCCTGGCCGCCGGGGCCGACGAGGCCCTCCTGCTGGACGAGGAGGGGTACGTGGCCGAGGGGAGCGGGGAGAACCTCTTCTTCGTCCGGGACGGGGTGATCTACGCCCTGGAGCACTCGGTGAACCTGGAGGGCATCACCCGGGACTCCGTCATCAGGATCGCCAAGGACCTGGGCTACCAGGTCCAGGTGGTCCGGGCCACCCGGGACCAGCTCTACATGGCCGATGAGGTCTTCATGACCGGCACCGCCGCCGAGGTGACCCCGGTCTCCATGATTGACTGGCGGCCCATCGGGGAGGGGACCGCCGGGCCCGTGGCCCTGAGGCTTCGGGAGGTCTACCTGGAGGCGGCCACCGGCCGTCGGCCCGAGTACGAGCACTGGCTCACCTACGTCACTTCCTGAGCCAGTCCTCCAGAATCTTTTGGTAAAGCTCTGGCTCCAGGCGGGGCCGGTCGTAAAGCCCCGCCTGTAGCCTCTGCCTTTGGGCCTCAAAGAGGATGACGGCGGCGGCCACGGAGACGTTCAGGCTCTGCACCATGCCCAGCATGGGGATGTGGATGAGGCCGTCGGCCAGGGCCAAGGCCTCCTCGGAAACCCCCCACTTCTCCGCCCCCAGGACGATGGCGGTGGGCCTGGTGTAGTCCACCTCCCGGTAGTCCCGGGCCCCCTCCTTTAAGGCGGTGGCGTAGACGCTGAAGCCCCTCTCCCGGAGGTGCCGGAAGGCCGCCTCCGTGGTGGGGTGGACCTCCAGGTAGACCCACTTGTGGCTTCCCCCGCTGGTCTCGTTGAAGGTGGGCACGCCCCCCGTGGGGTTCACCGCGTGGGCCTGCAGGATGCCCACGGCGTCGCAGGTGCGCAGGATGGCGGAGAGGTTGTGGGGCTTGTGGACGTTTTCCATAAGCACCGTGAGGTCCGGCTGCCTGCGCCTGAGGACCTCCTCCAGTCGCCTTCGCCTTTCCAGGGTGCGCTCCTTCATGGCTGCCTCAGCCGGGCGATGAGGGGCTTGAGAAGCGCCCTTTTTAGCTTGAGGGCCTGGCGGTTGACGATGAGCCTGGCGGTGGACTGGGCCAGCACCTCCACCTCCACTAGGCCCGCCGCCCTTAAGGTAGCCCCCGTCTGCACCACGTCCACCACGGCGTCCGCCAGGCCGGTGAGGGCCGCCAGCTCAATGTTGCCGGAAAGCTCCACCACGTCGGCCACCCAGCCTCTTTCCTTCAGGAGCCGGGCGGTGAAGAGGGGGTACTTGGTGGCGATGCGGCGGATGGGGGAGGTGTCCCCGGGGCGGCGGATGAGGGAGAGGCGGCAGGCCCCGAAGCCCAGGTCCACGGGCTCGTAGACATCCCGGTCCGAGTCCAGGAGGATGTCCTTCCCCACCACCCCCAGCTCGGCGATGCCCAGGTCCACGTAGACGGGCACGTCCTTGTTGCGCAAAAGGAGAAGGGCCACGCCCCCCTCCTTCCCGTGGAGGAGGGCCCGCTCGTCCTCCACCTGGGGCAGGTCCAGGCCCGCCTTCTTCAGGGCCCCGTAGGCCTCCGCAAAGATTCTGCCCTTGGGCAGGGCCACGGTGAGGAGGTAGCGCCTCATTCCACCCTCCAGATCTCTTCCCCCCGCGCCAGGTAGGGGATGCCCCGGGCTTTGGCGTGGGCCACGGGGTCGTCCCCGTGGAAGAGCTCCACCCTTTTTTCCTTGGCGAAGCGGCGCAGGGCCTTCAGGTCCAGGGCCAGAACCTCCGGCGAAGCCTCCCCTTTGGGGGGCTTGAGGGCTTCCAGGAGCCTCTCCACCCCCAGGGCGAAGCCCGCCGCCTTGGGCAGGAGGGCCCCGTCGTACCGCCCGCCCCCCAGAAGGGGCAGGCCGAAGCCCGGGGTGTAGGCCCGGAAGAAGATGCCCGAGTAGTACTGGTAGCGCCGGGCCATGCCCAGGTCTAGGAGGACGGGCCTTTCCAGAAGCTCCAGGGTCTGGCGCAGGCCCCTCAGGGCCTCCCGGGCCCTTTCGGGAAGGGGCAGGGCCTCCGCCTCTTCCAGGACCTCCTCCTCCCCGTAGAGGTCGGGGAGGGCGAGGAGGGTCTTCCTGGCCTCCGGGCTCACCGGGTGGCGGTCCAGGAGGGCCTTTAGCTCCGGGAGGTTCTTGCGGTGGATGGCCCGCTGGGCCTCCTTCTTGGCCTCCTTTGGCAGGCCGGAGGCCTTGAGCGCCTCCCCCGCCAGGCTGGGGAGGCCCACCTCCACCACCCCCTCCACGCCCAGGGCCTCGAGGGCGGCGAAGGCCAGCTCCAGCACCTCGGCGTCCGCCAGCGGCCCCGTGGCCCCGATGAGCTCCAGGCCCACCTGGGTGTACTCCCGAAGGCGCCCCAGCTCGGCGTCGGCCTCCCGAAGCCAAAGCGCCCCGGCGTACTGGAAGCGGCGCACCCCCTCCCCCAGGTGGGGCCTGAGGAGCTTGGAAAGAAGGGTGGTGAACTCGCTCCTTAAGGCCAGGACCTCCCCCGTCCTGTCCACCAGCTTGAAGGCCCTCTCCGCCAGGGGGTGCTGGGGGTCGTAGGCCTCGAGGGCCGGAAGCTCCACGGGCTCGTAGCCGTGGCGGTAAAAGAGGTCCTGAAGCCGCCCCACGACCTCGGCCTTGAGCCGGGCCTCGGGGGGGAGGAGAAAGCGGGTGCCCTCGGGGATCATTCCTTGACCAGGATCTCCACCATGAGGAGCTTGTCCTTCTTCCCGCCCGCCAGGGGGCCCTCGGTGGGGGCCAGGCGCTTCACCACGTCCATGCCCTCCACCACCTGGCCGAAGATGGTGTACTGCCCGGTGAGGTGGGGGGCGGGCCCCAGGGTGATGAAGAACTGGCTCCCGTTGGAGTTGGGGTCCTGGGTGCGGGCCATGCCCACCACGCCCTCCCGGTCAAAGGCCAGGCCGGGGGCGATCTCCAGGCCAAAGGCGTAGCCGGGGCCGCCCCGCCCGGTACCGGTGGGGTCCCCCGTCTGGGCCACGAAGCCGGGGATGACCCGGTGCCAGTCCACGCCCTCAAAGTAGCGGTGGAGGGCCAGGAAGACGAAGGAGTTCACCGTGTTGGGGGCCTCTTTTTCCAGAAGGTCTATGAGGATATCCCCCTTGGTGGTCTTGAGCCGGGCGTAGTGGTCCTTGCCGGGCTCCAGGACCGGCCTGGGGGCGGAGAAGGTGCGAACGGGGGTTTCCGAGAGGTAGGGGAGGGGCTTCATGCTCTCACCTCGGCAGGCGCTCAAAAGCGCAAGGAGAAGGAGGAGAAAGGGCCGCACCCCCATAGCCTACACCCGGGGCAGGGTGATGCCCTTCTGGCCCTGGTACTTGCCCTGGCGGTCCCGGTAGGTGACCTCCGGCCTCGGGCCCTCGAGGAAGAGGAGCTGGACGATGCCCTCCCCGGCGTAGACCTTGGCGGGCAGGGGGGTGGTGTTGGAGATCTCCAGGGTCACGTGCCCCTCCCAGCCCGGTTCCAGGGGGGTCACGTTGGCCACGATGCCGCACCGGGCGTAGGTGCTCTTGCCCAGGGCGATGGCGATCACGTTTTCCGGCATGCGGATGTACTCCACGCTCCGGGTCAGGGCGAAGGAGTTGGGGGGGATGATGACCTCCCCCCCCTCGTACTCCACGAAGCTCTTGGGGTCAAAGTTCTTGGGGTCCACCACCGTGGAGAAGACGTTGGTGAAGATCTTCCACTCGGGGGCGGCCCGGAGGTCGTAGCCGAAGCTGGAGAGGCCATAGCTGATGACCCCTTCCCGCACCAGGCGCTCCTCAAAGGGCTCAATCATGCCCTTTTTCGCCATCTCCCGGATCCACCAGTCCGGCTTCACCATGCCCTCAACTATACCGGCTAGACTGGCCTTATGCGAAAGCTCTGGCCCCTCCTTCTCCTCCTCGCCGCCTGCGGCACCCAGGACCCCACGGGGGTGGGGGTGGAGCCGCTGCGCCTCACCGCCACCAGCCTTCCCCCCGCCTACCTGGGGGAAAACTACGCCTACGCCTTCAGCGCCGAGGGGGGGGTGAGGCCCTACCGCTTCGCCCTGGAGGGCAGGCTCCCTCAGGGCCTCACCTTCCAGGGCGGGCGCGTGAGCGGCGTGCCCAAGGAGAAAGGGCAGTTTCCCCTCATCCTCACCGTGGAGGACGGGGCCAAGAACAGCCGCACCGCCCGCCTCACCCTCACCGTCTCCGATCCCCCGCCCCCCAGGCTCACCCTGGTCCAGCCCCCAGCCCAGGTGGAGGGGCCCTTCCTCCTCCTAGGCCGGGTGGAGGTGCGGGAGGCCTTGGGCTTCCAGCTGGAGGTGGTCCTCAAGGACCTCAGCCCTGACCTGGCCAGCTTCAGGGGCGCAAGCCCCGTTTACCTCCTGGACTACGACCCCGAAACAGGCCTCCTGCGCCTGGACATGGCCTTCTCCAAGCCCCTCAAGGACCAGGAGGCCTTCCGCCTCCTCCTCGCCCCCAGCAAGCCCCTCACCCCCAGGCTCTCCCCCAAGGTGGTCCTCTACGACAAGGAGGGCAAGCCCCTGGGCCAGCCCCTGGCCCGTGGCCGGCCCTTCGCCGACCTCCTGGCCCTGGCCCAGAACTGGGGCAAGGAGGGGAAGGAGCTCAGAGGAGACCTGGACGGCGACGGCAAGGTGGGGGAGGCGGACCTCCGGCTTCTGGCCGAAGGGTACTTCCCCAAGGCAAAGCCTCTGCCCCAGGAGCCCAAGCCGGGGGAAGGGCAGGCCCCTTAGAGGGCCCTTCGGATGGCCTCGGCGTCCTCCTTGCGGTAGCCGTAGAGGGTGACCTCCAGGGTATCCGGGGCCTTCTTGATCTCCTCCAGCATGACCCGGGCCACCGCCTCCACGGGAAGCCCTCCCACCCCGGTTCCCAGGAGGGGGAAGGCGACCGTCTTGAGGCCCAGTTCCACCGCCTTTTCCAGGGCGCTCCGGGTGGCCTGGCGCACGGTTTCCAGGCTGGCGGGCTCGTCCCCCAGGACGGCGGCGTGGATCACGTAGCGCACCTTCAGGTTTCCCGCCCCGGTGACCGCCGCCTCGCCCACCCGGATCTTGCCGATGCGGTCGCACTCCTCCTGGATGGAGGGCCCACCCTTCCTGAGGATGGCCCCCGCTACGCCGGCTCCCAGCTTCAGGTAGTTGTTGGCGGCGTTGACGATGGCGTCCCCCTCAAACTCGGTGATGTCGCCTTCGGCGATGCGGATGCGGGCCATGGACCTATTTTCCCGTACAATGGGCCTGATGTCACGGGATCTTCTGGGCCTCGAGGGGCGGATCGTCATGGTAACCGGGGCCGGGCGGGGCTTCGGGCGGGCCATCGCCCACGGCTACGGACGCAACGGGGCCACGGTGATCGCCGTGGACCCCGACGTGGAGCTGGCCACCGGCGTGGCCTCGGAGGTGGAGGCCCTGGGGGCCACGGCCATCCCCATCCGCGGGGACATGAGCGTGGTCTTGGACGTGACGGGCACCTTTGAAAAGGTGGAGGAGCTTTTTGGCCTTCTGGACGGCATCGTCCACGTGACCACCGCCGAGAGCAAGACCCCCTTCGTGGAGCTTCTGGAAGGGGAGTGGTACGACCTCATGAGCCAGGACGTCAAGTCCAGCCTCTACGTCCTGCAGCAGGGCCTGAGGCACCTGGCGGGGGGCGGCTTCGTCACCCTGGTCCTGCCCCCTGCCGCCCGCATAGAGCCCCACACCCTCTCCGTGCGCAAGGCGGTGGAGGGCCTTATAGAAGGGACTACCCGCACCTTTCCCGGGGTGCGGGTGAACGGGGTGGTCCCCTCCCGGGACCCGGTGGGCGAGGCCCACGACCAGGCCCTGGTGCGGGCGGCCTTGGCCCTGGGGTCCATGGTGGCCGAGGGGGTCCGGGGGGTGGTTTTGGAGGTGCAGCTCCCCGAACCCCCCATGGCCCCCGAGGTCTACGAGATGTTGCGGGAAGTGCCATGAAGTGCCCCTACTGCGGCCATCCCGACACCCGGGTGGTGGACTCGAGGCCCTCCGACGAGGGGGCCGCCATCCGCAGGCGGCGGGAGTGCCCCTCCTGCGGCCGCCGCTTCACCACCTACGAGCGCACCCAGCTGGAGCCCCTCATGGTCATCAAAAGGGACGGCCGCAAGGAGCCCTTCAACCCCGACAAGCTCCTTAGAGGCCTCCTCCTCGCCTGCGAGAAGCGCCCCGTGGACCGGGAGGCCCTGAGGCGCTTCGCCTACACCTTTGAGGACCAGGTCGCAGGCCCGGAGATCACCTCCGAGGAGATCGGCCTCAAGGCCATGGCCTTCCTCAAGGACCTGGACCAGGTGGCCTACATCCGCTTCGCCTCCGTCTACCGGGAGTTTGACTCCGTGGAGCGGTTCATAGAGGAGATCCGCCAGCTCTTCGGGGTTGACAAGAAGGAAGGGGCTTGGTAGGATAGCTGTTGCTGCGCGGGCGAAAGCCCAAGCAGGGGGACCTTGAAAAGGGGAGAACGCAGGGCCAACGCTAGCGCTTAAACGCCTCAAGGCGTTTTTTGTGGAGAGTTTGATCCTGGCTCAGGGTGAACGCTGGCGGCGTGCCTAAGACATGCAAGTCGTGCGGGCCGTGGGGTTTCTCACGGTCAGCGGCGGACGGGTGAGTAACGCGTGGGTGACCTACCCGGAAGAGGGGGACAACCTGGGGAAACCCAGGCTAATCCCCCATGTGGACACATCCTGTGGGGTGTGTTTAAAGGGCTTTGCCCGCTTCCGGATGGGCCCGCGTCCCATCAGCTAGTTGGTGGGGTAAAGGCCCACCAAGGCGACGACGGGTAGCCGGTCTGAGAGGACGGCCGGCCACAGGGGCACTGAGACACGGGCCCCACTCCTACGGGAGGCAGCAGTTAGGAATCTTCCGCAATGGGCGCAAGCCTGACGGAGCGACGCCGCTTGGAGGAGGAAGCCCTTCGGGGTGTAAACTCCTGAACCCGGGACGAAACCCCCGATGAGGGGACTGACGGTACCGGGGTAATAGCGCCGGCCAACTCCGTGCCAGCAGCCGCGGTAATACGGAGGGCGCGAGCGTTACCCGGATTTACTGGGCGTAAAGGGCGTGTAGGCGGCCTGGGGCGTCCCATGTGAAAGGCCACGGCTCAACCGTGGAGGAGCGTGGGATACGCTCAGGCTAGACGGTGGGAGAGGGTGGTGGAATTCCCGGAGTAGCGGTGAAATGCGCAGATACCGGGAGGAACGCCGATGGCGAAGGCAGCCACCTGGCCCACTCGTGACGCTGAGGCGCGAAAGCGTGGGGAGCAAACCGGATTAGATACCCGGGTAGTCCACGCCCTAAACGATGCGCGCTAGGTCTCTGGGTTTGCTGGGGGCCGAAGCTAACGCGTTAAGCGCGCCGCCTGGGGAGTACGGCCGCAAGGCTGAAACTCAAAGGAATTGACGGGGGCCCGCACAAGCGGTGGAGCATGTGGTTTAATTCGAAGCAACGCGAAGAACCTTACCAGGCCTTGACATGCTAGGGAACCTGGGTGAAAGCCTGGGGTGCCCCGCGAGGGGAGCCCTAGCACAGGTGCTGCATGGCCGTCGTCAGCTCGTGTCGTGAGATGTTGGGTTAAGTCCCGCAACGAGCGCAACCCCTGCCGTTAGTTGCCAGCGGGTTGAGCCGGGCACTCTAACGGGACTGCCTGCGAAAGCAGGAGGAAGGCGGGGACGACGTCTGGTCAGCATGGCCCTTACGGCCTGGGCGACACACGTGCTACAATGCCCACTACAAAGCGAGGCGACCTGGCAACAGGGAGCGAATCGCAAAAAGGTGGGCGTAGTTCGGATTGGGGTCTGCAACCCGACCCCAGGAAGCCGGAAACCCTAGTAATCCCCAAGCGGTA
>Ga0080008_138217_pt1 | contig 27084 bp, 31 predicted proteins | sample ConCONMetagenome_FD_69211 | JGI IMG/M metagenome (GOLD analysis project Ga0080008, IMG submission 69211) | Hot spring microbial streamer communities from Conch Spring, Yellowstone National Park, USA - CON_C (SPADES assembly) (version 2) | ecosystem: Environmental > Aquatic > Thermal springs > Hot...
GGTGTTAGGGTTCTCGATTTTACTAGGTCTCTTGCGGGCCCCTTTGCCGCCATGGTTTTAGGTGATCTAGGTGCTGATGTTATTAAGGTTGAGCCTCCTGGTGGTGATGAGACTAGGCTCTGGGCTCCTCTTGTTGGTGGTGAGAGCGCGTACTTCATGTCTATTAATCGTAATAAGAGGAGTATTGTTGTTGATCTTAGGAGGAGTGAGGGTAGGGAGATTGTGTACAGGCTTGTTAGGGTTAGCGATGTCGTTATAGAGAATTTCAGAGCCGATGTGCCCAGGAAGCTTGGTGTAGACTATGAGACTCTTAGGGGGGTGAGGGGGGATATAATCTACTGTAGTATCCGCGGCTTCGGCTCCGGGAGCCCTTACGAGCTTAAGCCAGCCTACGATCTCATAGTTCAGGCTATGAGCGGGCTTATGATGTCTACTGGTGAGGAGGGAGGCCCTCCCATCAGGGTTGCCTTCGCCCTCTTCGATATGATAGCTGGGCTTATAGCCGCTAACAGTATACTAGCAGCCCTCCTCGATAGGGTGAGGAGCGGTAGGGGTAGGTATATCGAGGTTTCACTCTACGACTCATCAATATTCGCTATGAGCTACATAGCAATGATATACCTGCTCACCGGGTCCAAGCCTAGGAGGTTTGGTAGCGGTCACCCATCAATAGTCCCATACCAGGCTTTCAAGTGTTCCGATGGAAAATGGGTTGCTGTAGCGGTAACCAACGAGAGGTTCTGGGCTAACCTTTGTAGAGCTCTAGGCCTGGAGGAGCTCTGTAGGGATGAGAGGTTCTCCTCCAACCCTAGGAGGGTTGAGAATAGGCATATACTGATACCGTTGCTTGAGAAGGTGTTCTCAGAGAAGCCCAGAGATTACTGGGTTAAGTTGCTTGAAGAACACGACGTCCCATGTGGCCCGGTGTACGAGGTAGACGAGGTTTTCAACGACCAGCATGTTAGGAGCTCGGGCATAGTAGGCTCTGTTAAGCACTCGAAGCTAGGTGAGATTAAACAACTGCTATACCCAGCGCTCATAGACGGCTCTAGACCTAAACCTTCAAGAGCCCCTCCGGTTCTAGGTGAGCACACGAGGGAGATATTGAGGGAGCTTGGTTACAGTGAGAGTGAGATAGAGGATTTGTATAGGAAGGGTGTTGTAGCTTAGAACTGGGGTCTTGCCTGTGCTACTGGCTTCTCCAGTAGTTTAGCGTACTTCCCCCTATTCCTAATCCTCGGAGCCGGCCTCTTCTTAGGCTTAGGCTCTATCCTTGGCGTCGCCTTCCTAACCTTACCAGCCTTGGTCATCGAACCGTGGGTTGGCATCCTGGATCCCCCGTTACCCGTAGGTAACTTGAGCCTTATATTCCTTAGCTTTAATCCTAAATGCCGGGTGTTGTGTGTGGAGTACTACGGCTACACGGGACTCGTTGCATCGATTCTAAGGGATCTCGGCTTAGAGCCTGGCGATATAATCAGGGTTAGGAGGCCTGATGGCCTGGTTGTGGAGGGCATGCTGCTGCCAAGGTATGGTGATAGTAGGGAGCCTATAGTAGTGTTGAAGTTGAGGAACGGGTATAATGTTGGGGTGAGGCTTACCGGTAGTGAGGTTGTAGAGAAGGTTGGCAGTATTACGAGGGGGGAGCCTGGGGCCCCTGTACCCCTAGTTGATGAGGTTGAGGTCGGAGGCTCCAAGGTCTTCATACTGGGGTGTGGTGGTACGGTTGCTAGTAGGATTGACTATGAGACTGGTGCTGTTAAACCATACCTTTCGCCTGAGGAGCTCTCCCTAAGCGTACCAGAGATGTTTAGGTACGCTAGTGTGGAGGCTGAACAGCTCTTTGCAATCCTAAGCGAGGATATGAAGCCCTGGATGTGGGGTGTCATAGTGGAGGAGCTCTCCAAGGTGATAAGGTCGGGTTACGATGGTGTTGTGGTGACACATGGGACTGACACCATGGGCTATACTGCTGCAGCACTATCATTCGCGTTCCACAAAGGGCTCCCCGTACCGATAGCCATGACTGGTTCGCAGAGGAGTAGTGATAGGCCTAGTAGCGATGCAGCTTTCAACCTAACGGCTGCCACCCTGGTAGCCTCTAGGGCTCCATTCGCGGAGGTTACAGTTGTTATGCACGGTGAGAGTAGTGATAGCTATGCTCTAGCACATAGGGGTGTTAGGGTTAGGAAGATGCATACCAGTAGGAGGGATGCATTCCAGTCGATAAACGCTAGACCCCTAGCTAGGGTTTGGCCTTATGAGGGTAGGATTGAGGTACTGGATGGCAATTTTAGGGTGAGGGGCTCACAGGAGCTAGTTGTAGAGAATGGTTTTGACGAGAAGGTAGCTTTTATAAAACACTACCCGGGCCCCGTAGCCGAGTTGATAGACATGCTGGTTGATAAGGGGTTCCACGGTATAGTCGTGGAGGGCACCGGGTTCGGCCATGTATCGAGCGATGCCATAGAGTCTATTAGGAGGGCTGTTGAGAGCGGGATCCCGGTTGTTGTAGCAAGCCAAACGCTATTCGGCAGGGTTAATCTTAACGTCTACAGTACTGGTAGGAGGATGCTCGAAGCCGGGGTTATACCAGTTGAGGATATGCTACCCGAGGTTGCGTACGTCAAGCTATCATGGGTCCTAGCTAGGACAAGGGATCTAGGGGAGGTTAGAAGGCTTATGCAGGCAAACCTAGCTGGCGAGATTAGCCTGAGACACGACCTCAACCTGTACCCGGGGTGGTCTTATGACCAGCCTTGAACCCCTAGACTATAAATCCCTAGGCTTAAGGGTGGGCCTTGAGGTACACCAGCAGCTTGACACAGAGCATAAGCTGTTCTGCAACTGTAGAGCTGAGCTAAACGAGGGACCCCATGTAACCCTCACCAGGAGGCTTAGACCTACGAGGAGCGAGGTTGGGGATGTAGACCCGGCGGCTTTATTTGAGTGGAGGAGGGGGAGGTACTACGAGTACCAAGCCCCCCTGGCTAACAGTTGCCTCGTTGAAGCTGACGAGGAGCCCCCTCACAGCCTTAACAGGGAGGCTCTAGTGATAGCTATCGCCGTGGCTAAAGCTCTAGGCTCCCACGTCTTCGACGAGGTACATGTTATGAGGAAGGTTGTAATAGATGGTAGTAACACCAGCGGGTTCCAGAGGACAGCCTTGGTAGCGGTTGGAGGCTCCATAGAGGTTAATGGTAAGGTTATACCTATAGAGACGGTATGCCTTGAGGAGGATGCTGCCAGGAAGGTTGGGGAGGAGGGCTCAAAGGTGGTTTATAGGCTTGATAGGCTTGGGATACCCTTAATAGAGATAGCTACAGCACCCGTCATAGAGTCGCCTGAGGAGGCTAGAGAGGTTGCACTAGCCATAGGTAGACTTCTAAGGCTTACAGGGAGGGTTAAGAGGGGTATCGGGACTATAAGGCAGGATCTCAATGTAAGCATCAGAGGCGGGGCTAAGACGGAGATCAAGGGTGTTCAAAAGCTAGAGTTGATCCCAAAGGTTGTAGCATTCGAAGTTCTAAGGCAGTTGAACCTGCTTAGGATTAGAGAGGAGCTCCTAAGAAGGGGGCTATCGAGGGGGGCGGTTAAGCTGGAGCCTGTCGACGTAAGCAGCTTATTCAGCAACACGTCCAGTAAGGTTTTGAGAAGGGTCTTGGACCAGGGTGGTGTGGTTCTAGCTGTTAGACTAGAGGGTATGAAGGGGATCCTAGGCTTTGAGGTTATGCCTGGTAGAAGGTTTGGTGGTGAGCTGGCAGACTACGCTAGATTCTGGGCTGGCGTCGGGGGTATAATCCATAGCGACGAGCTACCAGCATATGGGATCACAGTGGAGGAGGTTCGCAGAGTGTACGAAGCTCTGGGAGCCGATCCCGAGAGGGACGCTTTCGTCATGGTGGCCGACGAGAGGGGGAGGGCTTTGAAGGCCCTCAAGGCTGTTGTGGAGAGGGTGCAGATGGCTTTCGACGGTGTACCCGAGGAGACTAGAGCTGCGATAGACGATGGGACGACGAGGTATATGAGGCCTAGGCCTGGTGCTGCCAGAATGTACCCTGAGACGGACATACCACCAGTCGAGGTGACAAGTGACCTGGTAGAGGAGGCTGAGAGGATTAAACCAGAACCCCTAAGCGTTAAGCTGGAGAAGCTTGTATCCAAGTACGGGCTTTCAAGAGAGCTAGCATTGGAGGTTTTAACAGATGTTAGGCTAGACCTCATAGAGAGGCTCATGGATAAGTATGAGGGTGAACTACAGCCGACAGTAATAGCATCACTATTCGTAGTAACACTTAGAGGCCTTAGAGGTAAGGGTGTGGATGTAGAGTCCATAGAGGATAGCAAGCTAGAGGAGCTCGTAGACCTGATAGCAAAAAACGTGATAGCCAAGGAGGCGGCCGAGAGGGTACTAGAGGAGATAGCTAGAAACCCGGGAGAACCGGTAGCAGGGATAGTGGAGAGACTGGGCCTACAAAGGATAACAGTGGAGCAAGCGGAGGCGATAGTAGAGGAGATAGTGAGAGCAAACATAGAGGAGGTTAAGAGAAGGGGGGTGAAGGCACACAGCTACATAATGGGGAAGGCTATGGAGAGGCTTAGAGGTAGAATAGACGGCAGAATAGTAGCAGAGATCGTGAAGCGGAAAGTGGAGGAGCTCCAAAAACAACAATAAACATTTAAGCTCCAGAAGTTGGAGGATAGAATAGGATGATGAATACTCCCGACTATGAAAGATGAATTGAAGGCATTTGACTGACACGCTTTAGCGAACTGCTAAATATATAAATAAATGTTTTAGGCCTTCTCTCTCGCAACCTCTCTAGGGGATATCGGCCTTTAAGGTAACCAAGGCCCAACCCAGGCCTAGTTAACCCTCGTCAGGTTATTTAAGTGGTGGCCGGGTAAAGTGTAGGATGGGATGAGGAAGCCGCTCCAATATGATTTGTGATTGCATCACGACGGTCCGACCACTTACCTCTAGGCTAGCTTCTGGGCTCTAATCATTCTCCCCACGTGGTAGAAGGTCCTGCCTGCCCCGTGTAGTAGTATGCTTGTTTTCGTGAAGTCCCACCCCCATCTCGTATATAGATCTCTTTTAACGTGTACTGCTAGTATCTCGAACACGTATAGTCTAACCTCCCCCACATCTAGCTTAGCGTGCACTCTACCCTCTAGTGATGCTATCGCATCAGACCACCTGGGTGGTTTAACTATCTCGCTACTCTCGAGTTTTAGGTTGAACTTCTTTATCTTATCAACGTTCCTCCCCGATGTGGAGCCTAGCGTGTAGACTACATCTGCTAAGCCGCTGTGTGGTACGTTTATTGTAGCCTCTGGGTGGTGTTCGAGGCATTCGAAGGTGTAGGTCTCCCTGGATACTGCTACGGCTACTGTGGGTGGCTCCTCTGATACGGGCATGTTCCACGATGCAGGCATAGCGTTAAACCTACCGTTAGGGCATAGCGTTATCAGGACTACGGTTGGTTTCGGGTGTAGTGTGTAGTAGAACCCCTCCATGGACTCCAGTCTTGTGAAGGAGCTCACCTCAGCACACCTCCGGGTGTGCATGCTAGCTCTTAGAGGTTTTAAGGGGTTTGAGCTACTTCACCCTCCCCGTTAGCCTCCTCCTCTCCCTCCTATACTCTTCAATTATCCTCTCTATGTCCGGCGGCCTTCTCAGGGCCTTCAACCTCTCTCTTTCAACCTCAGCATCCCTTAGCACCTTGCTCTCGACGAGCACTACTCCGTGTATCTCCTCCACCTTATACCTCCTCACATCGAGCACGGGGATTAGCCTCTCTCTTAGAGCGTTTGCTAGTGGTGAGTCTAGGTTCTCCAACAACACCACCCTGACCCCCATCCTGGCTAGCTCTGCTAGGGCTTCGTTCTCGAACATGTTAGCATTATCGACGATCACCGCATCCACCCTAGGCTCCTCCTCCCCCCTCCTTACATTCCTTGTTGTTAGCATGGGGATCCTCCTCGCTAGGACTAGTTCTCCTGAGGAGACGTGGGCTATCGCCTTGGTAGCCCTACCCAGCTCCTCCTCCAACCTCTCCCTCTCAGCCTTAAGCCTCTCAACCTCCCTCTCCAGGGCCTCCACCCTAGATTTCAGCTTTGATATCTCTGCATCCCTCGCTATCTCAAGCTTAATGGAGGACTGTGCATCCCTCAACCTCCTCTCGTAATCCCTTAGGCTCTCCTCGAGCTCCCTAACCCTAGCTTCAAGCGAGTTCCTTTGAGCCTTCAACCTCTCAATCTCTACAATGTACTCTGTAACGTCTACGTGCTGATCTCTCCTCTCCTCCCTCCTAGCTATACTCCTCTTAACCTCAATACCCTCTATGGCCTTCTCAAGAGCCCTCTCCAGGGCATCAGCTATGCTAAGACCCTCTAGAACCCACCTCTTAACATACTCGATGTCGATCTCAGCCCCCATATCCCTTAGCTTCTCCTCCACACTATCAAGCTTCTCCCTTAGGCTAAGGTAGGCTTTGTAGGCTGCTGCTAGAGCATCCCTCTCATGGCTGTCTCCCAGCTCCACTCCACTAGCAAACCTCTCTATCAAATCCCTCTTCTCAACAGATGTTAGATCGTGTGGTGGCGTGTACACACTAGCTCCGAGCTGTGCGGCTAGCTTCTTAACGGACTCTGGAACCTCTGAGACGTCGACAGCCACTATGATAGGCTTACCGTACCTTGATATGAGCTCCACCAGCGAGCCCCTATCAGCGGACTTTATGCTAGCCACGTGTAACACCCTACCATCGAGGTCGATGAGGGCAACCCCCGTTGTAACACCTGGATCCACACCTACTATCAGAGGCCTACTCTGCAGACCCCCACCTCCGCTTGTTACCAGTAGCCTGCTCCTGTAAACGGGTTTTATTCTAACCACGTAGTCGGGCCCTCTAACCTCCTCTACAATGCTCCTAACAACATCCCTTGGAGCGTATACAGTGAATACGGCTGACTCAAGCCCACCCCTACTCTCCCTGTAGTAGTAGTCGTAGTCGAGCCCCATCCTGTCCAGAGCCTCCTTGATGGATGTGGCTACACTGTGTATGACAGCTCTAACCCTCCTCTGGTACCTCTGCTGACTCCAACCCCCGCTGGAGTGGGATCTAAGCTTGGATACCTGTATTACAGTCTTCTCCTCTACACTCCTAACACTCGTACCGTAGCCCATGCAGGCTAGCATGGCGGCGACATGCGCTGTCTTCATGGGGTTCATCTTGGAGAAGTCCTCGATGATACCAGCTCTCCTAGCAACCTCCCTCACATCTAGGAACATGCCGTCAACGAGAGTCACCTGGAATACCTCAAGGTCTGGTGGTAGGAGTGAGAGCACCCTAGAGAGCCTCCTCTCATCACCACCAAGCTCGTAGACGTTATCAACACCAAGCCTCCTAGGCCTGTAATCCCACGCAACTCTAATGAGCCTAGCTAGGCTAGAGGACTCAGCCTTGTAGATGAGAGCTCCACCACACTTAACTACGACAAGGGAGTACCTGGCATTACCACCCTCAGGGCTCCCAGACTCTATGTCAACACCCATGCACAGATCTTCAGGGCCTAGGAGCTTCAATAAAACCACCTCACGAGTAGGCTAACGTCGAGGTTACAAGAGCTAAGGTAACCCCCCATGCCCCAGGCCCGCTCCTCCTACGGTAGGCTGTACGGGTGCTTATAAACCTGAACCTCTTGTGGCTTAAGCGTAGCACCTAGTATCCTTGCTATGTTAAGTCTAAAGTGTAAAGGGCTTATGAAAAGAGATTTAAGTTTTAAAGGATAGAGTATAGATATACGGGGTAGTTGAAGGGTGGGGGGTAGAGTGGAGGAGTTCGTACCCGAGAAGGAGGGTGTTGTTGAGAGAAATGGTGTTATGTACGTTTCAGGCTCTAGGTCCATAGCTAGGGTTGCCTCAGCTCTTGCAAACGAGACTAGGGCTAAGATAATAGAGCTCCTGGTGGACGGCCCTAAGGACCTGGATTACATAGCTAGGGAGATTAAGCAGAGTAAGGCTAACATTAGTAGCCAGATTAGGAGGCTTGAGGAGGTGGGCCTCGTATCAAGCATCTACCAGCCTGGGGAGAGGGGTATTAAGAAGTTTGTAGAGCTTAAGGTTAACACTCTCGTATTCATACTAGCTAGGAAGGAGAAGGCTGAGGGCTAGAACGCTATCCCAGCTGAAGCTGCTAGAAGGCCTACGAAGGGAGGGCTGGGTCTCAGAGGTCTGCTCTTGAACTCTGGGTGGAACTGGGTTCCCAGGTAGAATGGGTGTATTTTTCTATCAAACTCCATAGCCTCGACTAGCCCCCGGGGGCTCCAGCCGCTAACCTTAAGCCCCACGGCCTCAAGTAGGTCTAGGTACCTGTTGTTAACCTCATACCTATGCCTATGCCTCTCCATAACAACATCTAGCTTGTAGAGCTTGTGAGCGGTACTACCTTCAACTAGCTTAACAGGGCTAGCTCCGAGCCTCATGGTCCCACCTAGCCTATCTATGCTCCTCTGCTCTGGTAGCAGGTCTACGACGGGGTGCGGGGTGGCGGGGTCTACTTCTGTTGTATGAGCTCCCTCAAGCCCAACAAGGTTTCTTGCAACCTCTACCACTGTTAGCTGGAGGCCGAAGCATATACCTAGTGTTGGTATCCTCCTCTCCCTAAGGTACCCTATAGCCTTTATCTTACCCTCAACCCCCCTCTTCCCGAAGCCTGGTAGCACGATAGCGCCATTAACCCCTTCTAGTGCTGTCTCGACAGCAACCCTACCCTCCTCTATGTCGGTAGCCTCTATCCAGTGGAGCTCAGGCTTCAAGCCTAGGTGTGCTCCAGCGTGTTTAAGGGCCTCCACTATGCTTATATAGCTGTCCCTTAGCCTAGTGTACTTACCCACCATGGCTATCCTTACAACCCTACTACTGTTGGTGAGCCTCTCTACAAACCACCTCCACTCATCCAACCTAGGCTTCCCATCCTGGAGCCCCAGTCTCCTAGCTATGAGTGATCCGAGCCCCTGATCCTCTAGTATCAAGGGCACCCTGTATATGGTGTCTACATCGTAGCTGTCGAACACATGGCTTTCGGGGAGTGTAGCGTGTAACGCTATCTTACGCCTAGCCTCAGCCTCTAGAGGCCTCCTAGTCCTAACTACGACTACGTCAGGCTGTATACCTATCCTGCGGAGCTCCTGTACGCTATGCTGTACAGGCTTAGTCTTCTGCTCCCCCGTTGTGGATAGCTCTGGGGCTAGGGCTACGTGGACGAAGAGGGTTTTATCGAAGCCCTCCTCAAGCCTCATCTGCCTAACAGCCTCTAGGAACGGTAAACCCTCTATGTCCCCGACGGTGCCTCCAATCTCGACTATGAGCACGTCTACGCCCGTCTCCTCGGCAACCTCCCTAATCCTCGATTTAATCTCATCGGTGACATGAGGTATGATCTGGACGGTCTGGCCTAGATACTCACCCCTCCTCTCCTTCATTATAACGCTAAGGTACACCTGGCCCGTGGTAATGTTATGCTTCTTGGTGAGATTAACGTCAAGGAACCTCTCGTAGTGGCCTAGATCTAGATCAGTCTCACCACCATCCTCTGTAACGAAAACCTCGCCGTGAGCATAGGGGTTCATGGTGCCAGCATCAACATTTATATAAGGGTCTATCTTAACAGCCCCAACGCTATAACCACGAGAGGATAGCAGGAGGCCTATGCTAGCAGCAACAATACCCTTACCAACACTAGATAGCACACCACCAGTAACAAAAACAAACCTAGCCTTAGCCAACTCAGCCCACGATTACTATTAGAGTTGAGAGCCTTAAAAATAGGGGTTCAACCCGGTATCTACAGAGTGTAGCATTAACGGTAAACTTTATAAGTAGCCTTAATAGGGTATACTAAAATGGTGGACTCCCATGTCTAGTGTTGTAAGTTTCAAAGTTCCCAGGGAGGTTAAGGAGAAGATGAGAAAGCTTGGAAAGTATGTTAAGTGGAGCGAGGAGTTAAGGAACTTCTTGATAAAGAGAGTTGAGGAGATCGAAAGAGAGGTTAACATGAGGGAAGTAGTAGAAATGCTAAAGAAGACTCGTGGCGTTCCAAAGGGTTACGCTGTAGCCTTGGTGAGAGAGGACCGTGATAGTAGCTGACGCTTCCGTTATAGTAGTATTTGTTTTAGGAGAACCAGGCTGGGAGAATTACATAGATATATTAAAGTATTGTTTTACAGTCGATCACGCTGTTAAGGAAGTTCTAAACGCCATATGGAAGTCTTACAGGAACGGCGTCTTAAGCCTTGAAGAGGCAGTTTTAAAATCTCAGGTACTGAAGAAGATGATGAACGTTAACATTCTTCTCTTCAATGAGGTAGACTTGTTAGACGAGGCTTTCAAGATTTCACTAGAACACAACATAACAGTGTACGACGCGCTTTACATTGCCTTAGCATTGAAGTTAAGAAAACCCTTTGCCACATTAGATCTACGTCAGAGGAGGGTTGCGGAGGCTCTTGGGCTAAATCTAGTTGACCTTCAACTGTAACTTGAACTTTTGAGGGATTACGGTTTTAGTAACCTTTCTCTTCTAAATTCAAAGGCTTCACCTACTTCTTAGTGCTCTTTCTATGGCGCTCCTCCAACCCATACATTCTAACCTCCCCTACAGGCCACAGATCCCTGGGGTTGAGAGGCTATAGCCTCCCCTGGGTAGCGGCATGGGGGTAGGGGGCTTTGGGCCATCATGTTTTGAAACCCTGTAGGGCGGTCGTGATGGAGATTGGAGTAAGTACTGTTAATGTTTAAGGTGGGAGCTCTCATCCTAAGACTAGATAGGATTGGGTTTAAGGTTGGGCTATCTAACGTAGAGGTGGGGGCTTAATAGTCTTACCGGGGCTGTAGCCTCTAGGTCTTAAAGTGGTTATCGATGTGTGCTCTCCAGCGGCACCCGGGTGGACGGCTTGGAGAAAGGTTCTGCTACGCTTAGTGTTTATTAATGCTTTGGTTCCCGAGAGTGTGGTTTTAAGCTCTTTAGGGGTTGTATTGTTGAAAGTGTTGTGTGGTGGGTTTTGCTGTGAGGAGTGTTAACAGGGAGGGGTATGTTATCAGTATAACTCCGGATCTAGCTTTGGACTTTGGTTACACCTACGCTGGGGGTCTTGGCGTTCTTGAGGGTGATAAGTTCTATGCTGCTGGTAAGCTCGGTATGAGGTATGTTGTTTTAAGCCTCCTCTACAGGGGTGGTTATGTTGACTACGAGTTCGATAGTAGTGGTAACCCCATCCCCAGGCCTCAGGTGCAACCCGAGGATTTCATTAGGGTTTTGAAGCCCGTCGATAGGTTTACTGTCAGGCTTGGCATTGGCGATGTTGTTGTCGAGGCTTTAGAGTATAGTTTCAACACAGCTAAAGCCGTATTCTTCGATGTAGTTGAACCAGATGTTGCCAGGAGGTTTACTGGTAGGGTCTACATAGAGGATGGTGTTGAGGAGAGGTTCTACAAGTACACGTTGCTAGCTAAGGCTTCGGCCGAGTTCATCAAGAGGAATTTCGAGTTGAACGATATAAGGTACATTGACTTACAGGAGTCCTATACAGCACTACTACCACTCATACTCAGGATCCCTGGTAGGTATAGGATGGTTGTACATACTGCGGGCATATGGGGTCACCCTAGGTTCCCAAGGGATCTACTAGCTAGGGAGTACGGCTACAAGTTCGTCGAACCGGAGGTCCTGTTAACAGAGATAGGCCTCGCAGTGTCAAGTAGGGCTTTCGCAGTCTCAGCTAAACACTACGATGTACTACTCAAGATATTCCCTCATTTCAGCGAGAAGCTAGCATACGTTACCAACGGTGTTAACCTAGATAGGTGGATGAGGCGCGAGGTTAAAGAGGTTCTCAAGAGTAACGGGCTCAACCTCAGCACCATAGAGGATCTAAGGGAGAGGGTTAAAGCTGAGCTCGAAGACCTCCTGAGGAGCTACAAGAAGGATGTATCACTCGATGGGGCCTTCGTGGTCGTATGGGCTAGGAGGGTTACAGAGTATAAGAGGCCGTGGATGGTTGTAAGGCTTATAAAGGAGCTTAAGGGTAGTAAGCGTTTGCTCTTCGTACTAGCAGGTAAAGCCCACCCACAGGACGCGGCTGGTATCGAGTACATGAGGAAGTTCCAAGAGCTCCACATGGAGATGCCCAACGTGGTCTACATCCACGACTACGATGTTGCTAAGGCCAAGCTGATACTATCATCGGGAGACCTACTACTATTCACCCCATTCTCAGGGCTAGAGGCTTGCGGGACAAGCTACATGAAGGCGGCTGTAAACGGGGTCCCAACACTAGCCTCAAGGGATGGGGGTGTGCTGGAGCTGATAGTAGATGGTGTTAACGGGTGGCTCTTCGGGGAGGATATAAGGGAGCCTGTGGAGCTCCATAGCGAGGAAGCTAGCAGGATCAACGAGAGGGAGTATGAGGAGATGAAAGCCAAGTTCCAAGAGATACTCGGGATCTACAGGGAGAATCCCGAGAAGTACTATAGTGTAGCACTACTAGCACTTAGATCCCTCACACCCAGGGTTAGCATGTCAAGGGTTCTAGGAGAGTACTACCCGGACGTGGTTAAACCAACACTACTATAATAACCCCCACGGTGGCCCTACCATAGCCGGGAGGGTTGAGGTGGTAGCTCTAGGAGCTCGTAGCACCCGCAGGCTACCCTTACTCGCAGTCACCCTACTACTCCTAGCCTGCGTTAACACGACCTCCGTTGACGCCGAGGGTATAGACGACCTAGTAGCCCCCCGGTCGGGGATCTAGAGGAGCTTAGGAGGAGCCGTGTTGACGTTAGCGGCCTTACATCCTCCTTGGATGAGGCTGTTAGGCTGTGGGAGTCCGGTGATGTTGAGGGTGCTTATAGGATTGTGGAGTCCGTTAGGTTTAAGGTTGAAAGGCTTAAGGGTGAGGCTCCTAGGGTTTACGCTCTCCACATTGCTAGGGTTACCTTGACTGTCTTAGCCCTCCTAGCCATACCCCCACTCTTCTACATACTATTCCCAAGGCTCTACCTATGGCTGTGGTTCACCTCTAGGAGGGGCTGGGTGGTGGTTAGGGGTGCTCCTAGACGATGAGGTTTTCGCTGTCCTAACAGCTGTTGTCATCGTAGCCTCCGTTCTAGGTGTAGCGATGGTTGTTAGGGATGAGCTTGGTGGTGAGAGATTCACAGCTATAGGCCTCCTCGATGAGAACTGTAGGATGGGGGACTACCCTAGGTACGCCTACCTAAACCAGACGCTAAGGCTATGCCTCTACATCTACAACCACATGGGCAAGCCTGTATACTGGAGGGTCGTGTACAAGGTGGGTGATAACACAACACTACCTACGACCAACACCACCTCCCCCAGGCCTGCTATGGCTGAGTGGAGGGGGTTCTGGATCACGGTTTAAACACTACGAGGAGGATCGAAGTTGTAGTCGGGGAGCTCCCTGTTAACGCTACGAGGGTTGCATTGGTATTCGAACTCTACACATACAACACAGCTGAGGGTAGGTGGGAGTACACTGGGAGATGGGTGCACCTCTACATCAACATCAGGAGGTGAGCGCCCCTGAGGAAGAACGTGACGTTAGAGGAGTACGTTAGAGGAGGGGGTTACGGTAAGCTTAGGGAGGTCTACATGAAGGTTCTCGTGGGGGAGCTCGAGCTAAGGGATCCAAACCCGCCTAGGACATTGAAGGACATGATCTTAAACCCAGCGTACACAGCATGGTATTGGGCTGTAGTAGCACTGGTAGCAGTAACACTAGCAGTGATACCATTAACGGATGCGATAGGCGTACTTAAATACGCTAGGTACGTGCTAGGCACAGTATACGTGCTACTACTACCAGGGTACGCGACGGTGGAAGCGCTATACCCTGAGGAGAGGAGCCTAAAACCCCTAGAGAGGCTAGCACTATCAATAGGACTATCACTTGCAATAGTACCACTCATAGGCCTAGCCCTCAACTACACACCACTAGGTATAAGACTATGGCCCGTAACAATAGCAATAGCACTATACACGCTAACAACAGCAACAACAGCACTATACAGGAAGTACAGGATACACATGATAACACTAGAAGCAAGAGAACATACAACAAGCTAGCCAGAAGAGCTCCAGAGAAGTCAACCCGCGGGGGACAAGAGCTCTAAACACCAAGATACCTCCAAACCAGCAGACTCAACGGGGGAAACCTGGATACCAAACCCCCCACTACGAACACGGAATCCCGCAACGATTAATAGAGGGTAGTCTACTGATGGGAACAAGAGGGCTTACCACAATATGTTGTAAACGCTAAGTAGAACCGCTTACTAGACTTGAAAGCTGACGACAGGAAGCCTTGCACAGAACTCTGAGAATTATTTTAGAGTTGCTCTACAATATCCTTTCAATCTGCCTTTTAGCTTCTTCTCGCATATAGGGTTTTCTGCTAATCTCTCCATTCTCTCTTTAATCCTTTCTGCTACGTCGTCTTGTAATTTTTGTAGGAGTTTTTGTACAGGTCTTTCTAGCTCCAATTTGCAACTCATGTCTCACTCCTCTAGGTTCTTGATAACCTCGTAAGCTTCATCATCTAATAGTGTGTCAATCGTGTCTATGTAGCTATCGACTTCTTCAGCATACTCTCTACACCACTGCGATAGCGTATCCCTGTTCTCCACTTTATACTCCTTGATAATCCCCAATGTGGCTATTGTTGCCGAGATCCAGGCGAAACCTAGGTATCTAAGGTAGCTTGATAGCTCTAGTGTCTCTGTTAGAGCTCTCTCTGATAGCTTCTCTAGGAGCTCTTCTAAACCCAGCTTTACCACCTTTTCGACCAGCCAGAGATCGTACTCAATCATTATCGAGAAGCCGTACACGAGATCCTCAGCACGCTCGTAGCCTGTGTTCCTTAGCAATCTAGCAGTGTAGCGTGCTAAGTCCATCTCAACCTCTCTAAACTCCTTTAAATCCTCTAGGGAGGCCACACTATCAAACACCCTATCCGTGATCACTGAGATGTGGAGCTCAACCCTAGACCAGAACCTCCTAGTAAGCTTTGGGAACACTTTGGGGAGATCGCCGGATCTAAGGGCTTGTGAAACCTCATATCTAAAGGCTGTATCAACGGCCTTCACAAGCCTCCTCAGCTCCCTACGCCCTACAAACCTAGATAGTTTCTCAAACACACCGTTCACGCCCTTCACGGTAAGAGATGAGGAAGCTATGGAGCGCATCTCAGCACTCTCTCTTAACAGAATTAAAGCAGGATGTACGGTCACCCAGCCCACCTATAGATACTAGGGTATGAGGGGATTTTATAAAACTTCTAGCTTATCACACCTAGACATTGGTGAAAATTACTGGTATAAAGCTCCAACACTACTACAGTACGCTCTCCGGAGATGGGGGATCCCACCTTTAAACGGGGCTCCACCCAAGTCACCTCCAGACCCTCACAGTAACCTAACCGTCCTATTACATAGAGCTTAAGGTAACTCCATGAGGTTGTCTTAGGCCTAGCTTAAGGTGACCTCTCTCCATAAGTTGTTAAGAGTTGAAGTCCTCAAACTCTGGGATTAACCTACCTTAGCATATGTATGGTGGGGTTCGAGCGGTGGTATAATGCTTCAAATCTATCGTAGTGTGTGGGCATCAAGGGGTCTAGTTGTAAGGCGACTATTTAGATTTCATTGGAGTTTTACTCCTTCGGTTTCCCGTATCTCTCCTCCATGTACTCCTTCATCATCTTGATGATATCGGTTTTAATTGATAGAACCTCGTTGTAGACTATGTTCAATCTGGATTCGAGGGAGTCTATTTTCTTTGAGACCTCGTCTATCCTCTTGTTTGTATCCTCCATCCTCTTATCTATGTAATGTTTTAAGTCCTCCATCCTCCTATTCATGTCCTCCATCCTCTTGTCTATATACTGCTTCATATCCTCTATTCTCTTATTGGTATCCTCCATCCTCTTATCAATATACTGTTTCAGGTCCTCTATTCTCTTGTTTGTATCCTCCATCCTCTTATCAATATACTGTTTCAGGTCGTCTATCCTCCTGTTTGTATCCTCTATTCTCCTGTTTACCTCGTCTATTCTCCTGTTTACCTCTTCAAATCTCTTATCCACTTCTTCGAACCTCTTATCTACCTCGTTAAACCTTGACTCCACGGTTTTTAGTACTTGGTCTAAGTAGAGTATTATGATCTCCTGGTCTGACAGTTTCTTACCCTCGGCCACCTTCTTGGCAATCCTCTGTACAATCTCGTCGAGAACCTTAGCTAGTATGAGTTGTGAGGTGGACGCTACCGTTTGCAACTCCAGCTCCCCTATCTAGGCTACTTGATCCAAGGTTTTTATATGCTCTCTGGGAGTTGTACCCCCAAGTTTTAGGCCCACTACGTGCTTAGGGTAACCTCCCCTCGAACGTGCCCCAAGGGTTAAGGGTTCCCTATTATGGTGGGGTTGCTTTTAGCCTACGACTTATGGGTGTTGTGGGCTTCGTCTAAGCGTTCTATCATATGTCGTTGTCCTGTTCTAGCAGTTTTCTTAGACCCTCTCCCAGCTCTATCCTCGGCTTGAATTTAAGCTCTCTCTCCGCCTTCGCTATGTCTGCTTGCGACATCCTTATATCCCCTGGTCTTGGCTCAACGTGTTTCACCTCCACAGCCCTCCCAGCTATCCTTGCCATGAGCTCCGCTAGCTCCCTCACAGTTACAGCCCTCCCACTCCCGATATTGTAAACCCCCTGGGCTTCCTCAACCTCCACAGCTTTCACGATGGCTTCAACCACATCTGATACGTGTATGAAGTCCCTTGTTGAAGCCCATCCCCGTATATAACCAGCGGTTTCCCAGCCTTAATCCTCCTCTTAAACTCCTCTACGACCCCAGCGTACGACCTGGTCTGGCCTGGGCCGTACGCGTTGAAGATCCTCAGTATGACTGGCCTGTAGCCATTCACCCTAGAGTAGGCTTTAACATAGGCCTCACCTGCAACCTTACTAGCACCATAGGGTTCACAGGGTTCAACGGGTGATCCTCCCCCACTGGGAGCCTCTCAGGCTCACCGTATACTGCAGCAGATGAGGCGAAGACAAGCACGCTAACGTTCTTAGATGCAGCGCAGACATTAACAGTACCCCTAACGTTAACAGACTCGTAGAGGAGAGGGTCAACGATGGATTCAAAGGCGTCAGTCAAAGCAGCTAGGTGGACGACAACATCAACACCCCTAACAGAGCTGGAGACAGCAAACGAATCCCTAACATCACCCCTAACAAACTCTACAACGTCGAGGACAGGCTTGAGGGAGTTGAGGGAGCCACGGGAGAGGTCGTCGAGAACCCTAACCCTGAAACCCCTGGAGACGAGAGCTCTAACAAGGTGGGATCCAATAAACCCAGCACCACCCGTAACGAGAACCCTCAAGAACACACACCCAGTAGAACAGCTAACCACAACCCTAAATAAGGCGGTGGAATCCACGGCATCTACCACCCACCTGGACTTTAATAGGTTTAATCTCATAGGGGTAGGGGTTTGGGGCCTGCTTGCCATAGTAGCCCTAGTGCTTCGCTCCAGAACACCTTGAAGGTTTCCAGGTCTAGTGAAATGCTACCTAGACCTCCTTGTAACCCTACCTATCTCATCCCTAAAACACCACAAGCCCTCCCCGAAGTCTAGGGCTGCCATGCCTAGCCTGCCTGCTAGCTTATCACTGATAAGGGGTTCACCGGCCTTCTCGGCTATCACTAGCGAGGATTCGACAGAACCTACAACCCTATCATCCTCTAAGACGTAGACGTTAACAGCCCTTGGCATCCTTATGAGCTCCGTTACACTACCATCAGCCAACCTGTACTCCCCGACAACAGCCCCATAGGGTAACTCCGGGTACAAGTGGAGCTCCCTAGCGGTAACCGGTGGTACGAGGATCTCGGGCTCCACAGTCTCATAACCACTCTTAACCAAAGCTACAACGTCAACACTGTGGCTACCCCTCGAAAGCCTCAATCTCAACTTTATGGCCACTCCTCTCAACCCCCTCTACAGGCTTAAGCCTACCAATCCTCTCCATCGAACCACCACGATATCGGATTCAAGGGAAAGCTGTAAGAGATCTACAAGCTTAATATCGAAGAGCTCCCACCGTAAGTAGGTTACCAGGAAGAGGAGCGCACTCTCATGGGGGGACCTCACGGAAGCCGTTAGACTACAAGGCGTAACGTTAAGGTAATTAGGTTCAAACTGCTACGTGGTAAGCTGGGGGTAGCGTGAGTAAGGATATAGTGGTGACAGTAGAGAACTTCGGGCCCTTCGAGCACGCCGAAATTAAACTTAAACCACTAACGATATTTATAGGCAGGAATAGTGTTGGTAAATCGATGTTAATGCGCTTACTATGGGCTCTAGCCTCAACACCGGTAGCTCTATCAGCCCACCTTCTGTTCCTACCTAGAGAGTTTGATAAGAGGTTGGGAGAAGTTAGGGGTAGGATAATTGATAGTATTGTGAAGGGGTCAGAGCCTTCCAGGGACGACGTGCACACCCTCATAAAGCTCTACATGGAGACTTTCCAAGAGGCTCTGGTACGGAGTCTTGGAGGTAGGATTCAGGGAGTGTTCGGTTCAAGTCTAGAGGAGCTTATCAGGGTTGGTGCTGAGACGTTGAGGATAAGCGTATCGGGGCCTTGCGGGCCCACCACCATTGTCATTAAGGGTAACGATGTGAGGTTAGAGAACTTCAACTTATGCCTGGACGACCTACTAGGTAGGATGGTTATAGAGGTCCCAACGCCTGGAATCCTAGGTTTAAAATATGAGGGGATCGTTGTTGCAAGATATGTTAGGACGTCCTACGACCTAGTATCTCTTATCAGCGAGTTTATGAGCAGGTATCTTGGAACACTTTTTTACACGAAGGGGTTCTACATAGGGTCTGGGTGGCCTGATGGAGTGTTTCTACCCGATAGTAGGGCTGGGGTGGTCCGCTTAACAATACCACCCTCTCCTATGCCTTATCCACGTCTCACATCACTATTTGGGCCTCCCCTCACCTTGGACGAGGAGTTTGTGAACGCCACGCTTAGGATAGCACAGGTGTTTGGTGGAAGTGGGCTGGAAGCGCTTGGATTGGCAAAGGATTTCCTTGAGGAGCTTGGTTGCGAGCTTGAATTCAAACCGATCGGTGGTGTGTACGCGGTCTACGTGAGGACGTGGAGTGGTAAGGAGCTCCCACTTCCACTAGCGCCATCGGGTGTAAGGGAGTCTATAGCAACAGTGCTAGCTCTCACGCCTTCAGGACCATCCACGGTGTTTATCGAGGAGCCTGAAGCCCACCTACACCCGAGAGCTGTTACCAGGCTTGCAAGGCTTATCGGGGCAGTTGTGAGATACAAGAATATGATTGTCATCTCAACTCACAGCGACCACCTGCTTGTTGCATTGAACAACCTCATAGCTTTATCAAAGGTTAAGGGTGGAGCTGAGAAGCTGAGCTTTAGCGAAGCTAAGGCTATAGACCCCTCTATGGTGGTAGCATACCTTGTAGTTGCCGAGGGTAGGAGGGCTGTTGTTAGAGAGCTTAGGGTTGAGGATACCGGGATCCCCGAGGACGAGTTCGCAAAGGTCACAGAGGAGCTCCTAGAGGAGAGGTCCAGAATCTATGACGAGCTCCAGGGAGCACAGCTGTAGAGAGGTAGACCTCGACAGACTACAATTACAGATCAAACACGCTGATAAGCTACTAATATGTGGTAGTACAGTATTCGTTATAGAGGAGACATCGAACCCTAAGATCGATGATGTGAGGAAGATTGTTGAGACCATTGAATGGCTTATAGCCGGTGGCATCAACTACGTGATGGCCGATAGGGAGACATCGAGATACATTGGCATAGTGCATGCCAAGAGGAGGGTCGACGACCCAGTTTATAGAGCTTTAGTCTTTGAAGCACGTAGGATAGCGAAGCCAATCCACGTAGTAAAATGCAACGAAACACTACAGAGAAAGGTTAACGAGATACTCCAAACACTAACCCAAACCTAACAGCCCTCCAGGGAAGCCCCCTAGCCTAATCTCCAGGTCTAAAGTTACATTCAAAAATAGCGTGATGGAGGTGGAGCTCTAGGGTGGTAGTCGGGGGCATCGATATTGTGGAGTTTAAGAGTATTACAGGCTATTACGGTTCTACAGCTTGGTGTATGGGTGTTTAAGCTTCATAGCTCGATGTATGCTCCGGTTTTAGATTGTGCTAGCCACGGGTTTGAGGTGTCCCTTTTTAGAACTCTTTCAATAGGTATGACTCTTGTGAATGCTATGCTAGCAATATTGGAGCTCACACAAAGGCCAAACCCTGATAACGGTTTAATGGTATTTCCGGATACCCGTACCTCCGTTAGCGGGAGGACACTGGTAACTGCTTACGTTTAGGTTGTGGGGGGCTTTTAGGGTTCTTAAAGCACATGTACTAATATTAACTGTGGCTTAGACCAGGTATCCTGGAGGCATTTCCATGATAGAGTCCCTACATATAAGGAACTTGAGGGGTGTCAGGGAGTGTTCGATAAACGGTTTAACGGACGTGAACGTGCTGGTCGGCAGGAATGGTGCTGGTAAATCTACGGTTCTCGAAGCAATCTACCTAGCATCATCGTGGGCTGAATTACATGACCATTTAGGGAGGGATAAAGTTTATTACGTGGTCACTAGAAGAGCTTTAAGACGTAACTGGGACGTACTGTGGTTTGCTAAGAACGTTGAAGAGGATATAGAGATCACCTTAGATTTTAAACCCTCTGGTAGGCTGAGATTCAAGGTGCCCTACAGTATTCCCATCAAACAACAGCCTGTATCACCTGTACTACTTGAGCTAACACAAGAGGTCATAGAACCTTGGACTCTTAGGAAGTATGGTTTAGCCGAGCTACCAGTATACTATAGCCTTGAAGTGAACACCCTATGGGATCCCAAAGTTAAAGTCTACTCTGTGCTCACTCCCGAGGATAAAGGTTATCTTCTATCAAAGCTTGGGAATACGGTGGAGTTCTTAAGGGGAGTAGTATTCATTGATGGTAGGCTCTCTGTTAACGATGTTGAGTTAAAAGTATGGCCTAAATTGCTGGATAAAAGGCTTGATAAGAGGATAGTTGAGCTATTAAGGGAGGAGTACGAGCCTAACGTGGAGGGTATAACGTTTAAACCAACAGGGGAGGGTGATTTCGTGCTAGCCCTCACACTTCCTAATACCACTATAGAGGTTGACACTCTAGGTGATGGTGCTAGGACAGCCCTAATATTAGCCTCATTGATGGCCCTTGCTAAGAACACAGCTGCTCTCATAGAGGATCCGGAGATTCATCAGCATCCTGGAGGCCTAGTAACCCTAATGAGGTTTGCCTTGAAGCTAGCTAAAGATAGAAGCCTCCAGTTATTCATATCAACTCATAGCGTTGAGCTGGTCAACATTGTTAGGAGGCTTTGCGAGGAGCTAGGGCTGGGGTTCAGGGTGTTCTTCATGGAGAGGGATTACTCTAGCGGTGTTGTCGACGTCAGGGTCCTTGAGGGTTTTGATGTCGAGACTCTCCAGAAGATCGGGATGGATCCTAGGATGCTATACGTGATATAGCCATGGGCGTTGACGCTATACAACTTAAACTTCTTCGAGAGTCCTTCTACTTAGTCTTCGAGAAGCTAGCTCCACTAAGTGCTGTAATACTATGTGAGGGTCATAGCGATGCTGAGGTTGCAAAGAGAATCTTGAAGAAGATGGAGAGTGAAGGTGTTATAGGGAGGATATCGTTGAAGGTTGGGTTCACGGATGTTGATGGTAGGGATAATGTGCCCAGGATGTTAGACGCCATAGTGACCCCCTCCCCGCATCCCTGGGAGGCTTTACGCCTCCCCCGAGCGGTTTGTCGGGTCTCCGCTCGGACGCGCGCACATCACATTTCAGCATCCCCATCCTAGGGGCATCACTTATTCAGCTGGCGGGGGCCCGCCTGCTTAGGGGGTGAAGACCCCCTAAGCACCATGTGTACAGCATTTTAACTAGAATTTATATCTTTTCATCCTATGACCCCTTCCCAACTCCTGACCAGGCTTTTCCTATCCATCCCTGCCTTGGAAAGGCGAGCTTTCAGTTGTAAAGCCTAGATCCGATACCAGGCTACTACCTCCTTAACCTTAGAGGAGCTCTTAGCACGCACTCCTCTGGAAAACTGTGGCTCCACGTGCTCCCCAGAGTTGTAGCGGAGCTCCCGTAATTGTCTTTAAAGCTGTGTCACCCTCTAGCTTTAAATGTTCATCTACCTTATGGGGTTCCCCATCCTCCCAACAATACGCCTGTTAAGAGCTAGGCAGCTCTAGATAGCGCCTCGCTTGTCACCTCCTGCTACTACACTGGTGGTATGAGTGGTATGTTCATCGCTATTGCTAGGCTGTCTGTTACCCAGGCTACGAGGTAGTCGTGTTACCGCCTGGTCTAGAGTAGGAATATCTTAGCCTCTTTCAGCCTCCCCGTGATGGGTCTACTTCGAAACCTAGTGTTTCAAGCGTTACAGTGCCTATGAGGGGGGTGTCTACGTCTTCTGAGACTAGTATGTGTGAGTAAGCCCTCCTACCCATAACCTCTACTACACCTAGGCATTCATCGAGCTCCACAGAACCCCTAGCTGTTACAACAATCCTCCTACCAATAACTGGTAGCTGGAGCTTCTCGAAAACCCTACGGGGGATGACGGTGTAGGTAGCTCCAGTATCAACAAGAGATCTAACCCTAACACTCCTACCCGTAATAGGATTCCCTATCAACGCCTCAACCCAAACACGGCCCACGCAAAACACCCCTCTAACGCAAGGTGGCACTTAACCTTTTAAAAAGGACACCTCTGTAGCCTACAGCCGGGGGAACCTCCACCCTCCCAGCTTTACATCTTGTAGACAGCATGCTCCCATGTTCAGGGGTTAACCAGGGTCCACTCTGTAGTCTCGACTCCGACGTGATCGCCTTCAAGATGTTTCAATCTTGAATCAAGTTGATCTAGATCGTCTACTAGAGCTTAAGGCACTCGTTGTGCTCTAGTGGGTATAGCGATTACGAGGGCACTGACATCTCCATCACTCACTTAAACCTAGGCGTAGAGATGCGGTGACCTTGATTAATACGTGTCCATAGATGCTAGCTCTATCTTATGGTTAATGTCGCAGCCTTTGCTACTTGCATGTACTCAGGGGCTCTAGAGTACCCTCTAAGTTATGGAAGTTTGTGCTTGCAACCCTATCACTCTATTAATATCCTAACGCTTCTTGGAAGGGATAGGTTCCACGGTTATAGTGGTTTTTAAATGTTCGAGGTGGGAGTGGTTACTGGGTTATGAGGGGTGGCTGTCTTGGGCTATGTGTATGTTTATGCTATCTTCTATAATCCCATGGATTACACTGAGTTCGTTCTTGGGAGGCGGAGGTTTGAGGATGTTAGGATGGTGAGTGTTAGAGCTCTAGTTGATACCAGGGCTACCTTCCCAGCCCTGCCAGAGGATATCGTTGAGAAGCTAGGCCTACCCCTCTACGGGAGGTTGAAGCTGAGACAGCAATGGGTAGAGGTAGGGTGAAGCTTGCTGGCGTGATCGTACAGGTTGAGGATAGAACTGCTCTAAGCTACACTATTGTTAGACCTAGAGGTACAACACCCCTGATAGGGGTGGTTGCATTAGAGCAGATGGGGTTCAGAGTAGACCCTGTAACGGGGAGGCTGATCAAGGGCTTACCTCTAATGCTTTAACGTCAATAGACGTTTCGCGATTTGGATAAGCATAGCTCAAGGCTTTGCTCACTAAGGCTGTTATTGTCTCTAGAGTGCTAAGTGGATGGAGCTCCAGAGGGGTTACAACTAGGTTAAATACGCTTACCCTTAAGTTAGTGTATGGACATGTATGGACATTCAGGCTTCGTAGCTTGGAGGTAATCCTGGTTCTAAAAGGCTATTGGGTTTGAGGTGTGTTTTTAGAGTTTAAGGTTCTTTGTAGGATTGTATGGGAGCTCCCATAGGGCTTAAATCTTAAAAATTACTGGGGAGGTTTGGGTTTTAAACATACTCCACCTCCAAGTTAAGCCTCTCTGCAACCCTACCCTGCCTCTCATCGGAGGTGGTGAGGACTGCCTTCTTGGTTAGTGCTTGGGCTATGAATAGTGAGTCATAGACTGTCACCCTGTTCTCAACGGCTATCCTTAGCGCTTGACCTAGATATGGCTCTTGTGGTTCAACTCTGAGTGCAACCCTCCTTAGCTCTAGGAGATCCCCCAGTATTACCAGTGCTTTCTCTAAACTCACATCTCCTATTAAGGTAACCCTCCTCCACATGGCGTTAGCCACCTCTTTTACAGCTAGATCGAGGGTATATGGTCTCCCAGCGAGGATCCCTTTAACCCGCTCCCATCCACTCTCCTTCAACAGGAATTTAGCTAACGTTGATGAGTCAATGACTCTCTCTGTCAACTCTAATCCACCTAGACACAGTCCCTGGGGGGAGCTCTGGGACATCCCTTAGATCCTCCTCCACCCTCCTAACAACCTCTTCAAACTCATAGCGAGACACAGTCTCCTCAATAAACTTCCTAATAACATCACTCCAGTTCACATCCTTCAACCTCAACATCCTCTCCCTCAACTCCCTAGGAATCCTAACGCATACGACAGCGGACATACGTACACCGTAAAACAATAATGTAATACAATTCTTTTAAGCTTTCCCCTTCACGTATAAGAGATAGCCATAGCTTTAGCTTTCAACATGTAACCTAAGCATTAATGCAAAGTAGCCCTACTAAGGTAGGATTCCTTAGCACCAGCCTGAACACCTGACTAATGATGGGTACATAGTACTCATAGTCGTAGAGTTCAAGGTGGGGTTATGGGGTTGTGGGTGTTTGCATTAGTGTACTATGCTTTAGGTCTTAGGCTGGGAGGTCTTGTTAGCTCGGATTCTTAAACGCAGTCACAGTATCGTAGGAGGGGGTACTACTACTAAGTGATGTCGTAGGAGAGCTTGGGGTAAAGATGCTACCATCTAGGACTGGAGATTCGAGGAAGGGGGTAAGATTAGGGGAGGTTGTGTGAAACCACAACCATATCAAATGGAATGGCTTAAGCCATCTTGAGTGGCCCTGAAAGGGGGTTGGAGGAGGGTGTTAGACTTAGGGGGTCCTCATAACACCATGCCTTGGAGGTTATGGGAGCCCCCGGTCACCTCTATGGGGGTGTAGCTTCTCACCCTACTGTGGAGCTCTATCGCTAATTCGAGGGTGTGAGGCGCACCTTCTGGGTGTTGCTTAACCCTGTTTGGTGGCCTCGACCACCTCTATGATGGTCGTTTTCGGGCGGTGTGCTAGGCTGTATTCTGGGGGCGACTGGAGTTTATAGCCTTTCATATCGTTTGTTTGTTGGAGTTGCGGCTGCTAGCTACATTTAGACTGGGTGGTTGGGTTTGCTTGTTAACGGTATAGTCGATGTTATCCACGCTTTCAAGGTGTTTGCGGGTGAGGGTTCTAGGGTTTTAGGTGGGCTTGAGGGGGTTTCAGGGCTCCCCATCGTACCCATCCTCTTCAGCCCATCCAGGTATATTGATGAGGGCTCTGTCGACTCGATATACTCTGTGCTTAGAGGCCTCGGGCCTTCCAATGGGCTCGGTGTGGTGCTCCTAAGCGGGGGTGGTGATGTTGATGAGGCCTACCTCCTAGCAAGGTACCTCCAGCGTATCGCCAGGGGTAGGCTTGTAGTCTACGTGCCACGTTACGCTAAGAGTGCTGGAACCCTAATAGCCTTGGCCGGTGACGAGCTGGTAATGCTCCCGGTGGCAGAGCTAGGCCCGATAGACCCCCTGTTATACGATGCTAAGACAGGTAGGTATGTCCCACTACAGTCCATACTGGAGATGCTAGATCTACTAAGCGGTAAAACGAGGGATCTAGCTTTAGCAGTCCTAGACAGGATACCAGTCATAGAGCTCGGCGACTATAAGAGGGCTGTGGAGCATAACGTAGAGCTGTGCGCAAGGATACTAGCAAGTAGGATGATGAAAGGCGATTGGGAGAGCTCCAGGAGGGTAGCAGAGAGGCTGGCAAGCTACAAGCAGCACAGCGCAGCAGTAACAATAGACGATCTGGAGGAGCTAGGATTAAACGTTAGAGAAGCCCGGGGAGAGGAGGAAGAGATGCTATGGAGGCTGTACGAGCTCTGGGTAGAAAACATAGTGGAGGTGGAAAGGCTAACACCACTAGAGGCGAGAGAACCAGTAGAGTTCAAGCTAGGCAGAGGAGTAGTACTAACAACAGCACCACTAGACCTGGTCGAGAAGGCTAAGAGCACGTAATCTTTAACAAGAGCCCCCATCATGGAGGAAACGCTAAGGGTAATAATGTGAAGTTACCCAAGTACACTCCAATATGTGAGGCGAGAGTTCTAAACGGTAACTCGGTAGTCCACGAGGTGATAGATGCGGGTGAAGAGCCCAAGGTATTAGTGAAGGGTGGACGTAAGCGTTACCCTGTCCATGAACCTAACCCTCCACGGTAGCTCTCTCGTAGACCCAAACTCGATGTGAATAGATTTACCCCACGCACTCACAGCAACAGGAGGTGCCACCTATGATTATTAAAAATAACCCTCATATCAGCATCAGTTAGCGGATATCCGGCAACCCTGGTTGTTAAGTGGGTTTAAAATATCTTCGAAACCTTCTGGAACATGGGGTTTAAGTCTGGGCCTTGTGTATGTTGCTGGTATAGTGAAGCATCACGGTAAAGAGGTTAGGGTTAACTTTCTAGTCGACTCCGGAGCCACCTACACTGTTTTAACGGAGAGGGTTTGGAGGGAGCTCGGCCTAGAGCCTATCGGGGAGATGGAGTTCATTCTAGTCAATGGGACTATCGTCAGGAGGAGGATATCGGAGGCCCTCCTAGAGCTACCAGGCTACGGTGAGAGGCACACACCCGTAGTGCTGGGTGAGAGCGAGGACGAAAACCTACTAGGCATAGTAACCTTAGAGATAAG
>Ga0080008_156389_pt1 | contig 26758 bp, 29 predicted proteins | sample ConCONMetagenome_FD_69211 | JGI IMG/M metagenome (GOLD analysis project Ga0080008, IMG submission 69211) | Hot spring microbial streamer communities from Conch Spring, Yellowstone National Park, USA - CON_C (SPADES assembly) (version 2) | ecosystem: Environmental > Aquatic > Thermal springs > Hot...
TCTTCATTCCGACCTCCTTGCGTGGGCTCAAGACCCACGTCTAAAAACCTAACATGGAAACAAAACTTTGTCAAGGGCGAAGCGGGAAAAATCACGTGGTGTAAAGGGCGTTGATCCTGACGTAGCCCTCGGTGAGGTCGCACCCGAAGGCCTCGGCGCCATAGGGCCCTTCCCCCAGGTCGGCGAAGACCTCCACCTCCTCGGCCCGCATGGCCTGGCTGGCCCTTTCCCGGTCAAAGGGCAGGGCCCCGCCCCGGTAGAGGGGGATCCCCTGCAGGCGGATCTCCACCTTCAGGGGGTCAAACCGGGCCCCGGAGTTGCCGAGGGCGGCCAGGATCCGGCCCCAGTTGGGGTCGTTGCCGTAGAGGGCGCTCTTCCAGAGGGCGCTGGCCGCCACGGCCCTGGCCGCCCGCCGGGCCTCCTCCTCCGTGGCCGCGCCCTGGACCCGCACGGTCATGAGCTTGGTGGCCCCCTCCCCGTCCCGGGCGATCTTGCGGGCAAGCTCCCGGGCCACCTCTTCCACGGCCTCAAAAAAGGGCCCCAGGGGCACCTCGCCGTAGGCCCCGTTGGCCATGAGCAGGGCCAGGTCGTTGGTGGAGGTGTCCCCGTCCACGGTCACCTGGTTGAAGGTGCGGTCCACCACCCCCCTCCAGGAGGCCCGCAGGGCCTCCTGGGGTACCTTGGCGTCGGTGACCAGAAAGGCCAGCATGGTGGCCATGTTGGGGTGGATCATGCCGCTCCCCTTGGCCACGCCCACGATCCTGGCCCCCGCCACCTCCCTCTCGGCCACCTTGACCACCAGGTCCGTGGTCAGGATGGCCTCGGCGAAGGCCTCCACCGTGGGGGTGAGGGCGATTTGGGGCAACGAGGCCTCTACCTTCTCCACCGGCAGGGGCACGCCGATGACCCCGGTGGAGGCGGTGAGGACCCCTTCCACCGGAACCCCGAGCCTCCTGGCCGCCAGCTGGGCCATGAGGAGGTCGTCCCTAAAGCCCCGCTCCCCCGTGGCGCAGTTGGCGTTCCCGGCGTTGACCACCACCGCCCGCAAGGGGCCTCCCTGGGCGTAAAGGGCCCGCCCCCGGTGGATAGAGGGGGCGGCGGCCCGGTTCTGGGTGGCGGCGTAGGCCCAGCTGGCGGGAAGCCCCGAGGCCAGAAGGGCCAAATCCGGCTTGCCCGAGGGCTTGATGCCCGCCCGCACCGCACCCGCGCGAAAACCTCTCGGAAGGTTCACGGCCATAGGCCCTCCTTGGGCAGGGCCAGGTCCTCAGGGAGGCCCAGCATCAGGTTCAGGTTCTGCACCGCCTGGCCCGCCATGCCCTTCACCAGGTTGTCCAAGGCGGCGAAGACCAGGACCCGCCCGGTGCGGGCCTCGTAAAGGGGCCTCAGGTCCACCCGGTTGGAAGCGTAGGTGGCCTTTGTCTGGGGCAGGTCCGAAAGAAGGCGCACGAAGGGCTCACCCTGGTAAAACTCCAGGTAGAGGCCCTCGAGGCGGGCCTGGTCCCAGTGCCCCTCCACCTCCGCCTCCGCCGTGACGAGAATCCCCCGGGTCATGGGCACCAGGTGGGGGGTGAAGCTCAAGCGAAGCTCCGCCCTGGGGCCGTGGGTCCTGGGCCAGCGCCCCTGGGCCAACACCCTCCCCAGGTTGGCCTCCATCTCGGGGATGTGGCGGTGGGTTCCCCCCGCCCGGTAGGGCTTCAGGTTCTCGTTGACCTCAGCGAAGAAGGTGCCCTCCCCTTCCCTCCCCGCCCCCGAGACCCCGCTCAGGCCCACCAGGAAGCCCCCCTTCAGGGCCCCCGCCGCCGCCAGGGGGGCCAGGGCCAGGGTGGCGGCGGTCACGTAGCACCCCGGGTTGGCCACGAGCCTGGCCCCCCGCACCTCCTCCCGGTGGAGCTCGGGCAGGCCGTAGACCGCCTCCTCATAAAGCTCGGGGCTTTTGTGGGGAATGCCATACCAGGCCTCGTAGACCTCGGGGGGAAGGCGGAAATCCCCGGAGAGGTCCACGACCCTTTTGCCTTCCCTCAGGGCCAGGGGCGCGATCTCCATGGAAAGCCCGTTGGGCAGGGCCAGGAAGACCACCTCCGCCCGCTCCAGGACCTCTTCCTGGGGGGCAAAAGGCCTCTCGTCCCAAAGTTGGGGCCAGGCCGCCTCCAGGGGCTTGCCCACGTGCTTGCGGCTGGAAAAGCCCACGAGCTCCACCTCCGGGTGACCCTTGAGGAGGCGGATGAGCTCCGCCCCCCCATACCCCGAAGCCCCCAGGATGCCCACCCTTACCACGGCACCTCCAAAGGGACCTCGGGAAAGGCCAGGGGGGCCACCCGCTCCCCGGGCTTAACCCAGATCTGCTCCCGGTAGTGGTCCCCCTCAGGGGTGCGGAAAAGGAGAAGCCGCCCGCCCAGAAGGTCCTGGACCCAGACCTCCGGCACGCCCCCCTGGGCGTAGAGGGGAAGCTTTTTGTTTAGGTCATAGTCCAGGCTGGACTCGGCCACCTCCACGGCCAGATAGGCGTCTTCCGGCTCGGGAAGGCGTTGGCTGTAATCTGCCGGTTTGAGGAGGAGAAGATCGGGCTCCAGGTAAGTGTCGGGCGGCAAAACCAGAGGACCCTGGACCTGAACGAGAAGTTTGGGAAACGCCTCCTGCAAAACCCGGTTCCAACGGTTCACGGTGTAGGCGTGGCGGGGACCTATCGGGGCCATCTGGTAGATCTCCCCCTTCAAGAGCTCCACCCCCCGCTCCGGCAGGGGAAGGCGGAAGAACTCCTCCAGGCGGAAGCGGTAGGGCCGGACCATGCCCCTACTTTAGCAGGGTGAGAAGGACGGCCTTGGCGGTGTGGAGGCGGTTTTCCGCCTGGTCAAAGACCCGGCTCCGGGGTCCAAAGACCGCCTCCTCCGTGGTCTCCTCCCCGTAGTGGGCGGGAAGGCAGTGGAGGAAGATGCCCTCGGGGTGGAGGAGGTCCAGAAGGGGCCCGTTGGCCTGGAAGCCCTGGAAGTCCCTCAGGCGCTTTTCCCGCTCCGCCTCCTGGCCCATGCTGGTCCAGACGTCGGTGTAAAGGGCGTGGGCCCCCAGGACGGCCTCCTTGGGGTCGTGGGTGAGGAAGGCCCCGGCCCGGGCCAGAAGCGCCGCCTCGGGCTCGTAGCCCCTGGGGGTGGCCACCCGCACCCTCAGGCCCACCAGGGGGGCCACCTCCAGGAGGGAGGCCAGGACGTTGTTGCCGTCCCCCACCCAGGCCACCTCGAGGCCCTCCAGCCTCCCAAAGGCCTCCTTCAGGGTGAGGAGGTCGGCCAGGGCCTGCAGGGGATGGGCCCTGTCGGAAAGGGCGTTGATGACGGGAATCCGGGCGTGGCGGGCCAGCTCCTCCACCGTGGGGTGCCGGTAGACGCGGGCGGCGATGCCCTCCACGAAGCGCTCCAGGTTCTTGGCGATGTCCCGCACGGGCTCCCTCTCGCCGATGCCCACCTGCTTCTGGTCCAGGTAAAGGGCGTGCCCCCCCAGGTGGACCATGGCCACCTCGAGGGTGGTCCGGGTGCGCAAGGAGGGCTTCTCAAAGAGGAGGGCCAGGGACTTCCCCTTCAGGTCCTCCCCCCGGTAGCGCTCCCGCTTGAGGGCCTCCGCCAGGTCCAGAAGGCCCTTTAGCGCCTCCTTGGTGTAGCCGGAGAAGTCCAATAGGTCCTTGGGCAAGGCCAGGGTCTCTCCCCCCATGAGGCCTACAGCATAGCGCAGGCCTGCAAACTTATGCAACCCCTAGGAGCGGGCCCAGGGCACGTGGAGGATGGGAAGGGGGCTTATGAAGGGCTCGGCGTAGTCCACCCCCAGGTAGTTCCCGAAGTAGCGCCGCATGGCCTTGCGGGCCTCCACCCCCTTGGGCCCCACGGTCTCGCTCACGGCCTCCCCGGAAAACTGGCTCCTATAGGCCAAGACCGCCCGCTCCCACTGGTCTATGAAGGCGGAGATCTTCACCAGGAAGCTGGGGGTGAAGGGGTGGTTGCCGGGGTAGAAGAAAAGCCTCTCCACCCGGTGGGGCCTCCCCTCCAGGGGGGCCTTGGGGAGGGCGGCCAGGTGGACCGCGGCCACGGCCAGGCGGGCGGCGGCGGTGTGGTCGGGGTGGCGGTCGGCCTCGAGGGGGGCGAGAAGAATCCTGGGCCTGAGGCGCCTCAGGGCTTCCGCCACCACAAGCCTCTGCTGGGCCACGTCGGCCAGGCCCCCATCGGGCAGGCCTAGGTTGCCCCTGTAGTCCAGGCCCAGAATGCGGCTCGCCTCCTCCACCTCCTTTTCCCTCTCCTCCGGGGTGCCCTTGGTGCCCATCTCCCCCCGGGTCAGGTCCAGAATCCCCGTGGAAAGCCCCTCCGCCTTGGCCCGGGCCAGCGTCCCCCCACACCCCAGCTCCCCGTCGTCGGGGTGGGGAGCGAGGACCAGGAGGTCAAGCATCCCTCACCTCCACCCGCTCCCCCAAACGCCTTTCCGTCCCCTCCTGGAGGCGCTTGAGGTTTTCCCGGTGGGTCCAGAAGATGAGGGCCGCCATGAGGAAGACCGTGGCCACCTCCCAAGGGGGCCGGCTCAGGGCCAGGGAGAGGACGAAGGCGGCCACCCCCCCGGCCAGGCTCCCCGCCGACACATAGCGGGTGATGAGCATCACGCTGACCCCGATGGGGAAGGTCCAGAGGGCCAGGACCGGGTCCAGGAAGAGGAGGGTGCCGAAGCTGGTGGCCACCCCTTTTCCCCCCTTGAAGCCCAGGAAAACCGAGTAGTTATGCCCCAGGACCGCCATGAGGGCCACGCCGCCTAGAAGCCAGTCCGCTAGCCCCAGGGCCCGGGCGAAGAGCACGGCGATGCCCCCCTTGAAGACGTCAACGAAGGCCACCACCAAAGCGGGCCCCCACCCAAGCGCCCGGAGGACGTTGGTGGCCCCGATGTTCCCCGAGCCCACCTTGCGGATGTCCACGCCGTAGGTCCTGGCCACCACCACCCCGGCGGGGATGGAGCCGAAGAGATAGGCCAGGAAAAGGACCAGAAGCGCCGCCCACATGCCAGGCCATTCTAACTCCCCTGCCCTTAAGTACCCGCACTTTGGTTTCGCAACATGGGGTGCCCAAACCGGGGCTAAGGGTTTTTCTGGGGCCCCCACCGCGGCTTTTGCCGCGGTGGGGTACTTAGCTGCTGGCGGAGGTGTAGCTCCTGAGGGCCAGCAGGAAGAAGCCCCGGGCTAGGAGGAAGAGGAGGAGGGCGAGCCCCCCGGCGAGAAGCAGGGGGGCTTCCCCTCTCTTAAGGGCCGCCTCGGCGGGCACGGTGGTGAGAAAGGCCACCGGCACCACGAAGGTGAAGAAGACCCGGTAGAGGGCGGGGTAGGCCCCCACGGGAAACCGCCCCGCCTCCAAAAGCCCCCTCAAGACCTCGGTGACGTTGTAGATCTTCACGAACCAGATGCTGGTGGTGGCCAGAAGGAACCAAAGGCTGTAGAGGATCACCGCTCCAAGGGCGAAGTAAAGGGCAAAAAGGGCGAAGTCCAGAGGGGAAAGCCCCAGGCGAAGCCCCCCGTAGAGGAGGAGGCCAAGGCCCAGGGCGAGGTCCCCCAGGCCCCAGGGGGAGAAGGCCCTCAAGGAAAGCCAGAACTGGGGGTCTATGGGCTTCAGGAGGACGAAGTCCAGGGTGCCCTGCTGCACGTGCTCCACGATCTTGTTGAGGTTGGGGGCCAGGAGGGTGGAGGCCAGCCCCTGCAAAAGGGTGAAGGCGGCGAGGACCAAAAGGGCCTCCTCCCAGACCCACCCCCCCGGCCGGTACCCCCCCTGGTAGAGGAGGGCGAGGCCGAAAAGGGCCCCAACTAGGGTGAGGAAGGAGGAGAGGAGCCCGAGGAGAAAGTTCCCCCGGTACTCCATCTCCGCCGCCAGGCTGGTGAGGAGAAAGAGGCCAAGGACCCTCAGGTAGCGCACCCCTCCAAGGTAGACTTGGGGGCGTGGCGAGCGCAAGCCCCGTCGTCTTGGCGGAAGACCTGACCCGGCACTACCGGGTGGCCCTGAAGGAGGAAAGCCTTCTCGGCACCCTGCGCCACTTCCTCCGCCGCCGCTACCAGACCGTGAGGGCGGTGGAGGGGGTTTCCTTCCGGATTGAGCCCGGGGAGGTGGTGGGGTTTTTGGGCCCCAACGGGGCGGGCAAGACCACCACCCTGAAGATGCTGACCGGCCTGGTCCACCCCACGAGGGGCAGGGCCCTGGTGGCCGGGCACGTGCCCCAGAGGCGGGAAAAGGCCTTCTTGAAGAAGATCACCCTGGTCATGGGCAACAAGCAGCAGCTCATCTGGGACCTGCCCGCCATGGACTCCTTCCGCCTGAACGCCGCCATCTACGAGGTGCCGGAGGGCGAGTTCAGGAAGCGGGTCCTGGAGCTTGCCGAGATGCTTTCCCTCACGGAAAGGCTCCACCAGCCTGTGCGGAAGCTCTCCCTAGGGGAGAGGATGAAGGCGGAGCTTTTGGCCGCCCTCCTCCACCGCCCGGAGGTGCTCTTCCTGGACGAGCCCACCCTGGGCCTGGACGTGAACGCCCAGGTGGCCGTGCGGGAGTTCATCCGCGAGTACAACCGCCGCTATGGGGCCACGGTCCTCCTCACCAGCCACTACATGGCCGACATCGCCGCCCTCTGCCCGAGGGTCCTGGTCATCCACCAGGGGAGGCTTCTCTACGACGGGGCCCTCGAGGGCCTCCTGGACCGCTTCGCCCCTTACCGGGAGGTGGGGCTCACCCTGAAGCACCCCTTGCCCCGGGAGGCCTTCCTCCCCTTCGGCGAGGTGCGGGAGCTGGAAGGGCGGGAGGTGAGGCTCCTCGTGCCCCGGGAGAGGCTCACCGAAAGGGTGGCCGAGATCCTCAAGAGGCTTCCCGTGGAGGACCTGGAGGTGCGGGACCCTCCTCTGGAGGAGGTCATCGCCCGGGTCTTCAAAGGCCCAATGGAGGCCCCATGAGGAAGGCCAAGACCCTCCTCGCCGTCTACCTGGCCTACATGCTGGAGTACCGGGCGGAGCTCTTTCTCTGGGCCTTGGCCGGGCTTCTTCCCCTCATCCTCATGGGGGTCTGGACCGAGGCCGCCCGGGGCGGGGGCTTCCCCCTCTCCTCGGGGGAGTTCGCCCGCTACTTCCTCATGGTCTTCCTGGTGCGCCAGGCCACGGTGGTCTGGGTGGTGTGGGAGTTTGAGCGGGACGTGGTGGAGGGCCGGCTCTCCTTCCGCCTCCTCCGCCCCCTGGACCCCTTCTTGGACCACCTGGCGGCCCACGTGGCCGAGAGGCTGGCCAGGCTCCCCTTCGTGGTCCTCCTCACCCTCCTCTTCTTCTACCTCTTCCCCGAGGCCCGCTTTACCCCCGAACCAGGCCCCTTCCTTCTGGGCCTTCTCCTCACCCTCCTGGCCTTCCTGCTCCGCTACACCATGCAGTACGCCACGGCCATGCTCACCTTCTGGACGGAACGGGCCACCAGCGTGGAGGAGGTCTTCTTCCTCCTCTACCTCTTCCTCTCGGGGACCATCGCCCCCCTCGAGGTCTTCCCCGAGCCCCTAAGGGAGCTCGCCCTCCTCACCCCCTTCCCCTACCTGGTCTACCTGCCCGCCGCCCTCCTGGCGGGGCAGGAGGTGGCCCTTTTCCCGGGGCTTTGGATCATGCTCCTCTGGGGTGTGGCCTTCCTCCTCCTGGCCCGCCTCCTCTTTTGGCTTGGCCTTAAGCGCTACTCGGGCCAGGGGGCATAACACCACCCCACGCTGGCCCAAGCCAGCATGGGGGCCCCGGCAAAAGGGCTTCCCCGGGCCAGTAAGGCAGGAGAAAATAGGGGTATGGCCACCCGCTACCGCTTCCGGGTAGAGGAGTTTGAGCGGGCCTTCCAGGGGGTGCCCCGCGTGGAGCTCCTGAGGGGAGAGGTGTACCAGATGAGCCCCATCGGACCCAAGCACTTTTACGCGGTGATGCGCATGGACCACAGGCTCAGGGAGGCTTTGGGCCCCAAGGCCGTGGTGGCGGTCCAGTCCCCCCTACGCCTCTTTGAGGACTCTGAGCCCGAGCCCGACCTCCTGGTCCTCAGGCCGCCTTTGGAGCGCTACCAGGACCGCCTCCCCACCCGGGAAGACGTCCTCCTCCTCGTAGAGGTGGCCGACACCTCCTTGGAGTTTGACCGGGAGGTGAAGCTTCCCCTCTACGCCGAGGCGGGCATCCCCGAGGTCTGGCTCGTGAACCTGAAGGAGAACCTCCTGGAGGTCTACCGGGACCCCCGGGGCGGCCGCTACCGGGAGATCCGGCTCCTCTCCCCCGAGGAAGAGGTGAGCCCCACCCTCCTCCCCGAGGTCAGCCTGCGCTGGGCGTAGCCTGGCGCACGGGGTAGAGGAGGGCGTAGGCGTAGCCGTCGGTGAGGGCCTTGAGGGAGGCCTCGAGGATGTTCTCGCTGGCCCCCACGGTGCTGAAGCGCTCCCCTCCCCGCTTCATCTCCACCATCACCCGCACGCCGCTGTTGGTGCCCGCCTCCCGGCCCGAGAGGATGCGCACCTTGTAGTCGGCGAGCTCCACGTCGGCCAGCTCCGGGTAAAACCCCAAGACCGCCTTGCGGAAGGCCCGGTCCAGGGCAGACACCGGGCCATAGGGGCTTTCGGCGGCGGTGTGCTCCAGGGTCTCCCCCACCCGGACCCGCACCGTGGCCTCGGCCCAGGCGGTGGCGAGGCCGGCACCGTGGACGAAGACCGAGAACCCCTCCACCTGGAAGGGAAGGCTTCCCCCCTTCAGCCGGTGGGCCATGACGTAAAAGCTGGCCTCCGCCCCCTCAAAGGCGTAGCCCTCGTACTCCAGGGCCTTCACCTCGTCCAAAAGGCGCCTGGCCTCCTCCTTGGAGAGGTCCACCCCCAGCTCCTGGAGCTTGGCCAAAAGGTTGGAGCGCCCCGAGACGTCGGAGACCAGAAAGCGCCTCCCGTTCCCCACCCACTCCGGGGGGATGTGCTCGTAGGTGCGGGGGTTCTTGAGGACCGCCGAGACGTGGACCCCCGCCTTGTGGGCGAAGGCCGACTCCCCCACGTAGGGGGCGCGGCGGTTGGGGGTGAGGTTGGCCCTCTCGTCCACGAAGTGGGCGAGCTCCTTCAGGCCCCTCAGCTTCTCCGGCGGGATGGCGGGGATGTGGTACTTGAAGACCAGGTTGGGGAGGAAGCTCGTGAGGTTCAGGTTGCCACACCGCTCCCCGTAGCCGTTGATGGTGCCCTGGACGTGGGTGGCCCCGGCCCTTACCGCCGCCAGGGCGTTGGCACGGCCAGATCGGCGTCGTTGTGGGGGTGGATGCCCACCCTCACCCCGGGGAAGCGCTCCACCACCACCTTGGTCAGGGCGTAGACCTCCTCGGGGAGGGTGCCCCCGCTGGTGTCGCAGAGGACCAGGGTGTCGGCCCCGCCCTTTAGGGCGGCCTCGAGGGTGGCCAGGGCGTAGCCGGGGTCCTCCTTGTAGCCGTCAAAGAAGTGCTCGGCGTCGTAAATGACCCGCCTTCCCCGGCTGGCGAAGAAGGCCACGGTGCCCTCCACCATGCGGAGGTTCTCCTCCAAGGAGGTCTCCAAGGCCTCCAGCACGTGCAGGGTCCAGCTCTTCCCGAAGAGGACCACCACCGGGGTCTCGGCCTCCAGGAGGGCCAGGACCGAGGGGTCCTCCTCGGGGAGGAGCCCCTTCCGCCTTGTGGCCCCGAAGGCCGCAAGCCTCGCCTCCCCCAGGTCCACCCCCTTCATCCGGGCGAAGAACTCGGCGTCCTTGGGGTTGGAGCCCGGCCAGCCCCCCTCAATGAGGTGGATACCGAAGGCGGCCAGCCTTTTGGCGATGGCCACCTTGTCCTCCACGGAGAGGCTTATCCCCTCCCCTTGCGTGCCGTCGCGAAGCGTGGTGTCCAGGACCTCCACCATCACACACCCCGCTGGACCTCCTCAATGGAGGGCGGGTGCCGGGTGGCCCGGCCCGAGGCCAGCTTGCCGGCGGCGTCCAGGAAGGCCAGGGCGCTGGCCTCTATGATGTCCGGGGAAACGCCCACGCCCACCGCCTGGAGCTCCCCAAGCCGAAGGCGCACGGTCACCTGGCCCAAAGCCTCGGTGCTCCCGGTGATGGCCTCCACCCGGTAAAGCTCCAGCTCGGGCTTGAGGCCGATGGCCTCCTCAATGGCCTTGTAAACGGCGTCCACAGGCCCGTCCCCGGTGTGGGTGGCCACCTTTTCCCCGTCCGGGGTCATCACCCGCACCGTGGCCGTGGGCAGGAGGCCGGAGCCGGAGAAGAACTGGACGTGCTTGAGCTCAAAGAAGCGGGAGGCGGGCTCCAGCCCGGCCTCCACCAGGGCCTGGAGCTCCTCGGCCGAGAGAGGCCCCTTCTTCTCGGCGATCTCCTTGAAGCGGCCGAAGAGGACCTTCAGCTGCTCCTCGGTGAGGTCCTTGTAGCCCAGGTCCTCGAGGGCCTTCCTAAAGGCCGCCCGGCCCGAGTGCTTGCCGAGGACGAGGACGGCGGGCCTCCGGCCGATGAGCTCGGCGTCCATGATCTCGTAGGTGCCCCGGTGCTTGAGGACCCCGTCCTGGTGGATGCCCGACTCGTGGGCGAAGGCGTTGTCCCCCACGATGGCCTTGTTGGGAGGCACGGGCATGCCGGTGTAGCGCTCCACCAGCCGGCTTACCCGGTAGATCTCCCGGGTGTTGATCTGGGTGTAGGCCTTGTAGAAGTCCCGGCGGACGTAGAGGGCCATGACCACCTCCTCCATGGCGGTGTTCCCCGCCCGCTCGCCGATGCCGTTTACGGTGCACTCCACCTGCCCGGCCCCGTTCAAAACGCCGGCCAGGGCGTTGGCCGTGGCCAGGCCCAGGTCGTCGTGGGTGTGGGTGGAGATGACCACGTCCCGGCCCCGAACCACCTCATCCCGGATCCTGCGGATCAGGGCCCCGTACTCCTCGGGGGTGCCGTAGCCCGTGGTGTCGGGGATGTTGACCGTGGTGGCCCCCGCCTCAATGGCCACCTCGTAAAGCCTCTTGACGAAGTCCCACTCCGCCCGCATCACGTCCTGGGCGGAAAACTCCACGTCGTCCACGTACTTCCTGGCGTAGCGGACCATCTCGTCCGCCATCTCCAGGACCTCCTCCTCGGTCTTCTTCAGCATGTACTGGAGGTGGATCTTGGAGGCGGAAGTGAAGACGTGGATCCTGGGCTTTTCCGCCTTCTCCAGGGCCTTGGCCGCCTGGTCAATGTCCAGGGTGTGGGTGCGGGCGAGGGCGGCGATGACGGGCCCCTTGACCTCGGCGGCGATGCGCCTCACCGCCTCAAACTCCAAAGGCCCCGATACGGGGAAGCCCGCCTCAATGATGTCCACGTTGAGCCGGGCCAGGGCGTGGGCGATCTCCAGCTTCTGGTCCAGGGAGAGCGCCACCCCGGGGCTCTGCTCGCCGTCCCTGAGCGTGGTGTCAAAGATGCGGATGTGCCTTTCCTTCTCCATCTTCCCTCCTCCAATCACAAGGGGGCCCCGAAGGGGCCCCCCAAAGCGCCCTTTAGCCTACCTCCTCCAGCACCCGGGCCTTCAGGAAGGGCATCATGGCCCGAAGCCTTGCGCCCACCTCCTCAATGGGGTGGGCCTTCCACCGCTTGCGGCCCGCCTCCAGCACGGGCTGGCCCGCCTGGTTCTCCAGCATCCACTCCCGGGCGAACTCCCCGGTCTGGATCTGGCGCAGGATCTCCCGCATGCGCCTTTTGGTCTCCTCCACGGGCACGCTCAGGTCCCCCCGGGTGTAGTCCCCGTACTCGGCGGTGTTGGAGATGGAGTAGCGCATGCCGGAAAGCCCCGCCTCGTAGATCAGGTCCACGATCAGCTTCACCTCGTGGACCGTCTCAAAGTAGGCCATCTCCGGGGGGTAGCCCGCCTCCACCAGGGTCTCAAACCCCGCCTGGATGAGCCGGGTGAGGCCACCGCAAAGGACCGCCTGCTCCCCGAAGAGGTCGGTCTCCGTCTCGTCCTTGAAGGTGGTGGGGATGACCCCGGCCCGGGCCGACCCGATGGCCTTGGCGTAGGCCAGCGCCGTGGGAAAGGCGCTTCCGGAGGCGTCCTGGTGGACGGCCACCAGGGCCGGGACCCCGCTTCCCTTGACGTACTCCGAGCGCACCAGGTGGCCTGGGCCCTTGGGGGCCACCATCCACACGTCCAGGTCCTTGCGGGGCTTGATCTGGCTGAAGTGGATGTTGAAGCCGTGGGCGAAGGCCAGGGCCCCGCCCTCCTTGAGGTGGGGCTCAATGTCCTGGCGGTAAACCGCGGCCTGGAGCTCGTCGGGCAGGAGAACCATGACGATGTCCGCCTCGGCCACGGCCTCAGGGGTGGGGAGGACCCGAAGCCCGGCCCCTTCCGCCTTGGCCCAGCTCTTGGAACCGGGGCGGAGGCCCACCCGCACGTCCACCCCCGAGTCCTTGAGGTTCAGGGCGTGGGCGTGCCCCTGGGAGCCAAAGCCCAGAATGGCCACCTTCTTGCCGGAAAGAAAGCCTAGGTCCGCGTCGTGCTCGTAGTACACCTTCATACCGCCTCCCGTTTCTCCCTGACCTTCAGGACCCTCTCGCCGCGGCTCATGGCCACGGCGCCGGTGCGCATGACCTCGAGGATCCCGTAAGGCCTCAGGGCCTCAATGAAGGAGTCTATCTTCTTGGAGCCGCCGGTGAGCTCCAGGATCAGGCTCCTCTGGGCCACGTCCACCACCCGGGCCCGGAAGGCCTCCTGGATGTCCTTCACCGCCAGCCGCTCCTCCACCCCGGCCACGTGGACCTTGACCAGGCAAAGCTCCCGCTCCACGTGGGGCTCGGTGTGGTCCGTGACCTTCAGGACCTCAACCAGCCGGTTCAGCTGCTTCTCCACCTGCTCCAGGGTGTGGTCGTCCCCAGAGACCACCAGGCTGATGCGGGAAAGCCCCGGCTGGTGGGTGGTGCCCACCGCCAGGCTCTCCAGGTTGAAGCCCCTCCGGGCGAAAAGGCCCGTGATGCGGTTCAGCACCCGGGGGTGGTCCTGCACCAAGACCGAGATGACGTGCCTCACGCGCCCACCTCCTCCTCTTCGGGGTGCTCCAGGATCATGTCCTCGGCCGCCCCGCCCGCCGGGATCATGGGGAAGACCCCTTCCTCGTGGTAGACCTTGAACTCCGCCACCACCGGGCCGTCGGCGTTTAAGACCGCCTCCACGCCCTTTTTCAGGTCCTCCTTGCGCTCCACCCGCACCCCCTTGATGCCGTAGGCCTCCGCCAGCTTGGCGAAGTCGGGGTTGGAGTCGGCCAGGTAGACCTCGGAGTAGCGCCTGGCGTGGAAGAGGTCCTGCCACTGCCGCACCATCCCCAGGTAGCCGTTGTTGAGGATGACCACCTTGACGGGGAGCCGGTACTTCACCACCGTGGCCAGCTCCTGCAGGGTCATCTGGAAGGAGCCGTCCCCGTCAAAGTCTATGACCAGCTCCTCGGGCCTGGCGATCTGGGCCCCGATGGCGAAGGGCAGGCCCACCCCCATGGTGCCCAAACCCCCGCTGGTGAGGAAGCTCCGGGGCCGGGTCACGGTGAAGTACTGGGCGGCGAACATCTGGTGCTGCCCCACCCCGGTGGTGACGATGGCGTTGCCCCCGGTGGCCTCGTGGAAGGCGCGGATGACCTCCGGGGCCTGGAGGTGGGGCCTGGGCCTATAGCGGAGGGGGTAGCGGGTGCGCCACTCCTCCAGCTCCCGCCACCAGGCGGCCAGCCTCAGGGGCTTGGCCCCCTTCAGCATCTCCTTCAGGACCAAACGGGAGTCCCCCACGATGGGGATGTGGGTGCGCACCACCTTGCCGATCTCCGCCGGGTCAATGTCCACGTGGATGATGGTGTGGGCGTGGGGGGCGAAGCGGGAGACCTTGCCCGTCACCCGGTCGTCAAAGCGGAGGCCGATGGCCAGGATCACGTCGGCGTGGTGGATGGCCCGGTTGGCGGCCACGGTGCCGTGCATCCCCGGCATGCCCAGCCATAAGGGGTGGTTGCCGGGGAAGGCCCCCAGGCCCATCAGGGTGGTGATGACGGGGAGGCCCGTCTTCTCGGCGAAGGCCAGGAGCTCGGCGTGGGCGTGCTGGGCCCCGCCCCCCACCATGAGGATGGGCCGCTCCGCCTTTTCCAAGGCGTCTAAAGCCCGCTCAATCTGCTTGGGGTGGCCCCGGAGGGTGGGCTTGTAGCCGGGGAGGTCCAGCTCCACGTCAAACTCCCCGGTGAACTCGGCGAGCTGCACGTCCTTGGGGAGGTCTATGAGCACGGGCCCCGGCCGACCGGTGGAGGCGATGTGGAAGGCCTCCTTGACGACGCGGGGGATCTCGTTGACGTCCTGGACCAGGTAGTTGTGCTTGGTGATGGGCATGGTGACCCCGGTCACGTCGGCCTCCTGGAAGGCGTCGGTGCCGATCAGGGCCCGGGGCACGTTGCCGGTGATGGCCACCACCGGGGTGGAGTCCATCAGGGCGTCGGCCAGGCCCGTGACCAGGTTCAAGGCCCCGGGGCCCGAGGTGGCCATGACCACGCCCACCCGGCCCGAGGCCCGGGCGTAGGCGGTGGCGGCGTGGATGCCCCCCTGCTCGTGGCGCACCAGGATGTGGCGTATGGGGCTATCGTAGAGGGCATCGTAGGTGGGCATGATGGCCCCGCCCGGGTGGCCGAAGATGACCTCCACCCCTTCCCGCTCCAGCGCCTTTAAAAGTGCCTCGGCTCCCTTCATCTCCCCCTCCTAAAGCGAAACCCCCCGGGTTCTCCGGGGGGTTTAAGGATGCGCCTAAGGACGCTACGCCCCACCCCCCGCTGGCCCTACGATTAGGACCAGGGCTAGGGATAGGGCGAGGGCGAAGCGCATCTTGGCCCTAATGGTAGCCGCCCCCTTGGGGCGTGTCAAGGGGCAAGCCTTTGGGCGATGGCCTTCAGGGCCCTTTCCGCCTCCTCCCGGCCGTTTTCAATGAAGACCGAGCGGGTATCGGGCCCGTAGGCGCAGGAGCCGATGGCGAAGAGGCCGGGGAGGGAGGTCTCCCCTTCCGGGCTGAGGAGGGGCTTTTCCCCCCGGTAGGCCACCCGGGCCTCCCTGAGGAGGCGGTCCTCGGCCCGATAGCCCACCAGGACCAGGACGAAGTCGGCCTCCAAGAAGACCCTCCCCTCCGGCCGGGTGAGCCATAGCCCCTCCCGGGTGATGGCCTCCACCCGGGCCTCCATGACCGCCCGGATGCTCCCCTCCTTGACCCGGTTTTGGAAGTCCGGCAGAAGCCAGTACTTGACGCCGGGCCGCACCCAGGGGCCCCGGTGGACCAGGGTCACCCGGGCCCCACCTCGGTAGAGGTCCAGGGCCGCCTCCACGGCGGAGTTGCTTCCCCCCACCACGGCCACCTTCTTCCCGAAGAAGAGGGCCGCCTCCTCGTAGCGGTGGCGGACGTGGGGAAGCTCCTCCCCGGGGACCCCCAGGCGGTTTGGGCGGTCAAAGTAGCCGGTGGCCACCACCACGTACCGGGCGGCGTGGACCTCTTCCTCCTCCTTGAGGAGGTCCCTGGCCCGCACCCTGAAGGCCCCCTCCCTCCCCTCCACCGCCAGGGCCTCGGTGTAGGTCTTCACCTGAAGCCCCTCCCGCTCGGCCACCTTCTGGTAGTAGAGGAGGGCCTCCTTCCGGGTGGGCTTGGGGCCGTGGGCGACCAGGGGGTGGCCGCCGATCTCCATGTTCTTGGCCTCGGAGAAGAAGACCATGTCCCGGGGGAAGCGGTAGATGGTGTGGGCCACGGTGCCCTTCTCCAAAACCAGGTGGGAAAGCCCCAGGCGCTTGGCCCACAAGGCCGCGGCGAGCCCCACCGGCCCCGCCCCCACCACCAGGACGTCCACCATGGGGAAAAGTTTACGGGAACGGGTAGACTCTTGCCCGTGGACTGGCTCACCAACCCCGAGATCTGGCTGGCCTTTTTGACCCTGACGGTCCTCGAGGTGGTCCTGGGCGTGGACAACGTGATCTTCATCAGCATCCTGGCCTCCAAGCTCCCCCAGGTCCTCCTCCTGGACATCGTCTTCTCCATTGACTCGGTGATCACCGCCGTGGGCCTCATCCCCTATGTGCCGGTGATGGTGGCGGCCATCCTGGCCTCGGCGGCGGTGATGCTCCTCGCTTCCAAGGGCATCTACGCCTTTGTGAACCGCCACCCCACGGTGAGGATGCTGGCCCTAAGCTTCCTCCATCGGCTTCACCCTGGTGGCCGAGGGCACGGGGGTCCACATCCCCAAGGGGTACGTCTACTTCGCCATGGGCTTCGCCGTCTCCGTGGAGTGGCTGAACCTAAGGGCGGGGCTTAGGGGAAGGCCCGTCAAGCTCCACGACCCCTACGAGGAGGCGTAAGGCCACCCCATGCTGGCTTGAGCCAGCATGGGGGCCCCGGCAAAAGAAGCTGCCAGGGCATGGTGGGCCGAAGGAAAGGGGAGGCGAGGGTATAAAATCGCGCTTGGAGGTGGCGTATGGAATACCGGATTGAGCGGGACACCATGGGAGAGGTCAAGGTTCCGGCGGACCGCTACTGGGGGGCCCAGACCCAACGCTCTCTGGAGCACTTCCGGATCGGGGCCTGGCGCTTCCGGATGCCTCTGGAGGTTATCCGGGCCTACGGGATGCTGAAGAAGGCCGCCGCCAGAGCCAACCTGGAGCTGGGGGAGCTACCCGAGGAGATCGCCAGGGCCATCATCCAGGCGGCCGAGGAGGTCATCGCCGGGAAGCTGGACGACCACTTCCCCCTGGTGGTCTTCCAGACCGGGTCCGGAACCCAGACCAACATGAACGTCAACGAGGTCATCGCCAACCGGGCCTCGGAGATCCTGGGCAAGCCCCTGGGGAGCAAGTACGTCCACCCCAACGACCACGTGAACCGGGGCCAGAGCTCCAACGACACCTTCCCCACCGCCATGTACGTGGCCACCGCCTTGGCTCTTCACCGGCACCTTTACCCGGCGGTGGAGGGCCTCATCGCCACCTTTGAGGAAAAAGCCAGGGCCTTTGACGGCATCGTCAAGGTGGGCCGCACCCACCTCATGGACGCCGTCCCCGTCACCCTGGGCCAGGAGGTGGGGAGCTGGGCCGCCCAGCTTAGGAACACCCTGGCCATGGTCAAGGAGGCGGAAAAGGGCCTCTACAACCTGGCCATCGGCGGCACCGCCGTGGGCACGGGCCTCAACGCCCACCCCCGCTTCGGGGAGCTGGTGGCCCGGTATCTGGCGGAGGAGACCGGCCTCCCCTTCCGGGTGGCGGAAAACCGCTTCGCCGCCCTGGCCGCCCACGACGAGCTGGTCCACGTCATGGGGGCCCTAAGGACCCTGGCCGGGGCCCTGATGAAGATCGGCAACGACATCCGCTGGCTGGCCTCGGGGCCCTACGGGGGTATCGGCGAGATCTTCATCCCCGCCAACGAGCCCGGGAGCTCCATCATGCCGGGCAAGGTGAACCCCACCCAGGTGGAGGCCCTGACCATGGTGGTGGTGCGGGTCTTTGGCAACGACCAGGCCGTGGCCTTCGCCGGGAGCCAGGGCAACTTCCAGCTCAACGTCTACAAGCCGGTCATGGTGGACGCCGCCTTGGAGTCCATCAAGCTTCTGGGGGACGCCGTGGCCTCCTTTGACGGGCACCTGGCCAAGGGGATTGAGCCCAACCTGGAGCGCATAGAGGAGCACCTCAACAAGAACCCCATGCTGGCCACCGCCCTCAACAAGGCCATCGGCTACGACAAGGCGGCGGAGATCGTCAAGAAGGCCATCAAGGAGAAGAAGTCCCTGAAGCAGGCGGCCCTGGAGCTGGGTTACCTCACCGAGGAGGAGTTTGACCGGATCGTGGTGCCCATGCGCCTGGCCAAGCCCCACGAAAACGCTTAGCCCCTCGAGGGCCTGGCCATGGCAAGGAACGTGAGAGCGGCCACGCCCTGAGGGGCCTGGCCCCCTATAGTGGAAGGCGGAGGTGTGTTATGCCGTACCCGTTCAAGCTACCCGAGCTAGGCTACCCCTACGAGGCCCTCGAGCCCCACATTGACGCCAGGACCATGGAGATCCACCACCAGAAGCACCACGGGGCCTACGTCACCAACCTGAACGCCGCCCTGGAGAAGTACCCCTACCTGCAGGGGGCCGAGGTGGAAACCCTCCTCCGGCACCTCGCCGCCCTCCCCGCCGACATCCAGGCCGCCGTGCGCAACAACGGGGGCGGGCACCTGAACCACAGCCTCTTCTGGCGCCTCCTCACCCCGGGCGGGGCCACGGAGCCCGTGGGGGAGCTGAAGAAGGCCATTGACGAGCAGTTTGGCGGCTTCGCCGCCCTAAAGGAGAAGCTCACCCAGGCGGCCATGGGGCGCTTCGGCTCCGGGTGGGCCTGGCTGGTCAAGGACCCCTTCGGCAAGCTCCACGTGCTCTCCACCGCCAACCAGGACAACCCGGTCATGGAGGGCCTCGCCCCCATCGTGGGCATTGACGTCTGGGAGCACGCCTACTACCTGAAGTACCAGAACCGCCGGGCCGACTACCTGCAGGCCATCTGGAACGTCCTGAACTGGGACGTGGCCGAGGAGATCTACAAGGGCGCCTGAAGGCGGAGAACGCCGCTGACGGCTCTTTCCAGGGCCGTCAGCGCTTCCTTTAGCCGCCAGGCCCCCCTGTCCCGCACCCCGGCGGGGTTGGAGATGGCCCTGAGCTCCGCCCCCCGGACCCCCAGGGCCAGGCAGGCCCGGGCGAAGGCCGCCCCCTCCATGCTCTCCACCTCCGCCCCCCATCTTTGGGCCAGGGCCCCTGCCTCCTCGAGGCTCTCCGAGACCAGGTCCCGGGTGAGGCCGGTGGCCAGCCCAAGGCCCAGGCCCTCTTTCAAGGAGGCGGTGAGGCCGGGGTCCAGGGGAAAGCGGTTGTAGTAGCGCTTCTCCCCCTTCCTGAGGGCGGGAAAGCCCAGGGGCTTAAGGCCCTCCCTTAGGCCCAGGTCCGCCTCCACCTCCTCCTTGACGAGGACCGCCTGGCCCAAGGCCAGCCCCGAGCCCGGGTAGGCCCCGGCGATGCCGAAGAGAAGGGCCCTCTCCACCGGGTGGCTCGCGGCGTAGGCGGCGAGGGCCATGGCGGCGTTGACCTTGCCCACGCCGGTCTCCAGGTAGACGAAGCCCTCACCCTTCAGGCCCTTCCAGGCCAGGAAGGCGAAGGGCTCCCCCCGGAGGAAGGGGGCCTCGAGGCGGGTCGGGGAAAGGAGGAGCCACACTACTCCACCACCTTGAAGCCCAGGGCCTCGGCCCGCTCCACGAAAAACTGGATGTTCTCTGACTTCACCTCGCCCCCCAGGCTCTTGCGCTCAAAGGCCCCTTCCGCCGCCAGGATCATGGTCTCCGCCAGGCAGGCGGGCACCTGGTCCGGGGCCCCGAAGTGGAGGTCCAGGGTGGCCCGGGCCTGGCCGGGAAGCCGCACCACCCCCCCGGGGATCACCCTCACCCCCGGTACCTCCCGCACGCTTTCGTGCACGTCCGGGGGGACGCCCTCGTCGTAGATCCAGGCCCCGGGCTTCACGTGCTCGGGGTAGATGACGGGGTTGGGGTCGCTGGTGGCGGTGAAGACCAGGTCCGCCTCCCGGATGGCCCCTATATCGGTGGTGACCACGATCTCCGGGGCCTCCCCCTTCCGCTCCAAGTTCCTCCTGAGGCTCTCTGCCGCCCGGGAAAGCCTCTCGGGGTCCCGGCCCACCAGGATCAGCTTCCCCACATAGGGGGCGATCTGGCGGGCGATGCCGAAGGCCACCACCCCGTTCGCCCCCACCACGGCCGCTGTGGTGCGCTTCAGGTCCTTGCCGCATTGGGCGAAGTGGGCCAGGATCTGGGGAATGGCCGCCTTTACCGTGCCCGCGGTGTAGGCCCCGCCGTTGGTCACCTCTATCCCGGGCACGGCCTCCTGGACCTTGAGGCCCTTCTCCCCCACCACGCTCCAGAAGGCCCCCAGGCCCACCACCGTGGCCCCCAGCTCCTTGGCGAGCCTCGCTCCCTGGATGGCCCGCTTGACCGCCAGATCGGGCTTGGCCTTGATCTGGTGGGGCAAAAGGGGCGCGGAGATGAGGTGGCACAGGACCTCCCGGCCGTCGGCCGTCCTCACCCCCCGCACCTCCCCCACCTTCATGGGGCGGAAAAGCTCCGCCAGGCGTTCCATCCAGGCCTGCTTGAGGAGGCCCAGACGCACCAGGGGCCTCATCCAGCGGAAGCGGGGGCTTTGCCAGAAGTCCTCCACGGTGAGGGGATGGATGAGGAAAGCGCAGACCACCTGCCTTTCCGAAGGGAGCGGCAGGGGGTCCCCCAGCTTGGGCTCGGTGCCCTCCAGGATGCGCCCCAGGTTCTCCTTGTAGCGCCAGAGGGCCAAGAGGAAAAGGAGGAGGCCGAGAAGCTTTTCCCTGGGGGCGTAGCCCCCCAGCAGGACCAGAAAAAGCCCCAGGGGCAGGGCCAAGGCCGCCAGGGAGGCGTAGCCCGTGAGGGCGTAGAGGGTAAGGGCCAGGGCCACGGGGGCCATCCCCCAGGCGGGCGGCAGGGGAAGGGCCGCCAGCACCCCCAAGAGCACCCCCGCCCCCTTGGCCCGTAAAGGCCAGGGGTCCCGGAAGAAGACGGGGTAGAGGTGGCCCAGATAGGCGGCCACCCCCAGGGCCAAGAGTTCCCCAAGCCCCAGGCCCAAGGCCCGCCCCAGGAGGAGGGGCAGGTAGCCCTTGAGGAAGTCTAGAAGGAAGGAAAGGAGAAGCGTCCCAAGGCCTAGGCGCTTCAGGGCGCTTTCCAGGCCCAGGGCGTAGGGGCTCGCCGTGCGCAGGTCCACGCCCCGCCTCTGGGCCAGGAGGTGGCCCAGGGGCAAGGCCCCCACCAGGTAGGCGAGAAGGAGGAGAAGGGCGGTCATCGCAGGTAGTTTAGCCCGGCCACGGCCCCGCCCGTGAGGAGAAGGGTCAGAAGCCCCGCCGCCACCACGCCCAGGGAGATGGCGAGAAGGGCGTACCGCCTTTTGAGGCCCAGGACCACGGCCAGCACGCTCCCGCTCCAGGCCCCGGTGCCGGGAAGGGGCACGGCCACGAAGAGGAAGAGGCCCAAGGCCCCCAGGCGCTGGACCTGCTCCTCGCCCTTCAGGCGGACCCGGGCCTCGAGGGCCTCCCAGGCCCGGCGGAGGACGGGCACCCGGGTGGCCGCCTCCACGGCCCAGGGCAGAAGGAAGAGGGCCACCGGGGCCACCAGCAGGTTCCCCAAAAGGGCGAGAAGGAAGCTTTCCCAGGGGGGAAGCCCCAAGGCCACCCCCAGGGGGATGGCCCCCCTTAGCTCCACCACCGGCAAAGCCGCCACCAGAAGAACGTAAAGCTCGGGCGTCATCTTCACAAAGAAGGCGCCGGGACCCTAGCCCGGCGCCAGGCCCCCTGGCCTCAGGCCCGGGCCGCTTTGGCCTTCTCCACCAGCTCGGCGAAGGCCTGGGGCTCCCGCACCGCCAGGTCGGCCAGGACCTTGCGGTCTAGCTCAATCCCCGCCTTCTTGAGCCCGTTCATAAAGCTGGAGTAGTTGAGGCCGTGCTGGCGGCAGGCGGCGTTGATGCGCACGATCCAGAGCTTGCGGAACTCCCGCTTCCTGGCCTTGCGGTCCCGGTAGGCGTAGTTCCCGGCGGCGAAGAGGGTCTCCCGGGCCTTGCGGAAGCTCCTGGAGCGGAGGCCCCAGTACCCCTTGGCCAGCTTGAGGATCTTCTTGTGCCTGCGGCGACGGACGACGCCGGTCTTGGCGCGCGGCATCCTCTACCTCCTCAGTAGGGCAGGAGGCGCTTGATGCGCTCCGCCTCCGGCTTGGCCAGGGTGAACTTCCGCCCCTTCTGGCGGATGGTCTTCCCCGACTTGTGCCAGTTCAGGTGCCGTTTGCCCGTCTTCATGGCCACCACCTTGCCCGAAGCGGTGACCTTCACCCGCTTCTTGGCGCCCTTGTGGGTCTTCATCTTGCCCATGCTTCTCCTCCTCTGGGAAGCGCCCCCGGGCGGGGGACTTGGGTGCTCCCCAAAGCCTTCCCACTATAGCAAAGACCGCTAAGGAGGTCTAGGCCGACACCTTGGCCGGGGCCAGGAGCATGTTCATGTCCCGGCCCAAAAGCTCGGGCTTCATCTCCACCACGGCCAGGCCCTCGAGGTCCTTGGCCACCCGCTCCAGAAGCCGCTGGCCCAGCTCGGGGTGGCTCATCTCCCGCCCCCGGAACATGATGGTGACCTTGACCTTGTGGCCCTCCTCCAGGAAGCGCTTGATATGGTTCAGCTTGGTCTGATAGTCGTGGTCGTCAATCTTGACCCGGAACTTCATGGACTTGACCTCGGTGCGCTTGGCCTTTTTGCGGGCCTCCTTCTCCGCCACCTGCTGCTCGTAGCGCCACTTGGAGTAGTTCATGATGCGGGCCACCGGTGGTTCGGCGGTGGGGCCCACCAGGACCAGGTCCAGGTCCTGCTCCCGGGCCAGGCGCAAAGCCTCCCGGGTGTCCATGATGCCCAGCTGCCGGCCGTCGGGGCCGATCACCCTCACCTGTTTGGCGCGGATGCGCTCGTTGGTCAGATATTCCTTTATCTACATCACCTCCTGGCCCGCAAGGCTTTCCTCGGGTTCGCGGGCTAAGGGGAGTGTAGCAGGAAAGGCCCCTCGTCTACAATGGGGGCATGGTCCAGGTGGAAAAAGGCCGCGTGGCCACGCTATTCCTGAACGACCCAGAGAGGCGAAACCCCCTCTCGCCCAAGATGGTGGAAGGCCTCCTCGCGGCCCTGGAGGAGCTGGAAGCCGACGAGGGGGTGCGGGCTCTGGTCCTGACGGGAAGGGGCCAGGCCTTCAGCGCCGGGGCCGACCTGGCCTTTCTGGAAAGGGTCACGGAGATGGGGGCCGAGGAGAACTACCGCCACTCCCTTTCCCTCATGGCCCTCTTCCGCCGCCTCTACGCCTTCCCCAAGCCCACGGTGGCGGCGGTGAACGGCCCGGCGGTGGCCGGGGGAGCGGGGCTCGCCCTGGCCTGCGACCTGGCGGTCATGGAAGAGGGGGCGAGGATGGGCTTCACCGAGGTCAGGATCGGCTTCGTGGCCGCCTTGGTCTCCGTCCTCCTCACCCGGGCCGTGGGGGAGAAGGTGGCCAAGGACCTCCTCCTCACGGGAAGGCTCGTGGGAGCGGAAGAGGCCAAGGCCCTGGGGCTCGTGAACCGCACCGCCCCCAAGGGGGAGGCCCTCAAAGCGGCCCAGGCCCTGGCGGAAGAAGTTGCGGAGAACGCCCCCACCTCCTTGCGCCTCACCAAGGAGCTCCTGGCCGCCCTGCCGGGGATGGGCCTCGAGGAGGGCTTCCGCCTGGCGGCCCTGGCCAACGCCTGGGTGCGGGAGACCGGGGACCTGAAGGAGGGCATCCGGGCCTTCTTTGAGAAGCGCAGGCCCCGCTTCTAAGCGCCCCGCCCCGGCTTTCGCCGCGGTGGGGTACTTGGGTAAACTTGCCTTATGGGCCTCGTCCCCCCGAGCTTCATCACCGAGATCGTGGAAAAAGACCTGCGGGAGGGGAAGTACGAGCGCATCAAGACCCGCTTCCCCCCCGAGCCCAACGGCTACCTCCACATCGGCCACGCCCGGAGCATCGTCCTCAACTTCGGCCTGGCCCGGGACTTTGGCGGGGAGTGCTACCTGCGCATGGACGACACCAACCCCGAGACCGAGAAGGAGGAGTACGCCAGGGCCATCCTGGAGGACGTGCGCTGGCTGGGCTTTGAGCCGGACGGGATCTTTTACGCCTCGGACTACTTTGAGAGGATGCACCAATGCGCCCTCCTCCTCATCCAGGAGGGGAAGGCCTACGTGGACGACCTCTCCGAGGAGGAGATGAGCGCCCTGAGGGCCGAGGGGAAGCCGAGCCCCTACCGGGAAAGGAGCGTGGAGGAGAACCTGGACCTCTTCCAGAGGATGACCCGGGGAGAGTTCCCCACGGGAAGCCGGGTCCTCAGGGCCAAGATTGACCCCGCCCACCCCAACTTCAAGCTGAGGGACCCGGTCCTCTACCGCATCGTCCACGCCCCCCATTACCACGTGGGGGACCGGTGGGTGGTCTACCCCCTCTACGACTACGCCCACCCCCTGGAGGACTTCATAGAGGGCATCACCCACTCCCTCTGCACCCTGGAGTTTGAGAACAACCGGGCGATCTACGACTGGGTCATTGAAAACGTGAAGGGCAAGTGCGGCTTTCCCCTCTCCCCCAGGCCCCACCAGTACGAGTTCGCCCGCCTGGAGTTAAGCCACACCGTCCTCTCCAAGAGGAAGCTCATCCGGCTGGTGGAGGGAGGGTACGTCTCCGGCTGGGACGACCCCCGCCTCCCCACCCTGAGGGCCCTGAGGCGGCGGGGGGTGAGGCCCGAGGCCGTCATAGAGTTCGTGCGCAGGACGGGCATCTCCCGCAACGAGGCCCTGATCTCCATGGACCTCTTGGAGGAGGTGGTCCGGGACGATCTGAACCCCGTGGCCCCCAGGGTCTTGGGGGTCATAGACCCCCTGGAGGTGGTCCTCACCAACTACCAGGGGGAGGAGTGGATAGAGGCCCCCTACTGGCCCCGGGACATCCCCAAGGAGGGGAGCCGCCCTCTCCCCTTCTCGGGGAGAATCTACATAGAGCGCTCGGACTTCAGCCTGAACCCCCCCAAGGGCTGGAAGCGCCTGGCCCCGGGGCAGAGGGTGCGCCTCCGGCACGCCTACGTCATAGAGCTGGAGGACGTGGTGGAGGAAGGCGGGGAGGTGCGGCGCCTCAAGGCCCGGGTGGTCCCCGGGACCCTGGGGGCCAACCCCGAGGACGGGGCCAAGCCCAAGGGGGTGATCCACTGGGTCTCGGCGGCCCACGCCCTGCCGGTGGAGTTCCGCCTCTACGGCCGCCTCTTCCTGACCGCCGACCCCGAGGAGGGCGGGGACTTCCTCAAGAACCTGAACCCCAAGGCCCTCGAGGTCCGCCGGGGCTTCGTTGAGCCCAGCGTGGCCAAAGACCCCAGGGAGACCCGCTACCAGCTGGAGCGCCTGGGCTACTTCTGGCAGGACCCCGTGGACTCCAGGCCCGAAGCCCTGGTCCTAAACCGCATCGTCCCCCTCAAGGAGGGCTTCAAGGCGAGCTAAGCCTCCTGGGGTACTCTTTGGGGCCAAGCCAGCGTGGGGTGGCCTCAAAGCCCCAGGCTCACCCCCAAAGCCAACCCCAGGCCGAAGCCCTGGTCGGGGGTCAGGTAGTAGACGGGGTGAAGCTCCAAGTAGACCCCCACGAGGGGCAGGGGCAGGTTGAGCCAGGTGCCCAAGACCCCCCGCACGCCCCCCTGCCCCGCCCCGTCCTGGGGCAGGGAGAGGGCCCTCCCCGTGCCGTAGAAGCCCCCCAGGCCCAGGTAGAGGTCGGTGAGGGGGACCTTGAGGAGGAGGTCCACACCCCCGCCCAAGGCCTGAGGGCCCACCCCACCGTAGACCCGCCCGTCTAAGAGAAGGGGCACCAGGGGAAAGCGAAGGCCCCCCTGGAGGCCAAAGGGGCTACCCAAGCTCACCTCGGCCCGCTGGGCCAGGGCCACACCGAGCAGCACAAGGGCCAGAACGGAGAACCTACGCACGCCGCACCTCCTGTAAAAGCTCTTCCACCTGCGCCAGGCGGGCCTGGTGCACCCCAGGCTGGTAGTCCACCAGAACCGCCTCCACCTTCAGCATACCCAGGGCCCTGAGGAAGGCCTCCTTGAGGGCCCGGCTCTCCAAGGGACTCACCCGCATCCCAAGCTCCGGGTGGAAGGCCAGGAAGCGCTCGGCCCCGGCCCTCGTGGTCCACACCCCGGAAAGCCTCCGCCCCAGGGCCTCCACCACCAGGTGCTCCCCGGGCTCCCCCTCCAGCACGTACCAGGTACCGGAAAGCTCCGGCTCCACCGGTCCATAATACCCTCGTGCGCCTGGACCGGTACCTGGTGGAAAGGGGCCTGGTGGAGAGCCGGGAAAAGGCCAAGCGCCTCATCGCCGAGGGGAAGGTGCGGGTGGGGGGAAGGGTGGTCACCAAGCCCGCCCACCCCGTGCCCGAAGGCGCCGCCGTGGAGCTCCTAGAGGAGGAGCGCTACGTGGGCCGGGGGGCCTACAAGCTCCTCGGGGCCCTCGAGGCCTTCCCCATAGCCCTAGCGGGGAAGGTGGCCGCCGACCTGGGGGCCAGTACCGGGGGCTTCACCCAGGTCCTTCTGGAAAGGGGGGCCAGCCGGGTCTACGCCGTGGACGTGGGCAGGGGCCAGCTCCACCCAAGCCTCCGCCAGGACCCCAGGGTGGTGGTCCTCGAGGGCGTGGACGCCCGCGCCGTGAGCCTCCCGGAGCCCGTGGACCTTGTCCTCATGGACCTGGCCTTCATCTCCGCCACCCAGGTCCTCCCCAAGGCGCTGGAGCTTCTGAGGGAGGGGGGCGAGGCCCTGGTTCTGGTCAAGCCCCAGTACGAGCTCTGGCCCGGGGCCCACCAAGGGGTGGTGCGGGAGGAGGCCTTAAGGCGGGAGGCCCTGAGGCGGGTCAGGGAACGGGCGGAGGCCCTGGGCTTCAGGGTCTTGGGGGAGAAGGAAAGCCCCCTCCCGGGCAAGGAGGGGAACCTGGAGTACTGGCTCTGGCTCAGGGCCCCTTGAGCCACTCCTCGGCGATCTGGACGGCGTTTAAGGCGGCCCCCTTCAGGAGCTGGTCCCCCACCACGAAGAAGTCCAGGCCGTTCTCAAAGGCCAGGCTCTTCCGGATCCGGCCCACCTCCACGTCCCACTTGCCGCTGGCGGTAAGGGGCATG
>Ga0080008_137917_pt1 | contig 26712 bp, 26 predicted proteins | sample ConCONMetagenome_FD_69211 | JGI IMG/M metagenome (GOLD analysis project Ga0080008, IMG submission 69211) | Hot spring microbial streamer communities from Conch Spring, Yellowstone National Park, USA - CON_C (SPADES assembly) (version 2) | ecosystem: Environmental > Aquatic > Thermal springs > Hot...
TGAAGGGCTATATTGAAGAGCGTACGTTAGCATGAAATACCATGAATGGTACCCTAAACTCACCCCCAACCCCCTTCACCACATAAGGCTTATCCACATGGTAGTAGCGAGGGTGGAACACGACATATTGAGTTGCAAGGAACCATGCGCTGGCTATGCCACTGGCTATGCTAGAGCCAGCTATGGGCATTGCTAAGGCGGAGATAGCCGATTCTAATGTAGACCACGGAGATGGTAGAATTCCCCCAAGGGCCAGGACGGCTAGAGCTCCTACTGGGATCACGATGCCGAAGACTGCGGAAGAATTAGGTCCAGTCTCCACATCATAGCTACGAACAGACCACGACGTGCCAATAAATGATGGGAAGCCAGCAGGCTTCACATACTGGTTCGTGGTGATATTCCAGAATACCTTCTCCAGCATACCACGTCCATCATAGGGGTTATCATCTACATCGTACCAGTACTCTATCTTACCTCTACTATTGAATAACGGGACTAGGTAGACCGCAAGAGATCTATCGATAACCTTCTCACTATCGTATCTACGTTCAATATAGTTATACTCAACAAGCCACATGTAGCCATGGAAGCCTATGGCCACGAGGGCTTCACCGTAGAAGTTCCTAGGATATGGTGTGAACCCTTGGTTGCCCATATAGTTGCAGTCCGATCGTATATTAGAAAGTTTAGAATTGAAAAACGCGCATCTAAAAGAGAGTAGTATCCCATCATCCAGACCACTACCAATATAGTAACCGGGCCCTGGAGCGATGAAATTAACCGTTTGAAGGAATGTAAGAGCGAGCTCGAAGCTCCTCCACTGACTTCTATCTATTACCATAGCGTTATATAAATAGACTTGGTAAATGTAATCTCCATCTGCGACATCCACGTAGGCTATCACTGTTGGAGCTCCTACTAGGTGTGAGCGTAGAAGTACTCTATTAAGCTCCCACCAGTAACATAAATAGCCTTCAATGTCGTAACACGCACCATCGGCCACCGTGCCTGGAGGTGTTGTTTGTGGTACCTCAACTTTACCTGTTTGTTCTCCACCGCTTGTCCTGTTCAACTTTATCTTGTGTACTGGTTTGAACTCAACCTCCACTATTATGCTCTTACCCCTAGCCTTCCCCGGTACTATTGGTATCGATATTATATCTGTAGCAATATACTCCTCTCCACCCTCCTCCACCTTCGATACAATGAATGTTAGTAGCCCTAAACCGCTGTGTGCTGGGTTCGAGTTAGCCTCCCTCAAAACCCTAACAACATCGTCAACATAGCCTGTTACATCAACCACGATTCTACCATAGCCACGACCCCCAGCGACATCCCTAGCACCATCAACTGTTACGCCTGACATTGTGAAACCAAAGTCTACAGGCTTACCATTACGTTTAACCTCTAGGATAACACCTGTTCTATCACTTAAAACCAGAGGTATTAGAGGGGACTTGTAGGTAACCCTGTAATTGAAACCCTCATACACAACCTCTGATAGCATAGTGGAGTACGCGTTAAGAGATAGAAGTGGAATGTACAGGGCTAGGAGAGTTACAATGGCAACTGCTAAAGCATTCTCATGTCTCATCAAAGCCAAGCCCCGGTATCACCGTTAGTTATCCCAGAGTTTAAGTATGCAAATGTATACTTGGTCTTGTTTGCTTGGTATCGGCTTTCCGGGTTTGCTATAGTCTGTGTTTTAAGGTTTCCTCTGGGTTTTTGTTATTGTGGTTTGTGGTGTTTTTGCTTTGTATTTGTCTGCTGAGGAGGAGAGGATTCTTAGGGGTTTTGAGGGTGAGGCTAGGGCTAGGGCTTTGGAGGTTATTGTTAGGGTTGGTGAGGCTCTTGGTGCTAGTAGGCTTATCGAGATCAAGCATGCTCATATTTCTGGTGTTTCCTACGAGAATATAGGTGATTTCGGTGTTGAGTTTATTGAGGGTTTTAGGGCTCTTGGTGCTAGGTTCTCTGTGCCCACATCTGTTAACCCTGTGAGCTACGATGTGGACGATCTTAGCTCCATACCCGGGGTTACTTTTGAACGCTCCTATGTTGAGGCTCAGGAGGCTATAGTTAGGGCTTTAAGGGATATGGGGGCTGATCTGATCTTCACGTGCACGCCCTACTATGCGGGGATCCCCGAGGTTTACGGGCTTAAGGCTGGGGATCATGTTGCTTGGGGTGAGTCTAGTGCTGTAGCCTATGCTAACAGCGTTCTAGGTATAAGGACTAATAGGGAGGGCGGCCCTCTAGCTCTTATGGCTGCAATTGCGGGTAGAACGTACTATTACGGGATGCACGTTGAAGGTGAGAGGAAGCCTACAATCTCCTATGTACTGGAACCTAGGGTTGTTCTAGACGAGGTTGAAGCAGGGGTTTTAGGGGAGCTCGTAGCTAGGATGCATGTGGGAGAAAGACCGCCCCATGTAGTAGCTTTATTCGAGGGGGATAGTGCTTTAAAAGAGTTCCTAGCAGCTCTGGGAACGGTATCAGATATAGCTATGGCACACATACACAATATAACCCCCGAAAACCCAGGTGATGAGATAAAAGAGGTTGTGAAGATCAGCTATAACATGTTAGAGGAGGAGCTTAGAGAGAAGATGCCCACCGACGAAGTAGACATAGTATACATAGGATGCCCGCACTCAAGCCTAGAGGAGCTCATGAAACTAGCTAAAACCCTTGAAGGCACCGGTACGATTAAAGCCAGAATAGTGGTCTCAACGTCCAGAGAAGTATACCTTAAAGCACTGAAACTAGGACTCGTGGAAAGACTTAGAAGAGCTAAAGCTAACATAGTAAGGAGCTCCTGCCTCATAGTAAGCCCCTTCGCAAACCACAATAGAGGGGTTAAAGTTGCTACAAACAGCTACAAGGCATACCACTACCTATCAAGGAAAGGGGTTAAAGCGTATCTAACCAGGATCAGCTACATAAAACACCTAGCCAAAACCTAACCTTCTCACAGCAGAAACTCCGACCTCATAGAGACGATCGCCACGCCTCTCAAGTACATTATAACCTCCTCTCAGCCTTTTGAAAAGAGCTCCCCCGCACCCCTCAGGGGGCTCTAAACGCTCCTCTCCTAGCTGTTCGCCGGTTTTCCCAGCTTGAAAGCGAGCTCCTCATCCAACTATCGATCCCCATCCCTTGAGGCATCACAGCTCAGCTGGGGGAGGTCTCCCTGTCTGGGGGCAATGACCACTTTAATCATTCACACGGTTATCAAAGGCAACCTTAAATCCGCCATCTCCGCCATAAACTGTGGAGCTCTCCTAGTTGTAACTTATTAAAGTGGTGTTTGTGGTTTAAAATATGGGGGTCTAGGTACTATGAGGTTGGAGGAGATTATACAGGCGGTGGAGGAGCTCCTGGCTGTTAGGGATAGTGTTAGGGAGGATGTTATTAGGATTTCTAGGGATGTGGTGAGGTTGTCGAAGCAGGTTATAAAATTGATTCTTGAGGGTGAGGTTGAGAAGGCCTCTTCTGTAGCTGGGGAGATGGAGGTTAAGGTTAGGGAGATTGAGGAGAGGGTGAGCGGGTTCCCTGATCTCTACTATTCAGGGTTGATCTATAATGCTTTAAGCGAGTATGTTGAAGCATCACTCCTACTCGATATAGCTCTTAAACGTGATTTAAGAGATTTTAGAGAGCTTAGAGTGCCTCCGGTACCCTATCTTCAGGGTCTAGGGGATCTTGTAGGGGAGCTCAGGAGGTTGGCTTTGGAGAAGGTTAGGGCTGGGAGTTTTGAGGAGGCTTGGAGGCTCTATAGAATTATGGAGTCTATATACGTTAACCTATCTAAGCTAGAGTACCCTGAGGCGTTAATACCAGGGGTTAGGCATAAGGTTGACGTGGCTAGGAGGCTTCTAGACGAGACCTTAGCGCTACTCGTAGACCTAGAGTCGAGGAGGGCTCTCATTGAGTCTATTGAGGCCCTAAGGCTTAGGCAGCTTGAGTTCTAAACCCCTCACCACAATCTCCTATTATGAGGATTAAGGGGTTTGAGATCTTAACACCTCTAGCTTCAACAGCTTTTACAACATCTTTTATGGACTCACCATCTAAATCCTTTATCCTGTTAGAGTCTCTACACACAATGTTTACATGGGGTCTAGCTCTATCAATGTACAGCTTTCCATCTAAGTAGAAGACTCTGATGACTCCGAGTTTCTCTAACATCATTATAGTGTTGTATATTGTTGAAACTCCTACACCAGGTAGAATGCTTTGAGCGTGATCGTGGAGATCCTTAAGTGAAGGATGTCTCTCCACAGTCTCTAATATCATTTTAGTTAGTAGAATCCTCTGAGGTGTCATCCTATAACCTCTACCTTTAAGCTCCTCCACAACCTCCCTAACCTCCTCTGATATCTGCATGCTCACCACTCACCACCTCTTACAAGCTTCCACATAGTATACTATTGCAGCTAGAGGTTTAAACTTTTAGCTCTAAACTTTTAGGTGGGTTTTTCTTCCCGGGTCTCGTATAATAGTTATGTGGAAATGTTTAAAAAGCCTAAACTGGTAGTATGGGGTTTGAGTGAGCTTGAATGAGTGTATGGGCTTCCCCTCTAGGGGGTTACCCTAGGAGTAGGGTTGTTAGGAGAGCTCTGAGAGACTATGAGAGGGGGCTTTTAGGCTATGGTGAGCTTGAAAGGGTTGTTGGCGAAGCGTCATCTCTGATAATCGGATCCCAGCTCTCATCAGGGCTTACGTACGTGGTGGACGGGATGGTTGACTGGCACGATATTTTCAGGCCTTTTATAGAGTCGTGGCGTAATGTTACAGCTTCGGGTCTCCTAAGATACTTTGATAACAACTTCTTCTACAGGATACCGGTGTTCACGGAGAAGCCTGAGGCTAGTAAGCTTGTATGGGCTCCTAGGGTTAGAAGGTATGCTCCTCTAGCTGAGCCTTCTGGGTTGAAGATAGTAGTACCGGGGCCTGTAACGTTCACCTCCATGTCTATCAATAAAACAGGTTACTCTAACGAGGAGCTAGCTGAGGCTATAGCTAAGCTCCTAGCAGATGAGGTTAAAGCTGCCATCGAAGCTGGGGCTTCCATGGTTCAGGTAGATGAACCAATGTTAGCAGACCATGATGCTACGAGAGATGAAGCTCTTCTAGCAGTAGAGCTGGTTAACTCGATTGTAGCCTCAGCTGGAGGTGCTAAGACAGCTCTAGCACTGTACTTTGACGTTCCCAGGGGTGAGGTCTACGATGCTATCTTAGATGTTAAGGCCAACTGTATATCTTTAGATGTGGTTGACGCCCCTGAGAGAGCTTTGAAACTTATTGAGTCGAAGGGTTTCAGCGATCACTGCGGTATACTCGGACTTGTAAACTCGAGGACCATATACGATGACCCTGTGGATAAGCTTGTAGAGGTGGCGTTAAGAGTGGCTAGGAGCTCTAAGGTGGGCGAGATGGGTGTTACTACAACAACATGGCTAGACTTGATCCCATACAGTTATAGTCTTAGAAAGACGTATTTACTAGGTGTTTTAACCTTGAAGATCCAGGAGAATGTAGGGGTAGCTGGGGGTGTGTGAGATCATGGGCTATAGTGTTCCAAGGAAGTTCCCTACAACTGTTGTGGGTAGCTATCCTAAGATGCCCTCAGCACTTGAGGCTATAAAGAGGAGGAGGTCTAGTGAGATATCAGAGAGTGAGTTCAACGAGATGGTTAAGGTTGCTGTAAGGGATGTTGTAGAGGATCACTTGTGGGCCGGTGTTGATATTATTAGCGATGGAGAGCAGGCTAGAGAGGATATGGTCGTATACTTTGCTGAGAGGTTTAAAGGGTATAGTGTAGGGGACTGGGTAAGAGTTTTTGATAACGAGTACTTCAGGAAACCCGTTGTGACCGGGAGGGTTGAATGGCTCAGACCCATAACAGTGGAGCTCTGGGAATACGCATCTAGCATATCAGCTGGGAGGCCCGTCAAAGGCATACTAACAGGGCCCTACACAATGATTGAATGGAGCTTCGACCTACACTACAGGGATAGGAGGGAGCTCATACTAGACCTAGCGAAGGCTATAAGAAGGGAGGTTGAAGAGCTCGTGAGGAGGGGGGCGCGCTACATACAGATCGACGAGCCAGCACTCTCAACAAGGCCGTGGAGGGAGGATGCAGAGCTTCTGAAAGAAGCCCTAGACATAATATTCAAGGGCCTAGAGGCTAAAAGGATAGTACACATATGCTTCGGAAGACTTGAAAGGATACTACCATACATACTAGACTACCCAGTAGATCAATTCGACCTAGAAATGAAAAACAGCAACTTCAGACTACTACCATACCTAAAAGAGTACGGCTACAACAAGGAAATAGGCTTCGGAGTCGTAGACGTCCACAGCTTCCAGGTTGAAAGCGTAAAGGAAATAAAAGAGGCTATAGACAAGCTCATGAAAACAGACATAGTAAGCCCGGAGAAAGCCTACATAGACCCAGACTGCGGCCTGAAAAGACTACCACGAGATATAGCAAAAGCAAAACTAAAGAACATGGTTGAAGCAGCGAGACAAGCAAGAGAGGAATGGTAACACTCCCAGGACAACAGAGCGCCTCCCCGGGGAAATCAAAACCTCACTTTAAACTTACCTGGATTCTCGGGGGCAACCCCTCCCCGCCTTTAAAGGTGTTGTTTGCCCTGCTTTAATATCACAGGGGGTTACTTTAGCCATTTGATGGTTGAGGTGAGTGAGAGGGGTTACAAAATTGTTGTTAACCCCCCAGTTTACAGTGTGTTTTGTTGCGTTAAGCTAGCTAGTGCTTGTTCACTAGGCTTTCAGCTGGTTTGTCGTTAGAGACTATTTCCTCTAACGCTCCGCCCCCTCACTCCCACTCGGGTCTCTGAATGTACTTCATTCATATCCGGTAATACTAGCTCTTCTCCCTTCTAATAACTATTACGCTGTTTAGAGGTTATTCTGAATATTAACTTTACCTACGTTATACTATGGTAGTGGGGTCTAGGGGTAGGTGGAGGTGTCTAGTGGTATTTTTAAGGATAGATTTGTATTTGATGAGGGTTATAAGCCTAGAAGGCTTCTCGTTAGGGATAGGGAGGCTTCTCTCCTCACTTCACGTTATCTAGCTAAACTTGATGCTATGGCCGGTTTTACGGATGTATCGCTTATATACGGTTCTATTGGTAGAGTTGGTATTGGTAAAACTACTGTTGCAACATATGTTGGTAGGAGTTTGGAGGAGGTTGGAGGGAGGAAGGGGTTTAACTTCAAGCACGTATACATTAACACTTTCGGGGCTCCAAGTTTACACCAGATACTCTCGGTCATGGTGGATCAGCTTGGCATGAATATTAGTGTTAGAGGGAGCTCTGCCTTGGAGGTTTTAAAGGCTATAGTCGACCACGCCTACCTCAAGGATATGTTCATACTTCTAATACTAGATGAGTTCCAAAGCCTACTCCTATCACCTAGGGTTAGCGAGGACGACCTATACCTGCTAATGAGGGTTTACGAAGAGATCCCCTCAAGGGATGGTGTTAACAGGATAAGCTACCTCCTGGTGGCGAGCGATTTCAGGGTTACAGCGTACATGAGGGAGAGGATACCTCAGGTTGAAAGTCAAATAGGGTTTAGGATGCACCTTAAACCCTATACAAGTGAGGAGTTGAAGGTAATTCTAACCCAGAGAGCCGAGGAGGGGCTCGTGGAGGGCGTCTGGGACGACTACTACATAGAGCTTATCAGCGAGTACTTCGGCGAGGATAAGGGGGGTGATGGTAGTGCTAGGAAGGCTATACTAACGCTTAGAATGGCGGCAGAGCTTGCTGAAGCTGAGGGTTCTAGTGTTATAAGGGAGGATCACGTTAGGAGAGCTCTATCGGAAAGCGCCCTCTCCTACATACCCCTCGACGAGCTTAGAGCACTCTCCACACACGAGCTCCTCCTAATGCTAGCTCTAACAAACGTGGTGATGGAGAAGGGAGGCTGGGCTACAACAGGGGAGCTTATGGATAGGTATGAGGAGATAGCGAGGTACTATGGAGAGCAACCCAGAGGGCATACACAGTTCCACACCTATATCAAAAACCTAGCTACAATGGGTTTAATTGATGTAAGGTCATCGGGTAAAGGGGTTAGGGGGAGAACTAGTATTATAAGGTTAGCACCCGAGATCCCAGCTGATAGGATGAGGGAGGTGCTAGAGTCTATAATAATGGATAGGATTAAGCAGAGGCCTGTTGAATAATGGAGCTTGAAAGGCTACTATCGAGTAAAGGTAGGGTTAGAGTACTAAGGATACTCCTTAGGGAGGGGCAGGTTAACATATCGAGGCTCATCAGAGAGACAGGTTTACACCATAGACTCGTAGTTAAACACTTAGAGGAGCTTAAGAGGATGGGCTTGGTTGAGGAGAGGAGGTACGGTAGGCTGAGGATCTACGAAGCTAACCTACAAGACCCTAGAGTCAGCGCTTTAAGGGAGCTATTGAAAACACTTGAGTCGATCCTAGGCTAGCCATCCTCTCTTGAGGATCTCTACAATCATATCACCTAGAAACCTCTCACCCTCAGATGGCGAGTCTAGTAGAGCGTAGGCTGCGAACATATAGACACCCTTACTAGCGTAGAGTTTAAACTCTTCCAGGTAACCTCCTAGGTAGAGGGTGCCCCAAAGGGATCCTTTAATCTTAGAGCTCCTCCCCTCCACATCCTCTCTGCTGAACTCCCTAACTATCTCTACATCTCCCTTAATAGGCCCCTCAGGGTAGCCGGATGGGGTTAGCTTTAAATCCTCCCTCCTATTAACATTGATAAACTCTAAGGGCGAATACCCCCTCTCCTTAACGTTAACCATGTAGACTCTAGGAGCCCCCCTATGGAGATCAGCCACCCTAGACCTCCTATGGGATCTCACAATCTCCAAGATCCAAGATCCAACATCACCTCTAAGAGCTGTAAAGGTTGTTTCGACAAGGCCGTTGGGGAGTATAGGGGATACCACGTCATAGTAACTCGTGGCATCAACCAGGTCTAAAAGCAGCCTTGTAGACACGTAGGGGGCGTCAACGGGCACAACTAGAACCCTATCACTACCACAAACCCTGAGAGCGGAGTAGACACCAGCAAGAGGCCCCTGAAGTACACTATCATCTTCAACGTAAACGAAATCCCCGAGAACATCCCTATAGGCACTAACCCTACTAGAAGAGCCTAAAGCAACAACCACCCTATCCGAAACCTCGCTAAGCCTCTCAAAAACAACCTTAATCATAGGGGCCCCAGCAACATTATACAAAGCCTTATCAATCCAACGCTCTCCAAGAACCTGGAATCTCCTAGACATACCACCGCATAGCAGAACACCGCAAACCACACGTAAACACCCTAGTACTAGGTAACCTAAAAGCATTTAACAATTAAACTAAGGGCTTAAGTCTAGAGCGACCTCTATAGAACACTACTAACACTCTAGTACTTTAAAGACCAAGCACTCTGTCTACCGAGTGCCCCTTGGGGTGCGGTGTAGGCGGTTCTCATCACCGTTATTTAAACTTAGCTACAGAGTTGTAACAGCTTCTCTAAAACTTTCTCTCCGGGGAGAGATAGGCGGGTTTAAAATATTTAGGACGTGGTTTACTAGAGAGCTATTGTGAGATGGTGGTGTTAATTATGGGGGATATAGTTGTTGAGGAGTTTCACTATCCTAGTGTTGAGGATATGGAGGTTGAGATTGTCGAGAGGAAGGGGCTTGGCCACCCAGACTATATCTGCGATGGGGTTGCTGAAGCTGTTAGCAAGGCTTTGAGCTCCTACTACTTTGAGAACTATGGTAGGATACTCCATCATAATGTTGATAAAGTGCTTCTTGTAGGCGGCCAGTCTAACCCGTGGTTTGGAGGTGGCGTTGTACTACAACCTATTAGGATTATAGTGTCGGGGAGGCTCACCACAGATGTTCGATTGGAGTCAGGCTTTAAACCCATACCCTTCGGCACTATAATAGTTGATGCTACTAAGAGGTGGATTAAAGAGAGCTTTAGATTCTTGGATCCAGAGGTCCACGTTATAGTTGACTATAAGGTTGGGAGGGGGAGTGTCGATCTAAGGGCTATTGTTGAAGCGGAGACTGACGCGCCTCTAGCTAATGATACGAGTGTAGGTCTAGCCTTCGCCCCCCTATCCTCGCTTGAGAGGCTTGTATATGAGACTGAGAGGTACCTCAACAGCAGAGGTTTCAAGTCAAAACTTCCAATGGTAGGCGAGGACGTCAAAGTCATGGGGTTGAGGAGAGGTTCTAAGATAGTCTTAACAATCGCGAGTGCCATGATAAGTAGTCTTATTCTAGATCCTGGAGAGTATGTGAGTGTTAAGGAGCAGGTTAAAGAGGAGGTATTAGATCTCGCAACCAGGATAACGCCAAACCACGTGGTTGAGGTATACGTGAATACAGCTGATATAAGGGAGAAGAACATATTCTATCTAACGGTAACAGGGACAAGCGCTGAACACGGAGACGATGGGGCTACAGGTAGAGGTAACAGGGTTAACGGGCTAATAACACCCTTCAGGCCCATGAGCTTAGAAGCTACAGCAGGCAAAAACCCTGTAAGCCACGTAGGCAAAATATATAATATAGTGGCAAAGGACATAGCTGAAACAATATACATGAAACTCTCAAACAAAGGAGTTAGGGAAGTCTACGTAAGCCTACTCAGCCAAATAGGCAAACCAATAAACAAGCCCCAGATAGCCCACATAAAAATCAAGATGGAAAAAGAAATGAAGTTAACAAACGATATAAGGATGGAAGCGGAGGCATTAGCATACGAGAAACTAGAGAGGATAACAGAGTACACAAAGAAGATAGTCCGGGGAGAACTCCAACTCTTCTAGTAACCCAAACGAAAACCCTCAACAACCACATATTTATTAACATAACTTACAGAGACCATCTACACCGCAACCCCACAGGGTTACCCCAGTATAGGTTACTTGTTAAAACATAGCATCCTCGGCGCCTAGAGGTCTTCACCCCCTAGGCGGCGGGCTCCCGCCAGCTGAAAATGTGTTGCTCCAAGGGATGGGGGTGCTGAAATGTGATGTGTGGGCTTCCGAGCGGGAATCCGGCAAGCCGCTCGGGGGAGGCCTAGAGAGCCTCCCAGAGGATGCTGGGAGGGGGTCACTGTAGGGTAGGGGTTGAAATCACATGTTTATTATAGGAATTAAATCTAAAGAGATACCTCCTCATAGCCCTGTAGTTTGCCTCCATCACATCCCCGTCAACTCTGAGCTGGGATCTTCTCCTATACCTTATCTCAGCCTGCCACGCTCCACTATCCAGGGACTTAACACAGTAGCTGTAGGTTGCTAGGCTCCTATATAGCCTGGCTCCAATACCGAATAAGTGTAGTTTCACGTAGTGCGAGCACAGCCTGGAGAGGAGCTCCTGTAACCAGCTCTTCCTCCTCTTGAGACCATCCAGACCTCCTACCCCAGCGTACCCGTTTATCAAACCTAGCTTTTCAAGTTCTAGGAAGCTCCAAATGTAATCCTCTAGACCCTCCCCTTGAACCACCGGTAGTATTGAGCCCTCATAGTTTTTAGCGAAGGCAATAGTTCTACTAATAGTAGCCCTAGCATCTCCGGGTATGTCGGGGGCTACAACCACGTCGAAGAGGTTACGATGTCTTGAAGCGAATAATGCGTACTCTACAACGTCAACGTTGAGCCCAAGCCTCACCGCATGGTAGGCACCGCTATCAAGCATAACCTTCACATCAGCATATTTCCTAAGCTCTACTAGCCTCTCCAGGGTGATAGGTTTAAGTTTAAAGATAGAGTATGACATGAGGATGGAGACTGGAAGCTCGACTGAGAGCTTCATTAGAGCCTCAACCTTAGCCCTAGATAGATCTGGCATAACCAGGTAAACTTCAATATCCACGCGTGGAACCCCTAGGATGTTTACTAGAGGGGGGCTCTTAATCCGGTGAGCTCTAAAACCTTAAAAGCTATTACAACTGAAAAGTCTCTCTGCATGGAGATCTTCGTCTACTTTACGAGCTTTTGGAATACGAGCCTCTCGCCTTTCCTATAATACCCTCTTTTCAATACAGTGTAAGCCGTAGCTTTAGCTAGGTCCATGCACAGCCCCACCCCCCATTTTAGTGGTTTAGCTTTACCTCCAGCTAGCTCGAAAAGGTATGCTGTGTCCATCCTATGTTTTACCTCTACATCTTCTAATAGCTCTGCTTCCACATACTCTCTCATCTCCCCACCCACCATCTTGGATAGTGTGTGGAGGAAGAACTCGTGTAGTACTAGAGCTGCTGAGACGCATTGACCTGGTAGTGTTACTATAGGTTTCCCATCCACCACTGCAACACTCCCCCTTTTTAGGATGCTTACCGAGACCCCTGGGAATAATAGGTTTCCTATACTGGCCAGAACCCTCTTAACGTTATCCGTATCCCCCACAGAGGCTCCTCCGATAGTTAGGAGAGCGTCTAAGCTCTCTACACCCTCCTCTACTACCCTTCTAATCTCGTTAACATCATCTACTACAACACCTAGATAAACAGGCTCAGCGAACCTTAGGAGCCCTACTACCATAGGTGCTATGCTATCTATAACAGGCTTCCCTGAAGGGCTATCGTAGCGGTCTATTTCATCGCCCACGCTTAGGACACCAACCCTCACTCTGTATACTGGAACCTCCATAAAACCTAGCATCATGAGTACCGTAACCTTATAAGGTGATATAACCTCTCCAGCCCTAACAACAGTAGATCCCTCAGCTACAACCTCCCCAACATCCATGATATCCTTACCGGGCTTCAACGGCTCAAGAGGTTTAACATAACCAGACTCAACCCTCGTAGCCTCAACCCTAGATATCGCATCAGCACCTAGAGGCACAGGAGCCCCCATATGGACGTAGTACGATTCACCCGGCCCCAACTCTGGAGGTTCATCTCCAGGTTTAAGCTCACCAACCAACCTTAACCTCTCAAAGGACTTAAGATCATCTAGCCTAACAGCATAACCGTCCATAGCCGCTAGAGGCCTACTAGGTATACTCCTCCTAGCAACTATGCTAGAAGCGGAGATCCTCCAGTAAGATCTGTAAACCGGGATAACCTCAGTAGGCGGTCTCACTAGAATAGAAGCCTCTATGAGCTCATGAGCCTTCTCAAGAGAGACAAGCTTATGCAAAACCACAACATACCCCCACACTAGAATAACTTTACGAGGCTATTTCAATTTTAACGCCCGTCCACACATACAACTGAAAGCCCCGCCTTTCAAGGCGGGGATGAAAAGAGATTTGGGGTTACCTTTGATAGTTAAGCGAAAAGATACCTAGGGGGCCTCTGCCCTGACGCGGCGGAGGTCCGGGGTTCAAATCCCCGCGGGCCCACCACCCCCCACGTTTTAAAGTTCCATACCTCACCCTTCACTCTGGGGTCTAGCCTTTGGTTTTAGAGTTCGAGGAGATCAAGCGTGTTGTAGAGTCCGGCGGTAGGATAAAGGTTAGGAGGGTTAACAATAAGCCGTACCTCTACCTCGTCTACCCCGATGGGCGTGAGAGGTGTGCTGGCAGGCTCGACAGGTACCCTGACGATGTTAGGGCTTGGATCGAGAGCGTTAGGAGGTCTAGGGCTGGGGGTGAGGGTGAGCGGGGTAGCAGTAGCACGGCTGGAGTTCAAACACAAACTCCAGCTCAGCAGCTGGTGAACGCTAGGGTTGAGGGTGGCAGGATTGTTGTTGAACGTGAGGTAGAGCTTGAAACAGTATGGGATGTAAAGCGTATAGCTTTGGACCCGAGGGTCTACATACTCTACGCCTACGCACAGAAGTACCTTGGCTACAACGGTAGCCTGGGCGAGTTCCTGTCAGACTGCGTTATACTCTGGTTTAAGGAGCGTGGCATAGAGGTTGCATTGAGAACGATGGACTAAGATAAATGCAATTAATTAGTAATAACATCACATTATCGGGTATGAAGACAGAACCTTTAAAATAATTTTAACACTATTGTTGCTAACCTCTATAAAAGCCTTGATTAAGTCATTAAAATAGCTAAATTCATAACTATTAGTAAGGTCTCTAAAGTCACAAGTAAAGCCCTTGGACTCTTCAATGCTTTGAGTAAGCCAGTAATAGAGTTCGTCTAGAGAAGCCTTAACAAGGGTAGAATAGTAGTTGAAACGCTCGATAAATGTTGTATAGTACTTCAGGACATCTTCACACACCTCACTACACTAAAACCTTTCAACATGTGCACTTCAAAGTGTCGAGCACTATTTAAAGCATTTCACAACATAAATCATAATCTCGACGAGGCTATGCAAACAGGATAATTTTTAAAGTAAGTTGAATCTAGCATTATTAATATTCATAAGCATTTTATTCCTTTTCGTTGTAACAGCTCATCTAAGAAGCTTTCTAAATTTTGTACACCCCATATAACACGACTCTTATCTATACCCCAAAACTTTTCAGGTGTTTCTTTTCTATATCGATACCCTCTACGTGCTGTACGCACAAATGGAGCTGTTTCCTCCTGCCCCTCTCTAACCCAGGTCTCACAATCTATGTAGACCATTTCCTCTACATTATCTCTATTAAATGTTAGCATAATGGCTATGAGTTTCTTCTCTATGTACTTCTCCTCGCACTTCTCTTTCTTTGCTATTGGCCAACGAACAGTTTTGTATTTACCGCTCCTATCGGCTATTTTCTCTCTCCATCTATCACCACGAGCAGCCTCAACATCAACATATATTATGATATTTGGATTACTTTTACATCTAAATGCTATATCATGATCTCTTTGAGGGCCTAGCTCGGCTACATACTTTTTCAATACACGATTTAGCATGTTAATAAGTTCTTTTGTTTTTTCCTCTGCTATCTTTGCCTCTTCAGGTTCAAATGGTTTACTCATACTTCATAACCGTCTACTTTTAGCTCTCCTAGCCTCTATAATAGTTTTTCTGACCTTTTTAAAGTACTCTTCTTCACTCTTGATAATAGCCTCAAAGTCTCTTGCCACTTGTAGAACTTCATTTAAAGTATTACACTGGTTAAAGTACTTCAACAATGCAGGATACACTTTAGCTCTGTACTCTTTCTCTGTACACCTCTCCTTTTTACACAGCTTCATCTCTTCAATTATGAGATTCCTTAGGTCTTCTAAACTGATCCTGTCATCCTCGTTACACGCACTGCCTGCTAGCCGAGCTTTTTGGTATACGAATACGAAATCGAAGCTCATAGCACCGATTTGCATAGCGTGAAATGTTGTTTCATACGCTTCTAGGTATGGTTGTGGCATTGCTCCTACGAATGTGAAGCCGGCATTTTTGAGTGCAAGCATGAATGCTCCAACGATTGAGGAATCTTTGCTGTTAAATGTTGAGATCAGTAGCCTGCCCGGCTTTAGAACCCTATAACACTCCTTAAACGCTTCTTCAAGGCCCCTCTCATAATCATATATGTCAAACCCCCTTGTAGTATTAATAACGATCTCGTTTTCCTTAGGAGCTAGCTCTCCGAAAAGCCATAGGAAGTAATCGCTTAACTCAGCATAGTTAACATTACCTCCATATGGAGGATCTGTGATCACAGCATCAACACTCTCATTGGGAATAGGGAGCTTTCTAGCATCCAGCTGTAAAATCATGAATGTTGCCTCGCCCTTCACAAGCTCTTCGAAGCTCTTAGCCTCTCTAGCGTAAGATCCTATGTATGTGTTTGAGTATTTCTTCCCCTTTATAACAGCTTTAACTCTATTCAAAAACTGCTCCCATACATTAATTTCGAGATACTTCGGGTATATCCAGTAAGCATGCAGAGCCCATCCTTCAACAATATCGCCTCTTAAGTGGCTCATTTTTGAAGCCCATTTTAATGTTGAGCTAAGTGTGTGCAAGAGAAATGACTTTACATCTTCACCGAACTCATGCATCCCCTCTATTTCCTCCTTAATCCTCAAAACCATATACAGGTTTCTATGGGTGAAGAGTTCGTCAAAGTACCTTAAACCCCTCTTCAGCAGGTCGCCAGTCTTATCCCCGGGAGGTATTCTAACTCTCTTAAACTCTGGGAGTGGTGGTGTAGGTAGGTCTCCAGGCTCGTAAAGTTTAATGCCTTTAAAACCGCAGTGAGAGCACTCAAACTTTATCCTCAGAGGTTTATTTGTAGCTGTTTCGTATTCTGTCCAAATAGCTGTTGCGTTCCTACTACACCTAGTGCACTTAGCTTTGTAGAGCTCTTTGGCTATAGGCTCTACAACCTCTCTAAGCCTCTCAACAGCTCTCTTATACAGTTCTATGTTTAAAGGTGTAACCTCGTGCTTCATTATCTTAACAGCGAGAGTGTTGAGGTCTACAGCAATAACTTTCCTCTTGGTGATAAGCCCTTCGACGAGGGTCACACCCCCACCGGCAAAAGGATCTAGAATTACGTCGCCAGGCTTTGTAAAGACCTGTATAATCTTTCTAAACACAGCCCAGGAGCGTCTAGCCCAAAACTTGTGCATTGTGTACACAGGTGTATGAGCAACAGCCCTAACTATACTAAAAGACTCAACAGCTTTCTTTATCTCTTCAGAAGCGCACTTACTCACTGCCGGTGTGAATTCTCGAAAATTCACGTCCTTCACCTAAGCTTCATTTATATGAATACTAGCAGTACTTCATTACTTTTCTGCCATACCATAAGGCTATTATATGTGGATCTAGCGTGACACCAATCCTCCTGAGAGAGTCGTTAATCACCTTCTGCATCCTACTAACCTCCTCTTAGATCTTCTCCTGTTAGAAAACCTTAAGGGGTCTCACCTTTAGTATTGAGATTTAAACTTCATTAAAGCTCTCTTAACGACCTCTCTATCCTTTAGCCTGTAATGTGTGTATCTGCTACTCTTATATTGTATTTCAATAATACCCTCTCTCACAAGTATCATTAACTCTGCAGGTAGAACTCCAACATGATACCACTCCCAGCCAATTTTCTTAATAATCTCCGACTCCCTGTGTAACCCCTTCTCGGCAGCCTCCTCAACATCAACAATCCTGGATAAAATCTCATAATACTTCGGCTTACGCTTCAATAACGATAAAACCTTGTGCTCAGACACAGACTCAGACACGCTCTCACCCAATTTTTAACTTATCCTCCCAAAGTTTATAAGGTTACATTAAACCGTCAAGAAATTTCTCAAGCGTAATGGTAGAAGTTACTATAATAAAGTTCTATCTTAAGGCTAATGACGTGACCTCTAACTTATCTCCAAAGGTTAAATAGTTTAATAAGACTCAGTATTTAAAGAGATAGACGAGAAGGTTGCTGAGACTCTAGGGATCTCTATTGATGTTGATAAGCCTCTTGAGATACGCTTGGGAGATGATAGTTAAGGGTGTTGGCGAAAAGTAGCACCGGGAGCTGAAGGAATAGAGCTGGCTACATCCACTAAAAAGGCGAAGAAGAATAAGGGGAAAAGGAAGTTCTCAGGACAAGACAGTACCACTCATGAAACGGTTTAAGCAAGGTAGTGAACATGGTAAAGATGAAACTAAGTAAAACACTTTTAATCGTCTTAAATTTTGAGAATAATGACCGTGATTAAGGAAAGTCTAGAGTTATAGAAAGGCTTGGTGGGCCCTTATAGTTGTCGTCATAAAGCCTTTAATGCTAAACTATTATTTAAACTATTATAATGTGAAACAATGAGAGCCTGAGAAGCCTGAAGTTCTAAAGCCTTAACCTAAACCTAAATACCTGGCTTCCCTTAACCAGGGGCTAGGGTACTGTTAGATATTGAGGTTAGAAATTATAGTTCTCGAACTTTTCTTACATTGAACATCCACTTAGGCTTTTTAGGTAACATGTAGGGTTTCACGCCTATAATGTCATAATACTCTTCTAAGACTTCAATATACTCACTCCATATGGTATCTGCAATTTTCCCCCACTGCTCCATCTCATGCTCATTAATAAAGTAGAAGTAGAACTCGATGTCTCCTACCATGGCTGTGAAGTATTGTGGTAGAATCTCGGCAACCCTCTTACCACACAAGTACCTTCTTGAAACTATTATCTCCTCAACCTTTCGGTGATGCTCTGGGCCTCTGACTAAATTTCCATGACCGAACAGGTTTATTAAGGGTATGTAGAACTCCTCAAGCCTCTTCTCCAGGAATTCACGCTTCCTATCCCTCCTAATCTCCCTAACACTTAACCACATAACCAACGCTACAACAAATTGAGCAATAGCTAACAACAGCTGCACAAGCACTCCTACCTCCATGAAATCCATCTCACCCCCCGCCCATTTATAAACTCAACATGCTTAAAAGCTAGCACTGCATTCAACCAGCCTATGGAGTAAGATTAAAGGCTATCACGGCTGTAGAGGGTCTTCCTATGTCTAACGCTAACCTCAGCTATAGTTTATAACCTGATGTTGGAGAGTAGCGTTTTAAGCTTTAGCCTTAGACGGAGACTAAGCCTCCTACTCCTCATCTGCTTGCATGGTTTAATCAAGCAACTTGTTGGGAGCTCTAAAGTGCTTGTAATATGTACAGGGTTCAGACAGTTCTCCAGATATCGTTATCCTATAACATTGTCTGATAGCGTTTTAACCATTCATAGATAACGTTGTTATGGGAGTGTGCCCGGGATGCCTAGGAGGAGGTATGAGGATGAGGCTCTTAGGGCTAGAGCTCTAGAGCTTAGGGCTAAGGGCTTGAGCTATAGGGAGATCGCACGTGAGCTTGGCTGCAGCGTCTTCAAGGTATACCAGCTCATATCACATTACGAGAGTCCTAGGTCTAGGATCAAGCGGGTTCACGAGCTTGCCACTAGGGTTGAAGAGCTCAGCAGGAAGCTTAGAGAGCTCGAGAGTCTAGCCTCCAGGCTTGAGGCTACAGTCGAACCCCCAGCTTTCAACATAGCTCCTGATCTAGAGCTCCTATGCAATGCTATGGAGGCTAGATGACCTACAAGCCTTGTATACACATGGATTCTGATGGATACTGTACAAAACATTTTGTGATAGGAAGTGTGGAGGGTATCAACTGCAGGAGGGGTGTTATAAGAGGTGTTGTGGATGTTGAGGTCTGCTACCCCAGCGTGCTAACACACTGGTTCTTCTGCATGCTGTGCCCAGACTACACACCAGCAGAGGAGGACGATAAAGAGGAGATTCTAGGGGATAGGTGGGTTGAGTGCATCAACGGGAGGCTTGTACTCCGCGGGCCTGAAGAGAGCAACCCATAACACAGCATATCAGAATGCAGTGGTATGAACATGGAGATGCAAGCCTGTATGAGAGCGGGAAGCCATTCATATGGGATGAATATGAAACAACCATATGTCTGTGTCCTCTAGGCGGGCGGGCTCCCGCCAGTTGAAAATGTGTTGCTCCAAGGGGTGGGGGTGCTGAAATGTGATGTTTGGGCTTCCGAGCGGGGATCCGGCAAACCGCTCGGGGAAAGGCATTGAAGCCTCCCCGGGGATGCGGAGAAATCGCCCTTTTTCAAAGGATGGGGAGGAGGTCGTAGAGTCGAGGAGGGTTTAAGTTGAGATTTTCGGCCCTGCTGTAATGGTGGGAGCTTTAACTAAGATTTTATAACCCTAGCTTTTCCACTTACAGTTAAGAACCTATCTATGTTATGGATTGCATTAATAAGCTCCAACCTGAACGAAGCTGGATTCCTTCCAGCTCTAGTTTCTGAGACCTCGCCAGCTCTCTTGAACACTAGGGAGGCTTCTCCTGAAGCTTTAAGAAAGTCCTTGTTAACGGCCATAAACGAGGCCACTATGGAGCCTAACATGCAACCGGTGCCAGTAGTGTACTTGAAGAGCTCCGATCCGCCTTCCACGGCTATAAGCCTCCTACCATCGGAGACATAGTCTACCCTCCCCGTGGCCATCGCAACCACATTGTATTGAACTGCTATTCTCTCAAGAGGCTCGAAAGCCTCCTCAGCTAGGGAATCCACACCTTTAACTAACCCGCTATAACCTGCTAGTGCTAGCATCTCGCCAGCATTACCTTTAACAACGGAGACGGACCCTGTTTCAAGTAGGTCTTTTGCAACCCTACTTCTAAGCTTAGACGCGCCAGCTCCTACAGGGTCTAGGAGGAGGGGTTTACCGTAGACGCCAGATATCCTGGCAAGCTTCATCATAGATTCCACCCAGAAGCTATCCAGAGTTCCAATATTTATGTATATAGCGTCAGCCATCAACGCTATATCCTCTAGCTCCTCTACAGCATGAGCCATTATAGGTGAAGCGCCTATGGCTAGCGTGGCATTAGCGGAATCCGTCATGACGACGAAGTTCATTATATGATGTATTAGGGGCCTCTTCTCCCTAATCCTAACCAGATCTCCTAAAACATCGACTTCTGATATCATGGATATCTCCGTGTGGGGGAGGTGAGGGCGGGGTTATAAATGATACTAAAACTGGGTTATAGAGAGTCGCTATTTAAACTTTAAGATATTTAAACCTCCATAACATCCTACTATGTGGTGGGGTTAAGCTGGTTCTAGGAGTGAAAATTGATATCCTTAGCTTAACGCTACCGATATGTGCTAGCAGTATGGAGACCAATAGCACCTACTATTACTTGTATCGAGGGCCGGCTGTTAGTGGGAGGTGTGGTTTTAGATGAGCTTAGCCAACGTATACGTTAGCCTAGTTAAATACCACGGGCTTAACACGAATACAGCTATGGCTGTTCATAGTCTGTTGATGGGAGCTCGTGACATCACAGGGTCTTTCTGCATAGGGTTCATGCCCCTAGGCTCTCCAAGCCTCCCAGCACCTGATGATACTAGGGCTGTAGGACGGGCTAGGAGATATGTGAGAGAGGTTACCCAGTATCTCAAGGTTTTAGAGAGATGCTCTAGACTATATGAGAGCCTATTAAAGCTAGGGGTGGAGGCTTGGGACTCTTTCTACATATACCACCTTGCTGACATAGCCTCCACAAGGTTCTCAGGAGCGGTTACCTCGGGAGTTGGTTTTGATAGGAGGTTGCTAGACACTATAGCCTTGGATTTAAAGGAGGTCGAGCTAACCATATATAATACGATGGCCAGGGCGAGGTGGACGTTAGGCCCTCTCCTAGCAGCTTACGAGCACTCGCCGACCTATAAGGTTATAGTTGATACACTTAAAAGCAGAGGTTACATGATAGAAGCCATCCTAGACGTTGTATCCGCAGTTGAGGTGCCTAGGTTAAGCGATAAACTCCTTAAATGGGTTAAAAGCGAGGGCTACATACTACAGGTGATCTTAAGACCACTGGTTAAGAGAAAGGCTACATGGAGAGCTCTTAGAGCTAAAACAGAGCCGGAAGCTGTGAGGGATAAGATGCTTAGGAGGCTTGAGAGGACCCTTGGCCCCAGGCTTTTAAGTAGATTAACTGAAATCCTAACATCTGAGAGGGCGAGCATCACAAAAAACATAGTGCTATGTAGTATAGCTAAGGAGGCTGCAGACTGCTCAGGTCTATACCCATACCTCCTAGCAACTCCAAAACCACTAAGCTATATAAAATCGCTATGGAGACCACCAAAATGTCCATATCCAGGCTTCACATGGCCTCTTGAGCGGATCCTCAGAGACCACATAGTAAGTGACACCATAGGATATCAGTTAGCAAACGCTATAAAACCAGTAGTAAAAACAGTCTCCGGAGATAAAGTGGAAGTGCCAGACAATGTGATAAATAAATACGCGTTGATAGTAGCGGAAGTAGTATCAAATCTACTAAAACCAACACGTTAAAAGAGGAAACACTCTTAAGAGAACTCGGTCATAGAACTTGAAAACCAGCTCTATGAAGAGCTAACATACGGGCTCCTGTAGCAGTAACCATATCTTTTGAAGTCGAAGGTAGTTTTATGAATTGTGTAGGGGCTCTTCGACACTATCAATGTTTTACATGTAATCGGTTTGCAACTATGCATTTAATCTTCAAGGGACCTCGTTTACCGCTATCTCGTAGTCGATGTCCCTTTCTTCCTCCCCGTCCTCCTAGCTGCTATGTGGCCTACCTTCCTTCCAGGCGGTGCTTTCCTGCTTACTGTTGATGGTTTGCTCCTTCTCTTATGTCTCCCTCCTCCGAAGGGGTGGTTAGCCGCTATCATAGCTACTCCTCTGACTCTCGGCCATTTTCTAGCTTTAACCTTCCACTTATGGTAAGCGTTCCCAGCTTTGAGAATAGGTTTCTCTATCCTCCCAGCTCCAGCTGGTATACCTACTGTTGCTCTGCACCGTGCTGGAAGCTCCTTTTCCTCCCCGCTCGGCAGGGTTACTATCACCTTATCTCCTGTCTTGCCTACTACTATGGCGTAGCTTCCTGCTTGCCTAGCTAGTTTACCACCGTCTCCAGGTCTCAGCTCTATGTTAAATACCATTGTACCTTCAGGGACATTACCTAGAAACGATATGTTTCCAGCTTCAGGCTTAGCCTGAGGACCTATCTCTATGATCTGACCTACATAAACCCCCTCTGTAGCAATAGTTAAGAACTCCTCCCCTTTCTCTGTTACTATACGTGCTAGCGGAGCATATCTACCAGGATCGTGGATTAACTCTACAACCTTACCCCTATAAGTTTCACTGGAGATAGGTGGATACCTAGCCGGGCCAGGATGTATGTGACTAGGACTCCTAAAAGCAGGACTACCCTTACCCGCTCTTTGTTGCCTCAAACTCTTACCCATCCTAGAACCCCTTTAAACCAGCCATACACTAAGCCTTTTAAGACTATAGAGCTTCCTACAACATACCACCATAGCTTAAACACACCTTAAAGTGGTAGGAACACTGTCTAACTCCTTACGCGGGAGAAGAGCTCCACCTTTTAACGTGAATATAGCACTTAAAGAGCGGGAGGCTCTTAAAAAGAGGTTAAGGTCGTGAGAGTATGCTCTGGTTGTAGGGCTTAGTAGAGGCTATTATGAGTTTGATGGTAGATACGAATATCTGTGTTTACCTGTAGCCACCATTAGACTTGTAAGTCTCGGTTGTTTTAATAGCTTGGATGACATTCTTTCTTTATAAGGGCTAATAGGATTTAAGGTTTGCCTTAACAGGCTTTGGGGGGTGTTTGGTTTGAGCGGTGGTTTGGAGGTTAGCTCTGAGCATGCTCTACTTTTTGGGAAGTGGAGCTATATAGGGGTTGAGGTGAGGGATCCTAGTCTTAAAAAGTATATTAGCTTGAAACCCGTCATACTACCTCATACCAGTGGGAGGCATGAGAAGAGGAGGTTCGGCAAAGCAGAGGTTCCTATTGTTGAGAGGCTTATGAATAAGCTTATGAGGCCCGGGCGTAGCGGGGGCAAGAAGCATTTAGCCTATAACATTGTTAAGACCGCGTTTGAAATGATACATATTGAGACTGGAGAGAACCCGTTACAGGTTCTCGTTAGAGCTATAGAGAATGCTGCTCCAAGGGAGGAGACCACTAGGATAATGTACGGTGGTATCACATACCACGTATCCGTTGACATATCACCCCAAAGGAGGGTTGACCTAGCGTTAAGGTTTATAACTGATGGAGCCAGAAATTGCGCTTTCAATAACCCTAAGCCTGTGGAAGAGTGCTTAGCCGAGGAGATTATAAGAGCCTCTAAGGGGGATCCGCAGAGTTACGCTATAAGGCAGAAGGAGGAGATTGAGAGAATAGCTTTAAGCTCCAGGTAGCTAGAGCTTTTAAATTCTGGAGTGTAATGGGTTAATTGGGTTGGAGGTGGAGTTGTGTGCCTGAGAAGCATCATTTGAATTTGGTAGTAATAGGGCATGTGGATCACGGTAAGAGCACGTTGGTAGGCCACTTACTCTACAGGCTAGGTTTTGTTGACGAGAAGAAGTTTAAGGAGATAGAGGAGCTAGCCAAGAGTAGGGGTAAGGAGGATAACAAGTTCGCCTGGATACTAGATAAGATGAAGGAGGAGAGGGAGAGAGGTATAACTATAGACCCCGCTTTTGTTAAATTCGAGACTAAGAACTACTACTTCACTATAATCGACGCTCCAGGCCATAGGGATTTCGTTAAGAACATGATAACAGGAGCTAGCCAAGCTGATGCCGCCTTGGTAGTAGCATCTGCTAGGAAGGGCGAGTTTGAGGCTGGCATGAGCCCTGAGGGGCAGACTAGAGAGCACCTGCTACTAGCCAAGACTCTTGGGATAGAGCAGCTTATCATAGCTGTTAACAAGATGGACGCTCCAGATGTTAACTGGGATGAGAAGAGGTATAACGAGATGGTGGCGATACTAAAGAAGTTCATGAAGGGCATAGGCTACAACCCCGATGCCTTCCCATTCGTCCCGATAAGTGCGTGGCTTGGAGATAACTTGATAGAGAGAAGCCCTAACATGCCTTGGTATACCGGGCCGGTCATAGTGGAAGCCTTAGATAGACTTAAGGTTCCAACGAAGCCTATAGATAAACCTCTTAGGATTCCAATATCGGGTGTCTACTCAATACCAGGAGCCGGGACGGTCCCGGTAGGTAGAGTTGAAACTGGAGTCCTTAAAGTGGGAGATAAGGTGGCTGTAATGCCACTAGGGATAGTGGCTGAGGTTAGAAGCATACAAATGCACTACCAGGATCTACCTAAAGCAGAGCCAGGCGATAATATAGGGTTCGCTCTAAGAGGCGTATCAAAGGAGGAGGTTAAGAGAGGGGATGTGGTAGGGCATACAGATAACCCGCCAACCGTAGCAGAAGAGTTCACAGCAAGGCTTTTCGTGGTATGGCATCCAAGCGCTATAGCCCCAGGCTACACACCAGTTATCCACGTACACACAGCTAGCGTGAGCTCAAGGATGTCAGAGATCGTAGCCAAGATAGACCCTAGGACAGGTAAGGTTTTAGAGGAGAAACCACAATTCCTAAAAGCAGGAGATGTGGGGATAGTAAAGTTCAAGCCTATAAAGCCATTGGTAGTAGAGAAGTTCAGCGACTTCCCAGCGTTAGGAAGGTTTGCACTAAGAGACATGAATAGAACTATAGGCATTGGTATAGTAACTGATGTTAAACCAGCTAAGGTAGAGATTAAGGTCAAATAAGTACCACACAACCTAGAGGTGTCCTAAAAGAAATGGTTTTTAAAATAAGAATCTGGCTCTGGAGCACCAACGTTAAAAGCCTTGAAAGCGTTACATCGCAGATAAAGGATATAGCTGAGAAAACAGGCGTTAGGATAAGAGGGCCCATACCCCTACCAACAAAGAGACTAGAAGTACCAATATTCAAGCTACCACACGGAGAAGGATCAAAATACTGGGAACACTGGGAGCTAAGAGTTCACAAGAGGATGATAGACTTAGAGGCGGATGAGAGAGTGCTAAGAAGACTCATGAGAATACAGGTACCACACGATGTTTACATTGAAATAAAGCAGATAACAAGATAACCTAGAGGAAAACACGATTTAACCCCTCCCCACTACACCAACTAACCAAGGGTGCCGGGGTGCCCGAGCGGTCCAAGGGGACGGGCTGGAGACCCGTTGCCCCTCTGGGGCACGCGGGTTCGAATCCCGCCCCCGGCGCCATTAATATCACTTTAAATTTCATATGAATTTCTAAGACTTAATATAAAATCTTTTTGCCGATAGCAAGGCAAGATGCTAAGACCTGAGGGCTTGAAAGGCTACATTAGGGGGTTTTACCGCAACATATCTCTTCACAATCATCTACTATTACTAACACTGTAACCCTCCTGCCATGAAATCTAGCAAGCTTAGGTCTCGTACGTGAGCTTATATAGATGCCAATCCTATCCTTAGCAATCTTAGCAATTGTACCCTCAACCCTAACAACACAATCCAACCCAACCACTAAACATAACATTAGAAGTCTAAATCTTATAAAAAAGCTAGCACATGAAGACGCAGGCTTCGGCTAACATATAGCAGCTTAGGCAAAGGCCTCCCGCTAAAGGGAGAGGTGATGCTCGTGAAGCTGACCTCAGGCCAAGGTGACTGAAAGACGGGGTAAGGTTCTTTAGACACTTAAACTTATAACTGAAAACCTCGCCTTCAAGGCGGGGATGGAGAGAGATTTGAGGTTTAAACGTATGGGGTTGAGGTGGAAAGGAGCCGGTGCGGGAAGGGAGTCCGATGGCCCCATCGGGGCCGCGGCCTCCTGGTCCTGAAAAGATGATGCCCCAAGGGATGGGGATCCGATAGAGAAATGGGGAGTGTGCTTCCGAGCGGTGGATCTGACAAACTGCTCGGGGGAGGTGCTTGAAGCCTCCCGGAGGGATGCTGGGAGACTACCTTTTAAAGGGCGGGGGATCATTTATGGGGTTTGAGTTTGATCGTGTCGGTTTTAGGTGAGTACTATGATTGTTGTCGTTTCTGGTAGTTTATCCTTCCATATGGTGAGCTCTCTCGACTCGTGTCTTATTCCTTCTGCTTTCACTATGTTTAGGAATTTGTTGAGGGGGTTTAGCGGTGTTAAGGCTCCGGGTACCCAGTAGTGCATTGGTATCGCTATTTTCGGTTTAAGATCTTGGATTATGGCCCACGCTTCTATATGATCTATTGTGTAGACTCCGCCGACGGGGATGAATAGCACGTCTACCGGTTTTAATTCTGCTACGTACTCCTCTGAGGGGCGGTGGCCTATATCGCCTAGGTGTAGTAGTCGTAAATCCTCTATTGATACCATGTAGGCTA
>Ga0080008_138029_pt1 | contig 26602 bp, 31 predicted proteins | sample ConCONMetagenome_FD_69211 | JGI IMG/M metagenome (GOLD analysis project Ga0080008, IMG submission 69211) | Hot spring microbial streamer communities from Conch Spring, Yellowstone National Park, USA - CON_C (SPADES assembly) (version 2) | ecosystem: Environmental > Aquatic > Thermal springs > Hot...
GACATACCTACTCTAAGAGATATACACTAATGAGGATACTGTTCATAGCGCCATCCTACCACCCACACATAGGTGGCGTAGAGTACGTTGTTAAATCAGTTGCTGAGAGACTCGCTAAAGCAAGTCACGAGGTAACAGTTGTTGCTGGAGAGCCAAACACGGACAGACCATGTGAAGAGGTTGTTAATAGTGTTAGAGTTGTTAGGTGGCCTATTTGGAGCCCTGGAAGCGCCTACCACATTCCTAGAAAGAGAGGTGAGTTGGAGAAGCTCTTGAAGGAGCTGGCTAAAGAGGTGGACGTTGTTCATGTTCACAGCGTTCACAGCGTATTCACGGTCTATGCAGGGCTAGTAATAGCAAATAGCAGTGCTTCTTCAAGAATCGTTGTTGCTCCGCACTACCACGAAACTGGGCATACCTTTGCGAGGAGGGTTCTCTGGACTTTTTGGAGATGGAGAGTAGCAGAATTGTTGAAGAGAGCTAGCACTGTTCACGCTGTTAGCAAGAGAGAAGCATCAATACTAGCAAGCCACTACCCAGAAGCTAGAAGCAAAATTGTTGTCATGCCGAATGGTGTGGATGAGGGCGTTCTTAACTATAGGTGGCAGGGGCAGAGCAGCAACTACATGATTTATGCTGGGAGGGTAGAGAAGTACAAGAGGCTAGAGATAGCAATAGACGTTGCCAAAGAGCTAAACCTAAAGCTGTTAATCATAGGCAAAGGACCATATAAAGAGAAACTGATGAGGTATGCAAGCAAGGTGTATAGAGGTGGTGTGGAGTTCCTAGAGCCGCAACCGAGAGAAAGATACTTGGAGCTAGTATCGAGAGCGAGATACGCAATAAACCCAAGTAAACACGAAGCATTCAGCATATTTATAGCAGAAGCACTAGCTATGGGAACACCAGCAATAGTATCAAAAGAAATAGCGGAGAATTTAGAAGCACGAGCAAGACCGCTAGTAAAAGATTTGGTTATAGCAGAAGAAGCACCAATAAGAACGTGGAATGAGACACTCCAGCTATACCTAGACAAATTGTGTTGATAAGGTGGCAATATCGTGAAAAATAGCCATAGCTAGGAGGGAGTATATAACGCATCTCGACGGCGTCAACAGGCTTATCGCCCCCTTAGCGGAGGGCTTGAGGAAGCAAGGTACGTATACCATGTTGTCGGTTCTTGTAGTTACAGAACGTTATTGGCCTGATGGTAGTGGTGGAGAGCTGGCTACTCATCTTATTCTCGATATGTTGAGAAAGAGGTTTGATGTGACCGTTGCTACTGGTACAAAGAATCCCTCTAAATTACCAAGCGTTAGATATGTTTACGAGCCTCTGCTTTCAAAGCGAGAAAAGCCTGTATTGTGGCTAAACACCTTGAGGCTTGTTCGCACTCAAAGATTCCAAAAGCTATTACGTGAAAGCGATGTTGTATATGTACCACGCTTTGCTTTTCCCATTATATCGTATGCGAAGAAGTTGGGCAAGAAAGTTGTGGTTCAACTGCATGACTACATCCCGATATCATACACAGCAACAGTACTAGCCCCCTACGAAGAGCACAAGCATCGTATCACCCTAGATGATATCAGGTTTGAGTGTATGAAGAGCCACAAGCATTGTATAGGAGCAAGTCTTCTATGGTGGTTGTCAAAACTAGCGAGAAAATGGGTTTCACGAGCAGACAAAGTAATCTGCGTCTCTAAGAGACAAGCAGAGATAATAGCTGATCAAGCACCAGAGCTCAGGGACAAGATAGAGGTTGTGTACAACCCGCTACCACCGGAAACAATCAATGCTGAGCCAAGGAAAGAACTTGACAATACGCCCACATTTCTGTACGTCGGTGGAGACAGCTACATAAAAGGGTTCCACATACTACTACAAGCACTCAACAGGTTAGGTAGGCAGGGGGTAAAAGCAAGATTCATTCTCACAAACAGATACAGCCCTGGGAGTCTTGAAATACTGAAGCAACTAAGTGATAGATACAGAGACCTGGAGATACGCGTTCTCGGAAAAATAGAGTACAGCAGGCTTATAGAGCTACACAGGAAAACATGGGCCCTACTGTTTCCTTCGATATGGGAAGAACCATTACCTTATGCAGTTGTTGAGGCAATGGCTTTGGGCACGATACCTATAGCTTCCAAAGTTGGGGGTGTACCAGAGTTATTAGATGACGCTATGCTCGAGTCATTTATGTATGCGCCACAAAATAGTAGCGAATTAATCGAAATAATCAAAAAACTAAGTACATTTAATTCTAATGAAGTGTTGTACTTAAGTCATAAACTTAGAAGTATTGTATTGAAAAAGTCTGGTATGAATAACATAAGCAAGAAGATAGTTCAGATATTCTCTCTTTGCTATTAGTATAGAGTATGGAATGAAAAAGCTAAAGTGTTAGGGGCGCCTTAATGATACGCATTGTAGAACTGTGTACGGATAGACTACCTTGTCCACCACCTAAAGGTGGTGCTATTGAGACTTATGTTTATGGCATTTCAAAAGCTATGGTTATGCAGGGTGCAGAGGCTCACCTGGTAACCATTGAGAAAAGACGTGATGTAGACTATGGCAAGGTGCATATACACGTAATAGACCTATTAACGCCAATCGCAAGTAAGTTACGTAGGTTCTTTGCCACTATCAGTCCTCTGAACAGCAATATCCCATACCTATCTATGAAATTGATTGAATTATTTAATGAGATCGAGGATGTGTACGGCAAAATAGATATTATACATAGTCACTATTTCACAACATCGTTTGCGCCTCTCATCTATAAATCCATTAAAGAAGGAGATGTTGCTACTGTAGGGCACCTTCACAATGAACCTAAGCCCAATAAAGTAAATAAATTGCTCATAGAGTTATACGACCTTCACCTAGCTGTAAGCAAATACGTTAAGCATCGCACTATCGAACTTCTAAGAATAAGTCCAAATAAGATAGGGGTAGTTTACAACGCTATCGATACCGAGTTCTTTAAGCCATGCAAACCTTCTGAGAGAACGGAGAAAAGAAAGATATTTGGGGTAGAAGATGGATTCACGATAGTGTTTGTTGGAAGAATAATGCCTGAGAAGGGTCTTCATCATCTGATATTAGCATCTAAGATCTTGAAACAGAAAGGCTATAAATTCAAATTGCTTATCGCAGGTCCTCTGGGACACTTTGACATAGAAAAGTTAGAAGGTTATCCAAGGTTTTGTTTTGAATTAATAAATAAGCTGGAGTTATTTAAAGATGTTAAATATCTTGGGCATTTAGATAAAAATGCTATGAGAGATCTCTACTGTGTAGCAGACCTTGTTGCACTTCCTTCAATAGGTTCTGACGCATGTCCTACCGTAGTCTTGGAGGCTATGGCTATGGGCAGGCCTGTAGTGGCATATGCTAGTGGTGGTATACCTGAGTTGATACCCCCCTACGGTGGCATAGTTATTGAAAGAGAGAGTCCTAAATATCTTGCAGAAGGTATTGAGATGTTGATGCAAGGAACATTTTCGTTTAATGAATTCGCCATTGTAGAGTATGTGAGGGAGAGATTCTCTTATGCAGCTGTTGCCTGGAGTTTGCTTAAGATATTTGAGAAGATGAGGAACAGAGGTTAGTGTAGATGCGAAGAGCATTCATAGTTGCACCAAATATTGGCCTATCGTTTGGTGGTGGAGGAGGTGTAAAGGTAGCTCTATGCATGGCTCAAACACTCTTAGAACATGAATCGAGGGTGCATATAATTGCCCTATCTGGCTGGCGTGTCGAGGAGCTGGATAGGGTTCACGGAATTAATCTACGAAGGTTCTATAGGGAGGGTAAAATAGTACTAAATTATCTATTTGGCTTTGGGGAAAACCCGAGAATCCCATTTCCCATTGCTGTAAGTCTCATAGCATTATACGTAAGGAGGTTAGTTAGAGAGAACCGACCTAATTTGCTGATATTTCACGATGATGTACCGAAACTTAGCGAGGAAGTATTTAAGAATGTTTCAAAGATTGTATTATACTCCCACTTTCCATATGCCACACGAGTGCATTTCAACATTGTTGATGCCGTTGAAGCTGGATTAAAGAAGTACCAAAGCTATAAGACAAGACTCTACTATGCAGCTCTTAAGAAGGTAATATACTACGATGACATGCTTAAGGAGGTAGAACTCATAGCCAACTCCACAGTGACCAGGATCTTCATGGAGCTTCTATGGAGAAGAAATGTAAAGGTGCTGTATCCCCCCATTACGTTTCAGGCAAACTTCTTAAAGAGATCTAAAGACAACTCTATAATTTTGATTGGTGGTCAACCTAATAAGAGAGTTGGTGACGCCATAAAGGCTCTAGCTGAGTTGAGAAATAGGGATAGATCTATACCCAAGCTTTATGTTGTAGCACATCACTTTGTGCCATGGTATAAAGAATTGTTAGTAAACCTAGTCTATAGATTTGGATTACAGCAATATGTCTATTTCATGGAGAATCTGCCTGAGCGAGATCTACTCAACCTATATGCTTCTGCCAAGATAGTCCTAAGTACGGCGCACTTCGAGCCCTTCGGGATGAGCGTTGCAGAGGGAATGATGTTTCGTGCTCTGCCAGCAGTTTACAAAGGTTCTTTAAGCGGTCCATGGATAGATATAGTAGACAAGGGTAGATATGGCATGGGATTTAGAACTGTTGAAGAGCTTGCAGAAGCCATAGAACATGTGATAAACGCCGAGGAGGAGCTATTCGAGTTGCAAGATAAGGTCCTTGAGCGGTCGCATATATTTCTATTGAGTGCTTTCAAGAAAAAATTCATGGAGCTAATAGAAGGTATAATGTAGTATGCGCAGAAGCATAAAGAGAGCTGTTTCGAGGATGAGGGTGCCATTGCTAATTATTCTAGATGTTTTACTGCTTTCTATCCTAGGCCTTAACATTGTGTACGATTTCTCAAAGTTACATAGCACCATATATTATGATATTTTATCCTATGTGTCTGTTCTAGTCATCCCCATGTTGATACTCGTCGTCTTTTTCAATATCACGATTGCTGTACTCAATGTTGATGAAGGAAGGCTGACGCTCACTTGGGTTCTACTCATACCATTCATATATGTCATGGAAGTGTTAGTTAACTATCCCAATATATGGGCACGCGACGTCTACCTGCATGGACAGATACGGGAGCTAGACATCTATGGTGAGCTTTACTTGATTCGCTATTCGTATCCAAAGGAATACCCAGGCTTCTTCTTGATGCTATATGAAATATACAATGTCCTAGGCATAAGAGACATACGCGTTGCCAACCTCTTTGTATTTTATCCAGCATTAATGCTCGTTCTAATGATATTAATATATCTAGCTTCCCAAAGGATATTTAGAAATAAAGTATACGCAGTTATAACGTCAATTATGGCCTTCAACTTACTACAGTTCAACAGGAACGAACTCACATTTATTCATGCTAACACTAGGCTCTACGCACTAATACAGATGCTTTTGATATTCTATGTTTTGCTCTTACTACGAGGAAATAAGAACCAATTTGTTGTTCTCTTCATACCGGCGACTACGCTCGCGATTTCACATCCGCTATTTCAACTAGTGCCACCATCAATGTTGTTGCTCTTGGTCTTCCTAAGGATCCTCCCACAGATTCGAGGAGGCAAGTATGAGTTTGAATTAAAATACCTTCCAATACATCTTCTCCTCGTAGCATTAATGGTGTTAGCATGGAATACTTATAATTACTACAATTATATCGTTAGAACGGGAATAGTATCGTTCTTTAATTATCTTTACCATGTAGTGGGCTGGGAATTAATATCAGCTTCTATAATCATTAGAGAGGTTCTTCCACCTGTAGGTATTTTCTTAAGAAACTACTATAAAGTCGCGATTGCAACGGCAACGCTGATAGCATTGGTATATGTGCTTAGGAGAATGCTGGGTAATAAATTAAGTTACGAGGAAGCCGTCACATCCTCGCTAGCTGGTGCCATAGGAATTATATTCCTTTCAACAGTATTTACTGCAAGCTTAGGTAACTCTATTGATAGAATGCTGATCTCGTTACCCATACCAATAACAATACTGTTCATAAAGGCTACTTCATCGTTAAACAGCTTAAAAATAAAATTGAATAACGCATGGAAACTTATGGTTGTCGTAGCACTTGTTTTTACAACGCTCGCCGGGTACTTACTAGTCCATGAAGCGTCTGTTCTTTCTGCGGCAACAATACCTCTTGATAATGCATCTCGTTTTATTAGAGATCATATAGACTCCGTGGATGAAGTAACTGTTACATCGCCCTTCGATATATACTATCAGTACTTTGATCCCTCAGCCCATATTAGAACAATCCGAATAGATCTTGTTAATAACCTTAGCGATGTAACCTCGGGTTTGCTTAGTATTCAAGGTGTCAAAGTAGTAGACTTACGCTCAGTAATAATATGGGGGTTGAGATATGACGATCTACATCGTGCTCTAGGGGGATTTGATGTATTTATTCTCACTCCTCTCAGTAATCACTGTAGCTTGGTTTACAACAATGGAGTTTACGAGCGAGTATATATTGGGTGATGCAATGAAAATATTCATTTTGTTCCACGGTTTTCGGCAACGTTGGTAATTTTGCTATTTATAAGGCTACGTTCAGGGTTTTTACGAAGGGTTGCTTCAGGTGTGGATGTTCCTATGATAGACCCTCGAGCCGTTACAAACATCCGCTGGGTGCTACTATATAATACCTCAATATCTAGGGCTAGATGTATATGAGAATTCTAGCACTAGCTCACGGTCTAGGGTTTGGTGGGGCTCAAATATCTACATTGGAGTTCCTGGAGGGCCTCAGAGAAAGACTCGACTTGAAACTCCTAGTTTGTAGCGAGGCCGATGAAAGCTTCACCTCTAATGCTACTTCCATGGGAATAGGAGTATATAATGCTCCCTGCAGGGTTAGTAGTGGCTACCCCATAATAGACGTGAACGGCGCCAAGGATCTCATTAAATGGGCTGACATCGCTTGGATCACTGATGTGGAGTACTTGTCTGCGCTACTCATCAAGCAAATTAGGAACATTCCCGTAATCGCACATGTTCACTCCTATGCACTAATTTGTTCGTGGTGGGGTGCACTATATGGCTTTAGAGAGCCTTGCCTTGAGAAGTGTTCTGCTTGGAGGATTACTAGATGTAATCAGGGGATAAACCTTGAGATCGCGAAAACAGGTCTGCTTGGAGATGCTAGGGCAAGGCTCTACTGGTTACTAGACTTCGTTAAGGGTCCTCTCGATTTCTTTAGGTGGTCTAGGGTAATGAATAACGTTGCAGAGTCTATTGATGGATTTATAGCCGTTTCTAAAGCCTTGTGGGATATTCACGTGCATCATCTATCCAGCCCTAGTAACAAGCCGTTTAGAATCGTCTATAATCCTGTTACCGAGCCTCTAAAGCATGTTAAGCCAGATCCTCGCGAGCCTCACGGTGACTATATCCTGTATGCCTCTGGGGCTAACCCTGTTAAAGGTCCCCATCTATTGTTGGAGGCTTGGCGAGAGATTTCTAGGGAGTTTAGGGATTTGAAGCTTTATATGGTTGGGTGCAGGGGTTCTTGGGTTGAGAAGTTAGCTAAAAAGATGAGTTTGAGAAATGTTGCTTTCTTTGGCAGACTTTCTTCAGATGAGTACTACAGGTTGATGTATAGGGCTAGAGCTGTTGTTATGCCTTCTATTTGGCCCGAGCCATTTGGTAGGATACCCGTTGAGGCTAATAGGCTTGGAGTTCCAGCTGTAGTTACTAATAAGGGGGCACTACCAGAGATCATAGAGGACGGTATTACAGGCGCAGTAGCCGAGGCTGATAGCGACAACTTCGCAGAAGCCATTGCTAAAACTCTTTCGCGCAATTGGGATAGAGGTGTTATAATCGGAAGAGTCTCCGAGCGTATAAATCCAAGCAATATCATTAATGAATTGCTAAGTTTCTTCAAAAAGATAATAGTGTGAATACTCTATGAAGATTCTTCTAGCCGGTGTAGTAGCGCCCAGCGGGTTAGGGGACGAGCTACAATACGTTGTTGGAGCCGCTCTTATTACAAAGCAGCTTAGTAACGCTAAGGTCGATTTATTTATCCCTACAGGTTCTCTCAATACGCCGCTCACACTAATTCCCAGCGGTAGTTCGATAAGGGTACTTCGAGGATTTTCTGAACGCACAAGTATATCTAGTATTTTTAGAATGCTCGTAGGTAACGGCGTCACCAAGCAAATACCTCAAAAGTCAGCACTCCCTGAGTATTATACTAAGCCTTCAAAAAACTTGGTAAGCAAGTTAAAAGAGCTCATCTTCAAGAGATATTACGAGAACGTTATAATAGTGACCTATGTTAGACCGGCAGTAGGTAGGTTTATCGATGGGTTAAACTATGATGGAGGGTTCATAGGGGGGCATACAATAGAGTACTCAGCTTTTTTTGATTACCTGCTAACCTATAACTGTGCAAGGGTTATCGTAAAGGGTCCTCTGATAACCCACCCTATTTCCGCATCTCTTATTGGACTTAAAAATCGTGAACGATACTTAAAAGCCCTTAAAAAAGCACTGCAACGCCTCGACGTTATCTTTGTTCGAGGCAAGTACTCCTATGATATACTCACCGAGTCTGTAGATCCTAGTAGGTTGCTCGTGGCATTAGACTTGGGGTTTGGAATTAGAATTCTTACTGAAAACCCTGGCAATATTGTAAGGAGGCGGGATCTCGTAGTCTGCATTGCCCCCCGTAAGGACTACTTTTATTTATACAGTTTAGCCCAGCTGTATCCTAGATATCTGCTCGCGTTGAAGCACTTAATAAGAGTTCTTATTAGTGAATTTGATGCAGATATCTGGCTTGTACCCCACACTACTAAGTCCTCTACACGCCTTGGTGATGAATATGCTATATTCGAGTTACTGGGGATTCTCGATGAATCGCTAAGGAGAAATATCAAAATTATGGCTTCCCAAAGCATATTGGACTCAGCTAGGGTCTTTAGTTCTTGCGATGTGGTTGTCACTTCTAGAATGCATGCTGGCATAGTTTCTCTAGCTTACGGTAAACCCGCACTGTTTTTCATGCCTAGAGATGATGTTAAGGTGCTAGACATACTCTCGTACCTTGGACTAAGCGAAGAACGCTACATTATAGACAGCTTCAACCCCAGAGAATACGATAGATTACCCGGAATGGTAAAAGACGTTCTATTTAATTTATCGCGGGAAACTAAGATTATAGAATCCACTATCAGTAGGCATTTACCCGATATTGAAAAGCCGGTTGTATTAGCGAAGAAGCTCCTTTCCTGATGTGAGAGTCCATGGGTAATCATGTAAGGTTTCTCTTAGGTGATTACCTGAGAGTCTACGTGGCATGGGCTCAGAGTGAGAGGATACGTCACCATTCTGCTAGTGGAGGAGTAGCGACAGCTCTCCTCAAGTATCTATTGGAGAAAAATTATGTGGATGCTGTTATAGTGCCTAGCCTTAGGTTTAAACGCTGTTTAACCTATGGTGTGTAGACAGTCATACGAGAACCTAGTGCGTTGGATACTTATTCAGGTTCTCTATACGCACCTGTTTATGGTCTATCAAAAATACTTGATTACGCGTTGACTAAGTTCAAGAGTATTGCGATTACTGCTACGCCGTGTTACGCTAGGGCTATTAGGAGGGTTCTTGAATCCCGGGGTCGTAGCGGGGATGTATTCATTGTTGGGCTCTACTGTAATAACGTGCCTAGTATGTGGGCTACTAGGTACGCACTAAAGTACTTCAACATCAACGTAGAGGACGTGGAACGTGTTAGGTCTAGGGGATGTGGCTGGCCTGGCTACACCATTATAGAGACACCATTATAGAGACAAAGAAGAATACTATACGCGCGCCATCTCCAGTCTTCTGGGACTCGGGGTTTGAGCAGTACTTTTATAATGTGGGGTGTTATTTATGCGCCGATCAGACCAATACCTCAGCTGATTTATCTCTAGCTGACCTCTGGACCCTCCCGCGCGAGTTTATCAAGAGGCTTAGGGGAGCTACACTCGTTGTTGTGAGGAGTGAGAAAGGGTTAAACGTGTTTAGGGGAGCCGTGGAGGCTGGATATATATCAGCTGTAGAGGTCGACCCGGTCTACGCTATCCAAGATACTACCTTACTCAAGTTATCTAGGAGGACTTTAAAGAAGAATATTAATGCGGGTAAATATCTATTGCCGCCGGGTTTCACGACGATCACTCATGAGTTAACGTATCTGGTAGGCCGTCTCCTCGCATCTAGGGAGAAGCTTTGGCCTTTCCTCAGAGCATACCATAAGACGCTCAGGCCTTTAGCGCTCAAAACGGCATCCGTACTAGACTATAGATTCCACACTACGTGGAGTAGAATAAACACTCTCATTGAAACAATGCAGAGAACAAGACTACTAAGCGAGTCCCTCAGCCTGGTGAAAGACCCAACTATCAACCATGATTAATCACTTAGAGACGGAGAAGCAGGAATTAAGTTGATGTCCTCTTCTCGGGTGGGGAACTAGACCTTCCTTTATCCAACAATTCTCTATACTTGCTTATTCTCTTATTGCCTCCAGGGATTCAGATCCATTAGCACAGGTAACGCAGTGTACGCCAGTTGTGGTGTTGCTGTGTGTATAGATGTCCTTATCACTATTCCTATATACGCTTAGTGCTGTAGCTTGTTTTGTGATCGTAGCTGGTATTGTGACGGTGAAGCTTTTATGCTGGTTTGCTAAGGTTTTTGGGCGTTTCTCTTTGTTGTAGTGAAGTCCTAGGATCTCCTGAAGTTCTTTACTACTGGTTTCTACAAGACCCGGCAAGGCTACAGAGTAATTCACAAGCATCTTCCTCACCACTCTCGTGGCATTAATTCGCGAATTTAAAAGACAGTGCTTGGGACTATGCACATGAAAGTTTAAGAAGTTCTTTTAACGTACCCCTGTAGACTTGGGTATACTAGTTGAGGTTGAGAATACCCCGATGCTTCTAAAGCCCTAGTTTATAGGGGTTTAGAGTTGTTGTCTGAGAGCCTTACACGGTCACCCTCGCTAGGGATGGGTTTATAGTTGACCTCTACACGTATCCCTCCTTCGCGTGGGCTGTCTACATGGATTGTGAGAGGATCCTGGAGTGCTGTGTTGAGGAGGTCGATGTTGGGGGTCTAGTCGTGAAGGCTCTGAGTATAGAGGCTGAGGTAGCTGTTGCTGCTGCACACGCTGTTTACAAGGAGCACGTGGTTCTACTGATGGACTGTCTAGTGGCCTGGAGCTGGATGAGCAAGAGGGCTTGGAATATAGCGGTGGAGCACGGTGTTGAGGAGGCGCTAGAGGCTCTACTAGAGGCGTGTAGCCTTGTGGGAAGGGGGCTTGTCGAGGCGCCGTGTAGGCTAAAGCCACACGTACTGCTCAAGGCGTACACCCACGAGATCCTCCGCGACGCGCTCTTCCGTAGCACACTACTCAACATACCCAGGTACATGGCTAGGAGGGATCTAGGTTCAAGGGTCTCGACTAGGTTGACCAGGAGGAGCTACTAGAAGCACGGGCTTAAAGCTACGTAGCTGAGATGGTAGCACACCAACACATAGTGCTAGATGGTAGCACGGGGAATCAATAGGGGCGAACTGGTCTCCCGGGTTAGAGGGTTCTCGAGGGGTTTGAGTAGAGAGGAGATTAAGCAACTTAGCCGCGGGGAGTTCGCCAGGGCTGTAGGCGTAGACCCCCTCACCATACCCTCCGAGTATAAGTGGAGCTCGCTAGAGTACTGTACTACGAGTTCAGACTACCCTACAGGAAGATCTGCGAGCTGCTGGCAATGAGCGCTAGAGACGCGGCTAAAGCAGTTAAAGGCGAAGCGGGAGCTGAGAAAGCCGCGGAGGAGATCAAGGCGCCTATGGTAGACGTCGAGGTCCAGGCGTTAGGGGGGAGATTTTAGAGTTTAGGAGAGATCTCAACACGAGGTTCTACTGGTTAATAGGGATACAAATATCCACGTGGGTAACGATGATATTGACAATAGTGTTTAGAGTCCACTAGAGCCTTGACGTATCTAGGTGCAACTCTGTACTCCAAGCAAAGCTAGGCGCCTCCACGCCACTTTTCACACCACAGCGTAGCTACAGGTAGCTACCAACAATGTGCTTAAACACATCGCTAAAGTAATCAATACCTGTAGCGGGCTCTGCTACTTCCTTTCCAGCCAGATTTAATAGGAAGCCGTTACTACACCGACTGTAGTGTAGGGGGCGATCGTTTTTGGGCTACATATACGCTGATGCTGTCTTCCACAACCCTATTGATTACACAGAGTTTGTTCAAGGTAAACGCAGGCTGAGAGGGATAAGGTTTGTAGCGGTATCAAGATCTATGAGCAGAGGCGCGCATTTTGGGGAGAGCTAAATACTCTTTTTAACGCCTACTATACTCCTGGGGAGGTGCTTAGGTAATGAGTAGTGCTGATGGGTCTATTGACTGGGGCAAGCTCGAGGAGGTCGTTGAGAGAGCTGTCAAGAGGGCCAGGGCCGAGGAGCTCAGGGACGTTGCAGAGGCTATTAAGATGCTCGCTAATTACGTCAAGAGAGGCTTTGACATCATAGCCGAGCACAGCAAAAGAATTGAGGAGCTTAGCAAGAGAGTTGAAGAGCACAGCAGAGTCCTAGTCGAGCACAGCAAAGTCTTAGCCGAGCATAGTAAGAGGCTAGAGGAGTTAACAAGAGCCGTTCAAGAGCAGGGTAAGAGGATCGAAGAGCTAGCGAGAAAGGTTGGTGAGCAGAGCGCCGTTCTAGGGTCTATTGGTAGGAGATGGGGCAGGGACTTGGAGAAGACGGTTATTGAGCTCTATAGGCACGTCCTCGAGGAGAGGAGTATAATACCCGAGAAGATAGAGAGATTCACCTATGTAGATACAGATGGTAAGTACTACGTCAAGGGGTCCAGGATAGAGTTCGACATATACATACACAACGACAAGGTGTACCTAGTAGAAGTGAAGTCGCATGCTGATATAGAGGATGTTGAGTGGTTCTACAAACGCGCAGAGATATACGAGAAGATTCGTGGAAGGAGACCAGATAAGCTAGTGCTCGTAGCCGTACACATAGATGGAGATGCTTACGAAAGGGCTAAGGGGCTGGGGATAGAGGTTATATACGGAGCAATAATACCATAGAGTCCTCTCTTCAAATCGCTGCCCATACCTATCCCCCTCAAGAAGCTTAGTTAAGCCACAATGTCTCAACACAAAGCCTTATGTTCAATAAAAGAAGAGCTTATATAGTTAGAAGGCTTCACCACGTTCACTACTTATATGGTAGACCTTAATGGTAGACCATGATGGAGCGTAGAGTTTACTACCTTTATGAACAGCCTATCTCTATAGTGGTGCGTTATGGGGAGTTATGTAACCGTGTCTGTTAAAGTTAGGAGGGATCTTGTCGAGAAGGCTAGGGCTCTAGGTGTGAACATACCGGAGGTTGTCAGGAAGGCTATTGAGGAGGAGGTTAGGAGGAGAGAGCTAGAGCTTATTAGGAAGAGACTTGAGAGCGTCAGGGACTTCCTGGATCAGGTGGATATTGATAGAGTCGTGAAGAGTATTAGAGAGGATAGAGAGAGTAGGTGAATTTTATTGAGATATCTCTTTGACGCCTCCTCCTTTATTAAAACCCTCAAGCTCGGCAAACCCGAGGTACTCGTAGACAACTTCACTCAGCGGCTTACAGTCTACGAGATTATGAACGCTCTGCGGAAAGAGCATGCCTACTCAAACTTGTCTCTATAGAGAAGCTTCTCCAGCTAGTTGACGTAGTTACAGACGTTGTTAAGTACATGAAGATCTTGAGTATTTCAAACCTAGAGAAGGAAATTCTAAAGATGTCTATAGAGCTCGACTTAACAGCTTACGACACTTCATACATAGTCCTAGCCCAGAGACATGGATTAACACTAGTGACAGAGGATAGGAAGCTGATGAGCAAGGCAAAGAAGCACATTAACGTAACATCACTAGACACCCTGCTCAATCACCACCAACTCGATTAATACACCCCATGATAGATCTTGTGCCAAGCGCTACTGCCAGAGGAGTTGCTCGCGTCGTCACTACCTCTAGCATAGCTAAGCAGACTTGTAGACCTCTTCTCTTGTAGAGCTTTCACGAGGTAGTATAGTCTGTGGTGTGTGAGGATCACTGCGTTGTAGTCTATATCCACTGCTATACAGTTCCTATCAAGCAAGATAGCCTCTCGCTATAGTTAAGAGCATAATTGTTTTAGAGTGTTTTTGAAACGTAATTGTTTATTTTACTAGTTTCTCCATGTATTGCTCAATGTATTGAGCGTGATCTACTATTCTCTCAATATGTCTCATTAGTAGAGCCTTCAATGCTAGCTCTCTCGTGATAGTACTACTCGACGCGACTTCTATTAGTGTGGACTTATATACTTCGTCAATGTACTTATCTATCTCCTCAACAACGCTCTTATTGCGTGTATTGAGTTCTTCGAGGTCTCTTAATGAGGCTTCAACAGCTTCGATGGCTTTTTTGAACATGTGAGACAAGTTCGCTAGATCGCTTAATCCATGTGTAGGAGCAAGCATAGAGTCTATTCTAGCTATCTCTCTACAGTACCTAGCGATCCTGAGGACATCGTACGCTATGCTTAGTAATACGTGAGATACTAAGAGGTCTCTTCCCAGCGGTTGCTCTTGCGCTATGAAAACCAGAACCTCGTTTACGAACCCTTCGCGGAGCTCATCGAGCAGTAGTGTAGTACTATTAATCTCGCTCCACAGTTGACGCCTCACCTCGAGGTCGCTAGTCTCGATCAATCTTTGAGTCGTCAACATAACGCTTCTAACTCTTTGAGCCATGCGGCCTAATTCTCTCTTCAATGCATCTAGTTTATGCCGAGTTAAAGACAACTACAATTCACCCCTGAGTAGCTTTTGAGTAATCTCTGTAGATGGACGTAAAAACACGTGATCAGCGGGGCTGAGCTCTACAATTCTCCCATCATACATGACGGCAACGTAGTCTGCAACCCTGGCTGCTTGATGTGGATTATGAGTCACCATTAAGATCGTCACTTCATCTTTCAATGAAACAATAGCCTCTTCGAGCTTCCTGGCGTTTATGGGGTCGATATTGGCTGTTGGCTCATCTAGAAGTAGTAGCTTTGGCTTCATGGCGAGCGCCCTCGCTAGACAAAGTCTCTGCCTTTGTCCACCGCTGAGTTTGTGTGGATAATCATTTAGTCTATCCTTAACTTCATCCCACAACATCGCCTTCTCAAAAGACCACTTTACAATACTATGTAACTCGCTCTTCGTCTTTGCCACACCATTAATTCTAGCTGCAATAGCCACATTCTCGTATATTGTTAAGTGGGGAAACGGGTTTGGTACTTGGAAAACCATGCCAATATTCCTCCTAAGCTCGTAGGGGTCTGCTCTAAATGTATTGTAACCCAGTACTTTCACTTCTCCTTCAACTCGAGCACCATCAACTAGATCTATGAGTCTATTAATAACTCTGAGTAGTGTTGTTTTACCGGAGCCAGAAGGCCCCATTATAACGAATACTGTGTTATATAGTACCTTTAACGATACATCTTTAAGTATGTGGCACCCCTCAATATACACGTTCAAATTGTTCATTTCGACCGCGTACATCACGTCAACTTCACCTCTTTAACACCTATTTTAACAATAAAGAAGATCAACATGTAGAAGAGTAGAAGTATGAGCGTAGCACCCCAGGCAACTCTATGCCACACCTCGAAGGGAGACAGTATGTAGTCGAATATTAAGAGTGGTATTGCATCAACAGGGCCAAGTATAGTTGTTGAAACGCCACTCCTATACCTACCAGCTGTGAAGAGCAATGCAGCTGTTTCACCCATAATCCTCGCCATAGTCATTAATACTGCCACGAGCACACTCTTCTTAACTACTCGGATAACCACTCTCATAATAACAGCCCACCTAGACATCCCCAGCGAGTAAGCTGCCTCCTTGTATGTAAATGGCACAGAGCGTAGAAATGTAGAGAAGTAGGTGTAGGAAAAGGGGAGTGCGACTATGATGAGAGCAAATGAGCTGAGCAACGCGGAGCCTGCTGGACTCAAGTATGCCCTGATTCCTGGAACACTGTTTACTATTATAACAGCTAGTGAGAAAACCACCATGGATACAGTAATTGTGGGGACGCTGGCGAGAGACTTTGCAATCGTATCTACCACCAGTGAGACCCTGCTCTTCGGGAACTCAGTGACCAGTATAGCGGTGAATAAGCTAAGCGCTATGGTTACTGGGAGAGAAATCAATGTCAAGAGGAATGTGCCAGCTAGGGATGGAGCTATTCCGCCAAGTCTCTGCGAGAGGGGTGTAGGCGGCAGATCCACGAAGAAATTCCAGCCAGCCTCTAGTAGAGTGGAGAGGCCATTAGTGAAAACTACTACTATTAAGTGGAAGAGAGGGGTTAATGCCAGTATAGCTAAGCTTAAAACTATGATTTTGAATAAATTATCCTTAATTCTCCTCCAATTATGTTTGAATAAATTGATATAGTTGAATAAGTTATCTATAATTCTCTTCCAATTATACAACAATCCTCGACCTCCACTCAATAATTAACTTAGAAGCATATAGACTAAGCAATATTGAAAATAACGTAGTGATGAGCATTGATGCATATAGTACTGACTCGGCGTATCTATAGAGAAAGGCGTTTGCGAATTGAGACGCCACTAGGGCTGAGACGGTGTAACTAGGTGCAAAGAGACATGGAGTTAGAGTCATAGAGTTTCCAATTGTAACCGCCACTATTGTAGTCTCTCCCAGCGACCTCGCAAATCCAAGAATCGCGGCTGCCACTATCGCAGGCCTTGAGAGAGAGAGTAGTATCTTTATAGCTTCATACTTAGTTGACCCAATTCCGTAGCAGGCTTCTCTATAGATTACTGGGATGTTCTCATACGCCTCAAGCATTATTGACGTTACATATGGAACCGTGGATATTCCAAGTGCTATGCCAGCTGCAAAAGTAGAGTAGCCAGTTATGGGTCGACAAGAAAATAGTGGAATAAATGGAAGTGAAGCGTGGAGCGGATCCATTACATAGCTCTTCAAGAGTGGAACAAGATATCTTGAAGCCCACACAGCATATACAATTGTTGGTAGTCCACCCATAAACTCCACAATGCTTGAAACAATTTTCTTTAAATAACCCTTGAGATACTCAGCTATCGTAATTGTGAGTGGGATAGAGAAAACTAGTGAAGTAGTAATAGAGATAAGTGATGTTATAATGGTGCCGAGAATAGGGCCTAGTATGCCGTAGACACCGTTCTCGGGATCCCAGATCGTCTTTGTAAATAATGCTAACCCATAAGCGCTCAGGGATTCTATAGATTTAAGAAAAGACACGTAGATTAGGAGCAAGAGTACACTTAGTAGTGAGATAGCGAAGGGTGTGAGTGATAGAAAAAACAACTTGTCTCTCTTCGACTTCATCATACTCTGGATCACCTAGTTGTTATTAATTCAGTAGCCTTCTTGAGGAGCAGTCTTACGCTCTCTGGTGGAGCCACATATCCTTCTACAATGTAGTTATATCCCTCCTCGGCAACCCAATTTAAAAAGAGTTTTAATGCCTCAGCTTTCATGGGGTCTTCTTGTTGAAGCCAGATCAATATGTGAGATGGGCCTAGTATAGGGTAGCTCTTTTCTCCAGGTGCATATACGACGCTATCGAGTATTCCGCTGAAATCATCTAGTGGTGATGTTGGAATATTAGCATTCTTTAACACCTCTTGTAGAGTCTCAGTTGTAGGAAGCACGAAGTTTCCAGCGGCGTTTTTAATCCTGGCTATTTTAAGCTCGTTTCTAATTGCATAACTCCACTCAACATAGCCTATTGAGTATGGTGTTTGAATAACTACGTTGGTTACTCCTTCATTCCCCTTACCTCCAACTCCTCTCCCAGTAGTAGCTACTGGCCAATTAGGGCTCTTCCCTACTAGTTCCCTAGGCCATTCCCCATTAGACGCTTTGTAGAGGTATGTTGTGAATATTTCAGATGTACCACTAGAGTCGCTTCTATATACAACTATGATCTCTTTGTTTGGTAACATATCTGCTACTTCTAGGTTTAACTCTCTTATATAAGGGTCGTTCCAGTAGACTATCTCACCTTTGTATATCCTCGCTATTGCGACACCATCTAGTTTTAAGCTATAATCGCTGGGTAGCTCTGGGATATTGTAGACAACTACTACTGGTCCAAATAACCATGGAACCTGGATCACAGATCCCTGATACCGACTCCACATATCCCTTGGAAGCGGTGGATCGCTACAAGCGAAATCAACAGTCTTCTGGAGAAACATAGATAGACCAGCACCGCTACCAACAGACTGGTAAACTATTTGAACACCATACTTCTCTTGAAATCTCCTAGCCCACTCAGAGATCTGTGGATATGGAAAAGTAGCACCACCACCCAGTAGTACAACACCTTCTAATGTAGCAGGCGAAGGTCGCGTTTGAGGTGGAGAGACTAAGATAGCTACTACAACTATTACCGCTACTATTATAGCAGTTATTAAAACCACGCTCCTCTCCATAGCAATACCCATGAATATTCATCTCAGATCTGATATATATAGATGAATTAAATAATCTATATAGATGCTATATAGACAACTAATGGTCTATGGAGAGATAATTTACAGCTTTCAATTCAAACAGGTTATGGTACAAATCGAGAGCACGTTAGAGGAGTAGAAGTACTCAAGGAACTGATACTAGCTTCTTGTGCAACTACTAGGAGCTCTTTATGCACTGATTAGTAGATGCTGAGCGTGTTTCACGCAGAGTTCTCAACAAAGGTTAAAGTTAATGAAGTATTGTTACAGTGTTGTTTACGAGGGCTTCATTGTCTCTCTGACCTCCTCCCCGCCTTAAAAGGCGAGGGTTCCTGCTAGTGCGGGGAGGTTTGGGACTACATCTCCCGTTTGGGGTTCAGTCCCGGGCCGGGTCTCCGGCCCGTTACCCCTATCCCGGGCGGGACTCGGGGTTATGAGTATGTTGTATGCTCCCACTAAGTCTGCGTTTAATACTTTATTCACTCTTGTGCACTTGAATAGTCCACGTCTAACTCTCCTGCCACATCTCTCGCCGTGAACCGGGCACTTAGATGACGTGTGTGCCTCGTTCACGTAGATCACTGTTATCCCGTATTCCTCTGCAACCTCGTAAATCCTCCTCAGCAAGTAGCCGTATGTCCACACGTGGACATTGTTGAAGTCCCCATTCTCCTGCGCAATATTCTTAGGATAGCCAACCTTTATAATAGAGACTCCCACACTATAAAGCCACTCAACAGCCTGTCTAACTCTTGAATCAACATATGACTTTATTTGTCTTCTCCACTTGGAGTACATAGCTCTGAGCGTTCTAGAGCAGAATCCCAATCAATTCTCCTAAAACCCGAGCCAGTGTTAACAGCTGGGTGGAGAACTCTTAGTGAGGAGCAGACCCTCTCAACGTCCTTAGCAGCCCTAGGACACGTAACACCCTGAGTAACATCATCAGCACCAGCAACACTCTTAAGCCCACCATCCTCAACAACAACCCTAAGCCTACACGTATCATAGCAATCCCTTGGACAACCAACAAAAGAAACACTCATACACAACCACAGATAGAGACTAACAACCTACAGAAATTTACGCTTAAAGCTGGTAAACACAATTCAGAGAGATGCCTTAGCGATGAAGAAAAAAGACTGGTTTATGGTAGGATCTTAGCTTTAAGCGTAAAAATGATCTTGCTTTGCTATGGTACGCATGCTGGGCATATCATAATTCTACAGAGTAGATACATCACAATAAATACTCCAATGGCGAAGCCTGATGCCGATATTAGTGCGTGCTTAAGGCGTGTATCCCTCCACTCTTCAACAACCTTCTGAATAGCTTCACGTTTCAACTCCTCCTGCAAAACCTTAATCTTCTCCTCAACAACTCTCTGTTTCTCAGGTGGTAGAGGAAGCGGTTCAGTAGGCTCTATAGAGCCATCCTCCTTAACAGTATAGAACCTAAAGATTCTAATTTCTGGTCTGCGAAACACAATCCTAGGCGGCCTCCAATAACCTAGTAAGAAGGCGATGGCAAAACCAGTTAACGCAAATATGGTAGCGTCAACTATGCATGGATACGGAAGTCGTGCAACCATTTCTCTGCACCTATAAACTACCCTAAGCTAAGCAAAAATATACATGCTTTTCATGGGCATGCACCTAATATATGAGCATAGTATAATTCCTCCAAGTTGACATGCTGTATATACGCCAATATATATTATTGCTTGTACTAGTGCACTACATGTAGGTCCGCAAACTACGCCACATATTATTACAAGCCACCATTGTGTTGCGAATATTGCACACACCATTGCGCATGCTGTTGGACACACTGCACTTACAGCCATATGGCTAAGCAACATACATACCGCGCCAGCGAGTAGGATGCATAGGCTGCACCTAAACCAGTCATTGTTTATTATTGCTATGCTGTATATTACTGGTTTGTTGTACTGTGGCAGCCCCTTCTCAACAAGTCTCGCTAGGTTGTTTAATTCTTTCTCTATTGTTAGATACCCATCTTTGAGGCTTCTGATTGTTGTGTTGCTACTTGTTTGGTATATTTGTCTAAGCTCTTTAGCTACTCTGCTTAGTGCTTGGTATAGCTGTGATAGTGTTACTGATGTGTTGAACTTCACGATTTCTAGGGATACAACCCTCTTCTCCTTAGGTACGTATTCTACGTATGTAAATGAATAGTTGTAGAAGTTCTCACTTGCTGGGATTAGCTGTGTTGCTATAGTCAGGTTGTAGTCCAAAGCTCTAACACTATATGTAAGCATGTAGCAGTGCAACATTGTGTTTGCTGAAGCGATCTCTACTTGGTATAGGTATGCAGATCTATTCTCCTTTTCATCACTCTTAGTCCACTGCCAAAGAAGCTTACCACTTATTACAATCTCTACCGATGTGTTTCCGTAGCTAACAATGCGCTTAATTAGTATGTATGTAGAATTCTAGAAGAGAATAACTGTTGATGCATTCACGCTCTGTGTAGTACCCGCTACTGGGCATGAACATGTAGTGCATATTGGCTTTGCTGAGAGGTTCAAAGGTGTTATAGATATATCAAAGCCTTTGCCAGAGATTGCTACTAAGTAATTAAGTACACTAAAATCATAGATTTCAGGGATTTAGTGTGAGTTTTGAAGAAGCCGAGTTACTGAGGAGAAGAGCTGAGTCGTTTCTCAGGAATGCGCTGCGATTAATTGAGGAGGGGGAGGCGGATCTCGCGGTATTCAGCTTAGAGCAGTACTGTCAACTCATATTGAAGTATAAACTACTAGTCTATACTGGCTCATATCCTAGAACACACTCTATTAGGCTGCTGATTAGAGAACTCGGCAGAGTAGACTCGAGAGTACTTGTATTAGTGAATGATGTGAGGAATCTACACTATATCGCGAGACTAGAGGAAGCTTACATATCGTCGAGGTATTTACCATACGAGTACACTATTGAAGAAGTTAAGGATATAAGCAGATTTGTCCTAGAGGTGTTTAAACCCATTGTCGACTCAGTATAAATCCAACTTAGAGTACTTGAATAATTACCGCGCAGTCGCTGAGAGAGTGAAGGAGATTGTGAAACTACTCGACCCCAGTGCGAAAATATACGTATTTGGCTCAGTAGTGCGCGGATTATACACGGCCTCTAGCGACATAGACATACTCATTATTACAGAGAACATAAACTTAAAATACAACATAATGGTGGCAGTATACAGAGAGCTCATAGACGCACCAATACAACTACACGTAGTAACACCAGAACTCTACGAGAAATGGTATAAGAGATTCATAAAACCAGACGAGATAGTAGAAATATAGTGATTGAAAGCCCCGCTCTTTAAGGCAAGACGAGGTCAGATCGCGAAAAACCAAGCTTTAAAACACACTTACCCTGTACAGTGAGGCTTTAGGGAGTACTGATCAAAGTGGTATTGCTTGGTAGTGCAGTCAAGGGCTCATGTAGCCCTAATGGTGACGTGGATTTACTCATTATTGTTACTACCAGGCTCGGCGGGGAAACTCCCTGGTGAAAAGTGTTATATTTACTTCTCGGTTTAGGAGTTTAAAGTGCTGGGGTGCTGTTTTTGAGCAGACTCGACGTACTCATAGTGTGTACTGGTCTGAGAGAAGCCGATCCCTCCTACAGGAGACTCAGCTACTTCGCCAAGTACTTGAAGTTAAAGGGGCTTAGAGTCGCTTGTGCTGGCTTTCTACAGCTCTCGGGGCGCGGGCTCGTAGAAGTCTCGAGTGAGTGCTACAAACTGCCATTTCGCGTTTTAACGCAGAGTAGTGTTCTCAACTTACTCTTTAACGCTCTCTCCACTGTCACTATACTGTTCTCACTAGTCCTCACTATACTTGTTCTCAAGCCGAGAGTAGTAATTGTGAGTACTCCGAGCTCTCACCCAGTACTCCCCGCGTACTTGGGCTGCGCTTTATCGAGGTCTAAGTTAATTATAGATGTCAGAGACCCCCACGAAGAACTACTAGTGTACAAGGCTAGAAGAGGAGTTCTCAGACTACTAGCAGAGATCTATAGGAGAGTAAACTACAGTGTCTACAGGAGAGCGAGTGGAGTTCTAGCCGTAACGAGGTCTCTAGCCACTCTACTAGCAAGTAGAACTGGGAGGAGGGTCTACATAGCTCCTAATGGAGCCGACTTAGAGGTCTTTAAGCCAGTTGACAAGAAGACTGCTAGAGAGAAGTTTAAACTACCACCCGAAGCGCTTCTAGTAGCGTATTCTGGTGTTCTCTCTTCTCGAGGCTACTACGACATAGTGCCCGTCCTGGAGGCTATTAGGAGGTTGAGGAGGCGTGGTGTAGACGTGAGAGTACTCGCAACAGGCCCTATTCGAGACGAGCGCGTTAAAGAGGTTTTTAGAGTATTCAGAGACGAGATAACACACCTCGGAGTACTACCACTAGGAGACTACATAGCGGCCATGTCTGCGTGCGATGTCGGCGTTGTCCCCAGAGTTGGAGACCACGTATACGACTACTCTATACCCGTAAAGCTCTACGAGTACGTGGCTCTAGGCCTACCTGTAGTAGTCACGGCGAATAAGAGCAGTGAACTAGCTAGACTAGTCGAGGAGAATAGCCTGGGCTTTGTATGCGAGCCCGGAGACGCTCTCTGCCTCGAGAGGGTGATCGGCGAGCTGGCGAGTAATAGAAGTCTTCTCAGCAAACTCAGAGAGAACGCTCTCTCCCACAGAGCACGCGTTGACAGGAGAATTGGGGCGGAGAAGCTCTGCGAGGTAGTAGTGAGCTCTCTTCGCGATTCTAGATAAATACTCTACGACACCTCTATATAGCCTGAAAAAACCTGAGTAAAGGGTACCGCCTAGGTGGCTGATTTGTGAGTAGTACTAGCACCACTACTGTGGGTGTTATTGGCCTGGGATATGTTGGGCTAGCCTACGCACTCGCGTTTTCTCTTCACGGGTTTAGAGTTATTGGTGTTGATATTAGTGAGAAGAGATTAGAGGAGATTAAGAGAGGCGATATTGAGGGGTTTCCGAGAGAGGCTATTTTAGAGGCCTTGAAGGAGTCACTAGAACTCACCAGCGACTACAGCGCGCTGAGAAGTGCTGACGCGGTCTTTATCACCGTTAACACTCCTACTAGAGAAGACTGGTCACAGGACTTATCACAAGTACTCTCAGCTCTAGAGGGCTTGTCGAGGACTTGGAGGAGCAGTCCAGGGGGCTACCGCGTAGTAGTAGTGAAATCAACAGTTCTGCCCGGGACTACGAGGTACCTCGCTAAGTACGCGCGAGAAGTCCTCGGACTACCAGTCCCCGAGCGCGTGGGGTTTGCTCACAGCCCAGAGTTCCTCCGCGCTGACAGAGCACTCGAAGACGTGTTGAGGCCCAGCCGCGTAGTAATAGGAGGCGTAGACGAGAAGTCCTCGCACTACGTCTACAATTTACTCAGAGAGCTCTATAAGAGAGCTGGCTACGAGCCCCCGTTTTTCCTCGTAACCCCTGAGGAGGCCGAGCTAGTGAAGTACGCCTCGAACACATTCCTCGCTTTAAAGACTGTTTACGGCAACTTAATTGGCCTCCTCTGCAGGCAGATCGAGAACTGCGACGCGTGGAGAGTAATGGAGATCGTGGGGCTAGACCCTAGAATAGGTAGGAGTCACATTATACCCGGAACACCGTACAGCGGGCCCTGCCTCGTAAAAGACGTCTCGGCTTTCGCCAGGTTCGTCCTCGAGAAGACGGGCTTAGACTCTGTAAAACGCATTCACGAGTACAATGAGCTAGTTGTAGACAAAATAGTCGAGGACTTAGAGAAGAGGCTGAGAGGTCTGAGTGACAGGAGAGTAGCTGTTCTCGGCGTGGCGTATAAACCCGGCTCCTCCGAGGTGAGAGACTCCTCCGCTATAGTGCTCTCTAAGAAGCTCTTATCTAGAGGCGCAGTAGTATACATACACGACGTTAACGAAAAAGCCCTCAGAAACGCTCAGAACATGCTGAGAGAAGTCAGGACTATAGAGGCGCTCGAGCAGCTGAGGAGCGTTGACGCAGTAGTAGTACTGGCTTACTACAGAGAGTACGAGGACTTACTAGCCAGTGTAAGTGATACTAGTGTACTAGTACTCGACGTGACTGGTAAAATAGCGCGAAGCGATGCCTACAAGTTCTACGCGTCGAGTAAGTAGTAGAGGTGAAAAGACCTACACTGTTAATTCTCTGTACTCTATGAAGTCTAAACCTAGCAACCCGGCTACTGCTCTCAGCTCCTCTATGATGTCTCCGGGTACTAGTACGTGGTGATTTGCGGGGGCGTAGAGTGGCAGGGTCTCGGCGTTGAAGTCTACTTCGAGTATTCCCTGCGTTCTACACATGGCTGTGCTGAGTAGCCCGCTGGTAACTAGTCTCCCAGTGCCGGCTACTACTACAGAGTAGTCTCTACTCATAGAGGTGAAAGTGTAGACGTTACCTAGTAGCTCGCCTGCTAGTGAGTAGGGGTAGCCTGATTCAAAGTGCGTGACTACTCTCCCGGACCTCACCATGTTAACTGCTATTGTGCAGTGCGCGAAGTAAACTCTATTACTCCTAGTCATAGAGGTATTAGCAATCCAGCCACTATAGCCCGTGAGCTCTCTAGAGACAACCATTAGTGCTAGTGACGCTAAGTCCGCTTCACAGGCAATCACAGCACTAGTAGTATTTAGAACTGCGAGAGCTAAACATGGCGTCACCCTGTACTTGATTAAGTAGGGGAAGCAGTCAATAGCAATCCCAGTGTAGTTCTTTTCCTCGACCATGGACTTGAGCACAGCGTAGAGTCTCGCGACATTGAGAAGCCTGTCTCGCGGAATAGTAAACTCAAACCTCTCTAGTACTCTGTAGAACTCCTCTACGTACTCGCTTCTAGCCTCTTCGAGTTTAGAGACGAGAGTGTCAGTAGAGATCACGTCCACGGAGGCCTCAAACCTGTCTTCAAAATCCTCTACACTACTATCCTTCTCACCAGTCTCCGAGACTAGTAGTACTCTAGAACCCAGTAGCCTCGAGACAGCTCCTACTACTCTCGCAGCTCTCTCACTAGTCACAGCACACTCAGTACTACTAGGCTCTCCACAGTGAAATACCCAGCTCCACACGCCATCAGCGTCTAGCCTAGCTCTAGCGGATATAGCAGAGGCCAGGCTATTGTGCTCACCGTGGCCAATCATCACTACTCTCTGGTGACCACCACTCTTAGTAAACTCGTAGATTAGTCGACTAGTACCACCTGTCAACGCGATAACTACTAGCAGCGCGTCTCGAGACTCACTGCCAGCTCTCTTAGCCTCCTCGGGGCTGGTAATAGGCTCGAGAAACACCACGTCTCTCCCGGCTCTGCCAATGTGCTCTCTGAATAACTTGTACACAGACTCGTAGTAGCTCTCACCGTGCAGTCTAGTAGCGAAGCCGGCTACTACAATCCTCTTCACGGAGACTCACCAGCACGCACGGGGATTACCGTATAGAGAGGGGAGCTAATAACTAGTACTGCGCGTTGAGGCCCTGAGTTCTGATCTGAGCTCGACTAGCTCGTCTGGTGTGTCTGTAGCTAAGCCGTCTACACCAGACTCAACTAGTCTCACAGCGTCTACTCTGCTATTAACAGTCCACGCTACGACTTTTAAGCCATACCTGTGCGCGTAGCTAATAGACTTCTCACTAGTAATCCTGTAGTGCGGTAAAACCACTCTAGCTCCGAGCCTAACAGCGTCTAGTACTCTACCGGGTGGCTGAGCGTATATTAGTCCAGTCACTATTCTCGGGTTTTCCCGAGGCAATCATCTGTGAATAGTTGTAAATATTTGTGAACACTTTGTTCTCGCCTCGGGGTTCCCCCGCTTGGCTCGGGTTTTCACTGCTTCACCGCGAGGGCTATCATGAAA
>Ga0080008_139496_pt1 | contig 26399 bp, 24 predicted proteins | sample ConCONMetagenome_FD_69211 | JGI IMG/M metagenome (GOLD analysis project Ga0080008, IMG submission 69211) | Hot spring microbial streamer communities from Conch Spring, Yellowstone National Park, USA - CON_C (SPADES assembly) (version 2) | ecosystem: Environmental > Aquatic > Thermal springs > Hot...
CGTGGATAGTGGAGAGGCGTGGAGAGAGACCAAGGTGGGTCTACGCCTTCAAGTCGCTCGCGAGAACGGGGTCCACGCTGATGGGGTCCTCGGACTCCCCTGTCGAGCCGCTGAACCCGTGGCTGGGTGTATACGCAGCGGTGCACCGCGGGGAGCCCGAGGGGCTGCCCATAGCGGGGTACACGGGCGGCGAGAAACTCAGCCTGCGCGAAGCGGTAGGCTTGTGCGCGCAGCCTACAAGCCGCCCGGAGGACATAGTCGTGCTTAACATAACAAAGGAGCCGGTATCCAGGGATGAGTTCGCCAGCGTGAGAGCCGAGAGAGTCTTCCTCAAAGGGGTGGAGCTGCTGCCGCCGTAGGTGCGCGAAACGCTGAAAAACCCCAGGCTTCTCCCATAGGCGGAGGGCCGGTCGTCTAGTGGGAGGATGCCGCCCTTGCAAGGTCTCCCAAGAGCGGCGGTGGTCCCGGGTTCGAATCCCGGCCGGTCCACCATCCGCTTCTGCTGCTACAGCTCTGCTAGGAGCGCGTAGATCCCCTTGCCTGCAAGCTCTACCTGCGCCTGCCGAAGCTGGACGTAGCCGAAGAGCACGAAAAGCCTGGCCACTCTCCTGCCCCTCTCACTCAGCGAGGAAGCAACCTCGAGGAAGGCCCTTGAGCTCATCAGGCTGCCGGAGGCCTCAAGCTCCTCGAGGAGAGCCTGCGCCACCTGCTTCTCCTCCCCGAAGGCGAGCTTAAGCAGGCTGGGCCTCCTGCCTAGCGGGGGGACTCTCGCGCGGAGCTCGCGCTCCTGCGAAACCTCTCCCTTCTCGAGGTGCGCGCGTACACTTGCCACCGCCGGAAGCCTTAGACCTCGCGGGGCAGGCATCCTCGCCACAGCCCTATAGCCTTCAAGCCCCGTTACCGTGATCTTCGTGTAGAGTGGGAAGTCCGGCGGCGGATCCACCAGGTAGAGCCTCTCAGCTCCCGAAGCCGCGGCTGCGTGCAGCAGGGCTTTGAGGAAGCTCGCGGACAAGCCGTGCGCGAAGATGCATGCCTCACGCTGCCCCAGGACAGATAGCGATGAGGTAGCAGGTGCGAAGGGGAGCAGGCAGGCGCACCGCTCGCTGCATGAGCCGTCCGTGTAAAGGGAGACGTGGAGGAGACCCTCCCAGCGCTCCGGCTCCACAGCCGCCGCCTTAGCAACAGTGTGCGGCCCCGGGGCCTCCCTGAGCAGGAGAGACAGCCGGCGCGGCTCCCTCACAAGCCCGTCCTCCTCCAAGGCTAGCGCCAGGAGCCACTCGGGAGTGACTGTGACTGGGGGGCACGCGCAGCCCGAGGTCACGTGGAAGGAGCCCTCCGGGCACTCCCCACCGTAGAGTAGGACGACCTCCAAGGTTCACACCGGCCTGAACTCGCCCTGCGTAGGGGGCTGCCGCGTCGGTGCTGCGAGAAGTGGCAGCGCTGGTGGGAAGCCTATCTCCCTCAGCAGGAGCATGACCTCGAAGAGAACCTGGTTGGTGACCAGCTGGACTAGCTCGGGGTCTGGGGTGTGGCCGTGGAGCTTCTCCTCGAAGGCTCTTATCTCCTCGCTTGACCCCTGGGCAACAAGCTTGCCCTTCACCACCGCTGAGAAAGCCGGGGGGGTTGAGCTCACGTTGGCCACGAAGCTGACCACCAGCGAGGACTCGGAGCGCCGCTCCACGCCCGCCGGGAAAGTTACCTGGAGGTTGACATTAAGGGGTCCCTGGACGCTCTCAAGCAGCCTCTCAGCCTGTAGATATGTGAAGCTGACTGATAGCTGCACAACTACTTTAACCCAGGGCTTCGCATAAGTGTTGTGGCAAGCGGGAGTATAAGCGGTGAGGCAGGCACCCGCAGGCTTCTCCTAGGGAACGAGGCGATAGCCAGGGGCGCCGTGGAGGCTGGAATATCGGCCGCCACAGCGTACCCGGGGACCCCCTCCACCGAGATCGTGGAAGCCCTGGCGGAGGTGACCGAGGAGTACGGCTTCTACGTGGAGTGGAGCACCAACGAGAAGGTCGCGCTCGAGGTGGCCATCGGCGTGAGCATGATGGGACTGCGCGCCCTTACCGCGATGAAACACGTTGGGTTGAACGTAGCTTCAGACCCTCTAATGAGCCTGGGGTACACAGGTGTTGTCGGCGGGCTGCTCATCGTAACCGCTGACGATCCCAATGCCCACAGCAGCCAGAACGAGCAGGACAACAGGATCTACGGGATGCACGCCTACATCCCGCTCTTCGAACCCTCGGGTGTGCAGGAGGCGAAGGACATGGCTAGGGAGCTCTTCGACCTCTCGGAGAAGTACTCCACAGCCGTACTGCTGCGCACGACCACCAGGCTCTCACACAGCAGGGGCGAGGTTGTGTTCGGGGAGGTGTCCAGGCCCAGCAGGGAGGCTAGGTTCCACAGGGACCCGGAGAGGTGGGCCTTGCTGCCTCCCTACAATCTTAGGAAGCACAGGGAGACTCTCGAGAGGATCGAGAGGCTGAGGGGGGATCTCAGCAGCTGGCGTTTCAACTGGTTCACGGAGGGCGACGGCAATACCCTGGTGGTATCGGCTGGCGCCGCTCACATGTATGTAGCAGAAGCTCTCGAAACCCTCGGGGGAAAGCCCCCTCTGCTTAAGGTCTCCTCCGTGTACCCCTTCCCCAGGGGGCTAGCCGAGAAAGCCCTCGAGTTTGAGAGGATAGTCGTCGTCGAGGAGCTCGAGCCCGTGGTGGAGCACCAGCTGCGCGTGGCGGCGAGCGAGGCCGGGAAAACCCCTAAGATATTCGGCAAGGAGCTCTTCCCCAGAGTTGGTGAGCTCAACGCGCAGCTGGTGGCGTCGGGACTCGCCAGAGCTCTCGGCGTGAAGTACGAGCCCCCGCAGGGCCCTTCGGCAGGCGTCGAGCTACCGCCGCGGCCCCCCACCCTCTGCCCAGGCTGCGGCCATAGAGCGGCCTACTACGCTGTTAAGCTCGCTGCGATGAGGGCTAGGTCCAACCCTGTGTGGGCTAACGACATAGGCTGCTACACACTCGGCTTCTACCCACCCTTCAGGATGGCGGACTTCACGTGGAGCATGGGCTCCGCTCTGGGGATAGGGATGGGCATCTCGAGGTTCAGCAAGGAGCCAGTCGTGGCCTTCATAGGCGACTCAACGTTCTTCCATGCCGGGGTGCCGGGCCTCATAAACGCCGTCTACAACAGGTACCCGATAGTCGTGGTGGTCATGGACAACGAGGTGACCGCGATGACCGGGCACCAGCCCCACCCAGGCAGCGGGTTCGGCCCGCTGGGCGAGCCAAGGCCTCGCGTCAGCATAGAGGGACTAGCCAAGGCCTGCGGTGTGGAGTTTGTCGAGGTCGTCCCAGCCTACGATGTGTGGAGACTCAGGGACGCGACGGAGAGGGCAATAGGATACGTGCGCGAGAAGGGGCTGCCCGCCGTGGTTGTTGCGAGGCAGAGGTGCGCCCTCGTGGAGCTCAGGGAGAAGAGGAGAAGGGGGGAGAGGGTCACGGTGTACAGGGTGGTGGGGGAGAAGTGCATAGGGTGCGGTGTGTGCGTGGATAGGTTCGCCTGCCCCGCCATTGTGAGGAAGGGCAGGGTCGTGAAGATTCTTCCCGAGTTATGTGCCGGCTGCGGCGTGTGCGCGACAATATGCCCTGCCAAGGCGATCGTGCCCGCGGGTGAGAGCGCATGAGGCCGAGGAGTATAGTCATAGCTGGCGTGGGGGGCCAAGGGCTGCTGACCATGGGCAGCCTGCTCGGCGAAGCGCTGCTAAGGCAGGGCTACAAGGTGTCTGTTGGCGAGGTGCATGGGCTCTCCCAGAGGGGCGGGAGCGTGGTCGTCTTCGTCAGGTACGCCGAGTACCAGCCGTCGCCCGTGGTGGCACCCGGCGAGGGCGATTTGCTGGTTGGCCTGGAGCTAATCGAGGCTGCGAGGAGGCTGCCCCTCCTGTCCCGCTCTGGCCTAGCTGTGGTGAACGACTTCCTGCTGCCACCTCCAGCTGCACAGAGGGTTCCGAGCAGGGAGGAGTTGGTCGCGAGCATAGGGAAGGCTGTGAGAAGCGTGTTCATCGAGGCGCTCCCTCTCGCGGAGAAGGCAGGCTCCCCCGTTGCCGTCAACATGGTCATGCTGGGGGCTCTGGCGGCGTGCAGATCAGTCGATGTGAGCCTCGAGTCGCTTAGAAGCGTGGTCTCCGCCAGGTTCCGGGGTGCGGTGGGAGCGATCAACCTGCGCACGCTGGAGCTAGGGTACGAGGAGGCTCTGAAGAAGCTTGAGGAGGAGGCTCAGGGCTAGCGAGGGGCTCCTGAAGAGCAGGGAGGGGGCAGCCTTAAGCACGAGGGCTGCTTGCCTATCCATCGAGCCCTCTCTCGAGGCGAGCTCCTCGAAGCCGAGCTTCTTTACCCTCAGCATCATCTCTTCCAGGGCTTTATCGTCTAGGCTGTTGAGAAGCTTCCTCAAGAGGAGTTGCGCGCGCATCTCCGCGCCGAGCTCCCTCCTCACGAGTCTCTCGTACAACCCTACCTCCCCGGCGCTGAGGGCCTCCGCAAGCTTCCTCGCTGCAATCGAGAGGTAAACAAGCCCACCACCGGTGGTGGGCTTCGTCTGCCCAGCGGCGTCGCCCACGAGGATCGTGTTCCCGCGCACGAGGCGGTCCAGCATACCGCCCGTGTACACAGCACCCCCATAGACGGCCAGTCTGCGCTCAGGCTTCGCGCAGCCGGTGAGAGAGTGAAGCCCTTTGAGCAGCAGCTCGAGCCTGAGCAGAACATTCCCCTTGGAGGCCAGCCCGACCCTGTACACCCTCTCGGAGAGGGGGACAGCCCAGGCGAAGAGACCCCTTGAGAACTGGGAGCCGAGGAACACGTAGACGTGGTCGCAGCCGCAGCTCTGCGAGAGCTGGTAATCGAACTGTAGCGCGGGTAGGACGTAGTCCCTCCTACTCCTGGCCAGGCTGCTAACGCCCGCCGCTACTACGACTGGGCTGCCTGCACCGAGGAGTTCAGGCTGAACCCTCGCCCCAAGGATGACCTCTGCCCCACGCGCAACCTCGTCGAGAAGCAGCTGCTCGAGGAGAGGTCTGTCCACGACAGCCGCCACGGGCTCACTGCGCTCGACGAGCAGCCTCACCCCGCCGGGTCCTATGAACCACGCCCCCCTAACTCTGTTCACCACAACTTTTCTGTCGCTGACGAGGATGTGCCTGGCTAGCCCCTCGAGGCTCACGAGACCTGTGCAGTGCTGGGGGAAACCCACGCTGGGGTGCTCCTCTAAGAGCACGACCGACAGGCCCTTCCCTGCCAGAAAGCGTGCTGATTGCAGCCCCGCGGGCCCTCCACCGACCACAACCACGTCGTGGTGAGGAAGGTGCGAGACTAGAGGCTTAGTCATCTGCCACGAGGGGGAGTCCAGCACGCTAATAAAGGCCGTGCCCCCGCGCTACCAGAGAACCTCCCTCGAGGCGCCTTTTAGCTCCCTTGAAAGCTGTTTAGAGACGGAGATCAGGCTTTGAGCAACTTTCTTCTCATCCACCCCTCGCAGATGCCAGATCACATTCTCCCCCTCAGCCTCCAGCTTGGACACGAGCAGCTTGAGTAGCTCCAGAGGGCTCCTCCCGTTGTACGTTTTCTTCAGCGCCTCCAGCTCGCTGATAACCTCCGAGCCCCTCCTCACGGCCAGACCCCCTAGAACGACCCAGGAGCTGGAGAGCTGGGCCGTGAGCTCTCTAGCCTCCGCCACACCCCTCTCAGTAAGCCTTATGACTGTCGTTAGCCTGCCCTTGAACGACTCGACGCTCCTCTCGATTAAGCCCTCCGCCTCCAGCGAGTCGAGAACCTTGTCCAGCTCTTCAAGCCTGGGAAACAGGAGAGAAGGAGAGAGACGAGCCTCTGCATAAGGGTAGAAGAAGAAGCTCAGGTGAATGACCTCCTCCCCCGTCACAGGCGAGCGACCATCCGCCGCGAGGAAGAGCAGCGTAAGCTCCCTTAAGCCGATAGGGCTCCACGGGACGAGGTTTGCCTGCTTCAGAACCTCCGCCTTCCAGTCGCTGAGGTTAGAGCTCATATCTCCACCACTCCGCTCCCCCTCCTGGCAAGACGTCTTATAATGCTTAACAGCGCGAGCACAAGCACGACCACTAGCACGACTAGAGCGGCAAGAAGCACGTGACGGAGGAGTATCGCGCGCCCGCCTACGACCGCCAGAACCTCGGTCCTGACAGTCCTCACGGAGTCGCCCTGAAGAGATACGCGCTCCTTGAACTCAACCCCTCCAATAGACACGCTCAGGTTGTACTCACCGGAGGGCAGAATACCAATGTTCACAACTCCCCCCGGCCCCGTGGATCTATTGACAGCTAGGCCCGCGCCGCTTAGCGCGACCGTGACCCCCTCGAGAGGTCTGTCGAGCGCGTCGAGGACCTTTACCCTAAGGTAGTAGACAGGGAGCGTGAAGGACTGAGAACCCGTGTCCAGCGAGACTGTGAAGTTGAAGACCGCTAGGAGCCTGTCCTCCGCCCATACCTCGAAGGTGTAATTTCCCGGGGGGACGCCCCTCACGAGGGCGTGATCGCCTCCCGCGAACTTCTCGGCCACGCCGCCCCTCCTGACGACGAGGGAAAAGTTCCTGAGCAGCTCGCCCAGGCCCTGCCTGAAGAACCTCACCTCAAGCGATGTCGCATTCGCAGTGACGCTGCTCTCGCCAGCTGGTATTCGGAGGGGCCTCCGGGCGACGAGCGAGCCCCACCGGTAAACCATAAGCACGTAATCCCCGGGCGTCAAGCCGCAGAAGAGGGCCGTCCCGTTAACCACGCGAGCCGAGGCGGCGGGCCTTCCCTCCTGGAGGAGGAGCGCCGTTCCCTCGGGCAGCTTTTCCCCGGCCCTATCCAGAACCTCTATGGACAGGGAGTGAAACGGAGGCTCCACCACCAGCGTGGGCGGTGGCGTGGTAACAACGACGTCTGCGGCCGCCACGCCCTCCCTGTAGAAGCGCAGCACTATCGTGGTGTTGCTCCCTAAGGCGATGGACTCTCCCACCTGGGTTGCTCCAGGCGGGGGTAGCACCCTGAAGCCCACCCTGCCGAGGCAGGGTTCTTCCTTCTGCAGCACTGCGACCCTCACGTTGTAGCTAGCCACATCGGCATCCCGGAGGTCTGTGAGCAGCGCCAAGTGAGGGGGGCGGCCCGCGATCAGGCTCGAGCGCGCTGAGCCGTTGTAGCCCGGGTGGTTAACGTAGAGCAGTGGCGACGCGCTGAGGGGGACGAGCTGTGCGTAGGCCAGGGGCGCGAAGTACAGGTAGCCGTAGGAGCACTTGAGGAAGCCTCTGCCTACCCGCAGCGTGCTCTTCGGCACGATGACCGAGGCCGCGTAGAGCCTCTCGCCCAGCAATGTGACCTCGGTCGCGTTCATCACGAAGAAAGCACCAACAGCGTCCCAGAGAGACTTAGGGTCTGAGACCAAGCACGTGAAAGTGAAGCCCGCCGGCCGCAGCCCGGGAACCTCGGGTACTGTCAGGTTCATTCCAGGCTCAACAGGGCCGCGCGGCACCCCCAGCAAGAGAGAGGACGCTTCCAAAGAGCGCGAGGCGTTTAGGCGGATTACCAGGTCATGCGGCTTCCCGTCAAGGCGCAGGACCAGAGCCCCCCAGAGGAAGCCTGCCCCTTCTGCGAGAACAGGCCTCGAGCCGTCGACCAGGACGTCGACGGGCGTCAGCCCCGAGGAGGGGTCCATCCTAACCACGAGGACCTCCGCAGAGGACCTCAGCCTCAGGGTGTTCCCTGAAACCTGCAAGTACCTGCTGCTCCACCCCCCTTGGTGGAGCTCAAGCACTTCGACGTAGTCCAGCCGGACTACTGGCAGGACCTCTGCTAGCGCCACCTGAAGGAACAGCAAAGCGAGCGAAGCCGCTAGGACCACCAGCGAGCGCACGCATATCCGGGGTTCAAGCGCATTAATTTGCGTAGCTTTTTGCGCACCTTCAACCGAAAAGAGCTTATTTCCGGCGCGGTGGAGCGCATGGCGCTATGTGTGCGCACTGGATCGAGAAGGTTGCCGAGGAGGTCTTCCAGAGGACAGGGGGCAAGGGAGAAGCCATCTGCAATGGTGGGCTCTCGGTCTCAGGGCTTCAGCACGTGGGTAGGCTCCGCGGAGAGGTCACAATAGTTGATACCGTCGCAAGGCTGCTCAAGAAGAGGGGGGTGCACACGGAGCACTTCCTCACCCTCTACACAGTTGACGCGTGGAAGGGGAAGGAGGCGCAGCTCAGACAGTTCCCAAAGCCCGAGGAGGCCAGAGAGTACACTGGCTGGCCGCTCTTCCGCGTCCCCGACCCTCACGGCTGCCACTCGAGCTGGGTGGAGCACTACTGGGAGGACTTCGGCAAGCACTTGGGGGACTTCGCCAAGGAGGTGCGCGTTGTCACCACTCGGGAGCTTTACACGGGCAGTGAACGAATGAAGGAGTTTGTCCTCCAGTCCGTGACCAGGCTACGCGAGCGGGTTGTAGTGACGCTGAACAAGTACAGAGGGGAGAAGAAGCTCAGTGCCGACGCAATACCCTTCCAACCTATCTGCGAGAAGTGCGGGCGCGTGGACACGACTGAGTCTGTGGAGGTGGACGCGAAGAACTTCCGAGTGAGGTATGTGTGCAAGAACTGCGGCCACACCGGCTACGCTAGCCTGAGCGAGGGAAAGCTGAACTGGCGCGTAGAGTGGGTTGGCGTGTGGTATGCCCTAGGCGTGGACTTCGAGCCCTACGGGAAAGATCATGCGACCCCCGGTGGCTCGAGGGACAGCTGCAACGACCTGGCCAGGAACGTCTACGGCTTCGAGCCTCCCATCGGGCTTGCGTACGAATGGGTGAGCTACAGAACCGGGGGGAGAGACATGGGGGACATGGGTTCGAGCGACTTCATCGGGTTCACGCCGAGGCAGTGGCTGGAGGTGGCAGAGCCCGAGGTGCTCAGGTTCCTCTACCTGCTCTCCCCGCCCACGAGGCGCGTGGTGCTCAGCCTCGAGGAAGTGCCCAGCTACTACGACCTCTTCGACAAGGCTGAGCGCGTTTACTACGGGTTGGACGAGGGGGAGGAGCTGGGGAGCAGCTACGAGCTGGCACTGCTCGGCAAGCCGCTCGAGAGGCCTCCCTTCAGGATCCGATACATAAACTCGATGATCCTGAGCCAGGTGCTGCCCAGCAGGGGGGAGAGGGTCGAGGAAGTGGTCGAGAGGCTGAGAGAGACGAAGCAGCTCACGAGGGAATTGAGCGCTGAGGAGGTGGCAGCGATACAGAGAAGGATCAGGCTGGCGCGCAGGTGGCTCGAGCTATACGCTCCGCCGCAGTACAGAATCACCATTGTGGACACGCTGCCGTACGCGGAGATGGCGAGGTTGCTCGACGATAGCATGGCGAGGTTGCTGAGCGAGCTAGCGCGGAGGCTCGAAGCACTGGACGTGTGGGATGAGGACGGGATCAAGAACGCGATGATGCAGATCGAGAGGACGAAGGAGGAAGAGAGGAAGTTCTTCCAGCTCCTCTACCTCACCTTCTTCGGTAAGCCCTCCGGGCCTAGAATAGCGCCGTACCTCGCTATGCTTAATAAAGACTTCGTGCTCGCAAGACTTCGGGAAGTAGCAGCCCGGGCTGGAGGTGGGTGAAGTGGGTAAGTGGGACTACATGGGTGAGAGAGCGAGGCCCAGCACAGCGCTGCTCGTCCTGACCCTGCTGCCCTGGTTCCTGCTCGTCTCCGTCGTCGTAGTGACTAATGGCTTCAACATCCACCCCAGCACACCACCGTACATCTACCTGTTCGTCTCGCCCGCGCTCGCCATAATCGCCATCGTCGTAGCGCTGATGGGGTACATCCTGGCGAGAGACGAGGAGCCAGAGTGGGGTTCGAGGTCGAGTCTCGTGTTCAAAGCTATCGAGGCGGCAGAGCTGGCATCGATTCTCGTGGCTGTGCTCGTCCTAGGGTTGATAGCTATAACCTACTTCCTCCGCTAGCGCGCTAGCGGATACCTCTCAGCGCGGCGAGCTCGCTCTCCTTCCTGCGCAGCTCCTCCTCCAGGAGTGCTTTCTCGCGCTCTAGCTCCTTCACACGGGCCTCGAGCTCGCTCAGCCTCTTCAGCTTCTCCTCCAGAGCTCTCTCCCTCGACGCGAGCTCAGCCTCCCTGGCCTCCAACCTCTCTCTGAGCTCCACGAGAGCGCTCTCCTTTGAAGCCAGCATCCGCTGGTAGCCAGTGAGCTCCCGCTCCTTTTCGAGCAGCCTCTTCTCCCACTCCATCAGTCTTTCCTGCTCCTTCAGCATCCTCTCCCTGAAGGGCTTAAGCTCCTCCTCGAGGATCCTCTGCTTCTCCGCTATCTCCTCCCGTAGCTTCTGAAGCTGCCTCTCCTTCTCTGCAACCTCCTTCTGGAGAGCCTCGTAGCGGGAGAGCAGGGCGGAGACCTTTCTCTCCTTCTCCGAGAGCTCCCTCTCGAGACTCGCTAGTGCTGCCATCTTCTCGGCGTAAGCCTTCTCCCGAGCCATCAAATCGGACTCCCACTCCTTTAGCTTGCTCTCCTTCTCTGCGACCTCCAGCCTGAGCCTTCTCAGCTCCTCCGACTCGCTGGCGACCCTAGCTGCAAGGGCTTTGAGCTCGGCCTCCCTCCTCTCGACCTCAACCTGCCTTGTAAGAAGCTCTGATTCCTTCTGCCTGAGGAACTCGATGTACTTGATCAGGTCGCCTACTTCCGGTATCCTGGAGACCGCTGCGTTGAGGCTGCTCAGCAGCTCACTCATTGACTTTTCTTTCTCAGCTAGCAGACGCTCCCTCTCCTCCAGCTTGGACTTCCAAGCCTCGATCTCCTCCCTGGCATCCTCAATCTCCTTGATCTGCTTCGACAAGCTCTCTGCTTGAGCGGAAAGCTTGGAGTACTCCTCGACGAGCTTGGAGTAGCGCTCAGCCTCGCTCATTAGCCGTTTCGAAACCTCCTCTGCGGCAGAAATAGCCGTGCCGAGGGCTTCGAGAAGCTTCGCGATGTTCTCCAGGGAGTCCCTCACAAGGGCATGAGTCTCACTGACGCCTTGCAGCTCTGATACAACTTTTTTAATATCGCTTAGGCCTGCACTCTCTACTTCTTCAGAGAGTTGTTTCAAGAGATCCTTTAGCTCGTCCAAGGAGGTTGCCTGCTTGCTTGCAATATCGAGAATATCAGCAGATACCGCTGCCTGCTTCTCTATGACCTCGGAGACTTCCTGCAGCTTCTCCTCAAGCGCGCTCAGCCTCTGAAGCATCTCCACGACGTCTGCGAGGGACCCTCTGACCTCCTCCACAGACGCCTGGAGCTGTGCCAGAGGTACTCTCAGCGTGCTTCGGATGGGCTCCTGCAAAGTCTCTGGCAGAGCAGCTATCCTCTTCTCAAGAGAGGCTATAGCCTCGCGAATAGAGGCTACTGCCTGGGCAGGTTCCTCTCTCTCCTCACGCCCACGTCTCAGGAAAGACACGCAAACCCCCTGTATTGTCAGCTACAGGCTCATGTAATAATCAGTAACGCTGGTGATAGGCCCCAGGGGCTCTTTTAAGTTCCCTCGCTCTGCTCTTCTTGGCCCTGGGAGACCTTCATTCGGAGAGCGGCCACCTGCGTCGATAAATCGCGGATGGCGAACTCCAGCTGCCTAGTCGTGGCGAGCATCGTCTCCTCGAGCCTCGATACTCTCTGAGCGAGCTCCGACAGGACGGCCTCCATCTCGGAGAACTTAGCTCTCAGGGAGCTCACGTCCGCCTTAACCGATGACATCGTATCTGCTACGATCATCTGAGCCTCCTTCACCTGAGCCCTGAGGGATAGTATATCGCCCTCCACAGTGTTCACGAGAATCCTGGCCTCCTCGAGGTCCCTGGAGAGCTTCTCCAGGAAGAGGTCCAGCGACAAGCGTACGTCCTTTGACAGAGCCTCAGCGTAACCGCGCATGTTATCTAGAATCTCTCTACTTCCCGCGGAAAACTTTCCCATCTCCTCTTGCATGCGCGTGGTGTGCTCGCGCAGCACCTTCTCAAGGTTGGAGATATTCTCCTGGAGAGAGCCAATCCTCGAGCTTAGGAAATCCACGGTCACCTTAAGCGCGTAAATGCCGTTGTTGAGCCTCTTAAGCGCCGCGAGCAGGACGGCGATATCCCCCTCCCCTATCTCGACTATCTCTATCCCTTCATCTTCCTTCTCGGTCATAACACCTGAGCGCTGAGCAGCCGAAACAGCGTATTATCGGTATTGCTTACTCCTGGGCAGGGCGCGCGACCTCGGAAGGTGCTGGAGCCCCCTTTGCAGCCTTGTACTCCTGCACCAGCCGCTCGATGGCCTCCTGGTCAGACTTCGAGAAATCCCTCTTCTCTATAGCCTTCACCCCCTTCTCCGTGATCGCGTAGTAGGGCTTGTAGAGGGTGGTGAACCTGGACCCCACTACGTACACCTTCTTGAGGAAGCCCTTCTCTACAAGAGCCTCCAGCCTGTCTTCCAGGTCCTGTGAGAAGGGGGGCTGCCCCGCGAAGCGGAAGCCGAGGTTCACCCGGTACCTCTCCTGCAGGTCGTACACTAGCTGGTGGAGCCTCCTCTTGGAGAGAGCCTTGCCGTAAGTATGTATCAGGAAAAGCAGCTTCTTGTCGACGGCCTCTAGCCTAGAGGACAATGCGAGCACCCCGGCTTCCTCGCTGGGGCGCTGTTTTAAAAGGTTTCCATCCCTAGGGCTCGTGTGGGCTCAGCGCTGCTCTGCGAGGTATGCCTGCGAGCGCCGGCAACGAAGGTGTGCCGTCTGTGCGGCAGGCATGTCTGCGGGAGGCACTTCGACGAGGAACTAGGTGTGTGCGCGGCGTGCAGCGAGACGCTCTGCGAGGTTTGCGGAAGGAAGCTATCTATCGGCTACTGCGCCGTGTGCGGGAGGCTTGTGTGCGAGGACTGCTCGGTTGAGGAGAACCTCGCCCTTGTGTGTGTAGACTGCGCGAAAAAGCGCCCAGGCGACCGCGGCAGCTCATTTCAGCGCTAGCTTGTACCTGCCGCGCTTCTTCTCCACCACGCGTACCTGCGAGTAGTCTGAGAAGTACATGTCCAGAGTCACGGATGAGGGTGAGGCGCCAGCCTTCCTGAGCTCACCCCGCATTTTAGCCAGCACCTGGTCTACAGCCCTCCTCAGCAGAGCCTCGCCGCCCTTGATCTCGTCCAGGTGGCTGGCGTACGCAGACCTCAGCCTCGCGAAGACGTATAGCTTGAGGATGTACGCCGCATTGAGCAGGAGCAGCGCGGCGATGATCATCAGGTAGGAGATTATGCTATTGTATAGCATGGCTAGCAGGATCAGGGAGGCTAGGGACGCGACAAAGGAGGCTAGGAGCAGGTAGTTGGAGACCCTATCCACTCTCCTCACCTTCGGGAAGTACGGCTCCTTCGTAGGTATGGAGGCTACGAGGCGAAGGAAGGCCCTCAGCTCGTCCCACACTTCCCCGCGAAGCTCCAGCTCGTCTAAGGCCCTGAGCGCGCCTCTAGCGTCGAAGAGCTTTAGCGCTCTCACCGCGTCTAGCTCCTCTGCCAGTCTCTTCAGGGTTTTCGCCCTGCGCAGAGCCAGCTCTCTAGGCGATTGGGACACTGGGGAGATATGCAAGCGAAGGGAAAAAGCCTTTCGCTAACCGCGTCTACCCGCCGAGGAAGAACCTGTCCAGCGTCATGCTCCTCAGCTTCTCCCCCTCGCCCAGCAGGCCTTTGAGCGTGCGGAAGTCCTCCTCAAGCAGGCTGCGCAGCCTCGGGTTGTAGAGAGCTGCCGCGGGGTGAAGCGTGGGCAGTAGCAGAGCCTCGCCCCACTCGGCTCTCACAGTGAAGACACGCCCCCTGATGCTCATTATTGACTCCACATCCTTCTGACCGTAAACACCGAGTATCGTACGCGCGCCGTGCCTGCCGAGCATCACGATTATCCTCGGCTTAAGAATCTCCAGCTGCTCCCTTAGGAAGTGTAGGCAGGCTGCTATCTCCTCCTCCTTCGGGTCACGGTTCTGCGGAGGGCGGCACTTGACGACGTTCGTTATGAACACGTCGCTCCGCTTCAACCCGATCGACTCTATGAGCTCCGTGAGCAGAGCTCCAGCAGCGCCGACAAAAGGCCTGCCCTGCTGGTCCTCGTTGAAGCCAGGAGCCTCCCCCACAAAGACCACAGCCGGGCAGGGATCCCCCTCCCCCGGCACCGTTCTCGTGCGTGACGCGTGAAGCGGGCAGCGGGTGCACCTGGATATCTCCTCGGCTATCCTTGCCAGAGCAACCAGCCTGTCCTCCCGGCTACAGGACTTCGAGTACTGCTCCACCACGCTCCACCCTCAGCTCGGCCAGCCTCCCGGAGCCCAGCTCGTAGAGCTCCTGCAGGGACGCTGCCAGCATCATCGGTATCCCGGCGATAATGCAGCCCACAACCAGCACCTCGTCACCCCCCTGGGCGACTACTCCAGCGGGGGCTAGCCCCCTCCTCGCAAGCCTCAGGAGCGTGTAGGACCCTACGGTGCTGCCACGGCTGTGTGGCAGGACTAAAATCCTCCCGCTCACCCTGTGCCCGCGCAGCTCGTGACCGTGCTCGACAACAACACCGGTCAGGGGGTCAACACCGCCGAAGAAGGATAAGGGCTCCCTGGTGACGAGTAGCTCACCTCTAGCCCTTCCCTCCACCACCGGCCTTCCCTCCAGCCTCACCCGCTCTCACCCACAACGTACCTGAGGAGCTCTCCCCGGGGTACGAGCCTGACTGCATACCCTTGTGATGCCAGGTAGAACGCCGCCTTCCCAGAGTCCGTCAGGACGCTCCTCCCAGCATATTTGGACAGGTCGGAGACCACCATGCAGGTATCCGCGTAAACCTCCACGTTGGGCTCGCCCAGCTCTAGCCCTTCTGCCACCGCGCGGCTTGTGAAGAGGATCAAGCGCCTCTTGGCCCCGCCGTGCCTCCTCACCCAGTCGAGGATCTCCGCAAGCTCCCTTTGCGACAGATGGGGGCAGCCGATAACGGCCACGCCGTCCCCAGCTCCCGAGTACCTCTCTAGCTCCTCCAAGACCATGCCCCAGTCTACGGCAAGCCTCTCCAGCTCGCCCTCTGAGAAGCGCAGGTGCTTGAGGTCGGGTGATAAGCCCTCGATGAGCACGAGGCCGGTGCCACCCGTCGCGCCCACCGCTGCCAGGTACAGCTTCACCTCGTCCTCGTTCCTAAAGCTGAGGCCGCGCACGAGGGGTACCCTGGACCCGGCAATACGCCCGGTTACTAGGCCTGCAGCGCCTACCAGCCCGCTCTCGAGCAATGCTTTTTTGACGCCTGAGAAGTCCACGAGCATGGAGGGCACCCTGTTTTCCTCAAGGTGCAGACCGGAGAGGGGGGCTCTCCCGGATATAGCTTCGAAGAGAGCTAGGGGTCCACCGTCCCTGTTCGTCATTGCTCCCACGACGCTGTTAGCGTAGAGGACTGCGTTGCTCTCGGACCAGGCTAAGTGATCCCTGAAGGAGATCCTCTCGTAGATGTAGGGAGTACACGAGAGAGTGAGCTTAGCCCCCATCCTCCTCAGGGCCTCGAGGATCCTGAGCTGCCCTCTAACCGCGCCCTCGTCGGTGTTCATCTCCGTCTTCTTCCTGAGGTCGAAAGCCCCGGGGTTGACCGTCGTCGGCACCGCGAACCTAGCACCCTTCGAGGCTAGGTTCTCTAGGAACTCGAGGCCCTCCTCACCGATGTTCTTGTAGGATATTCCGGAGATGTGCGCATGCTTTACAGGTACAAGGCGCTCCGCGCCGCTAACCTCAGCCACTTTGACGACAACCTTCATGGCGATGGAGAGTGCCTCGCCGTAGTAGCCATCGAGTGCTAGCTCCTCCTCCTTCGTCAAGTGCATGCAGTTCTGCTAATGCAGGGTGCAGTGTTGATTAAGATTGTCGTGCGCCGGGAACGCGGGGCGGGTGACACCGTTATAAGCATCTTTGCGTGTAACGCGGCGGAGTATGCGTGCAACAGTAGTACTCCTGGCGCTAACGCTCCTGGCCGCCGCCCTCCTAGCTTACGCGGCGCCGAGCTCCTGGGAGCCTCGCGCCAAGCTGAGCTTCAGCTCTGTAGTCCAGCAGGCAGCCCTCAGCCCCGACGGAGCTTATGTAGTTGTGATTAACAGTGAGGGGTTCAACGTGCTTCTAAGCGTCTACGACAGCTGGCTGAAGCCCCTGTGGTCGGTTCAGCTGGCTAGTAGTTTCTCGTACTTCACTTTCGCCGGGAGCAACCTCCTGGTGGTGGCTGAGCGGCTCTTCGGGCAGGTTCCCTCGACAAAGATCTCCGTTTACAGGCTAGCAAGCGGAGAGCTCGTCCACTCCGAGGTTGTGAGAGGGGGGGTTAGCGAGCAGATCTTTTCAGCGTACCGCGTAGGCTCGTACATCTACCTGCTTACGAGCAAGGAGCTTGTGGTCATCGACACGAGAAGGGAGGGAGGTGCGCGAGTTCTGATTTCCTTCGCTAACAGGGGGCTACAGGCGCTTGGCACCGATGAGGGGCTGGTCGTCCTCTACATAGACACGCTCTGCCGCATCTGCCTGGAGAGGAACCAGAAAACTGTGGCCCTCGTCGAGGCTCCGAGCAGCATATCCACTCTCACCCTCGACGAGGTTCTCGCTTTGGTCAGCGTCGGCGGGAAGCCCGCACTCTACATGGCGAACGGCTCACTCATCCCGCTTAGCCTTAGGGGTAAGGTGGAGCTCGAGGAAGCTAGGCCCGCCCCCCTGCTGAGCGGGTATCCCCGGGCCTCAGAGCCTGGGTACAAGCTGCTGTACTCGCTGGGGATACGGGACCTCGAGGTTGAGTTCTCGCTGCTTGATCCATCCACGGGTAAAGTGGTTACCCGAGGGCTCCCGCTGCCCTACGAGAAGGGGGACGAGGTAGGGCTTAGGGTGTACGACGGCGGCAGCTTCGTTGCCTGGTGCAAGAACACCACGCTCGTGGGCACGCCGGAGGGCAGTATGAGCTCGGTTACCCCGGAGTTCCCCGTTCAGGCCGCCGACCTGAGGAACTCCACGCTCCTTGTAGTGGGCACCAGAAGCCTCGCGACGTATGCAAAGGTCGCGAGAGCGGAGAACACCAGCGTGAGGACAGAGGAGGTGTACAGCCTCTACGTGATTGCGCGTGATGAGAGCGGGAGCATGCCGGCCAGCTTCACGGTCTTCGTTAACGGCAGCTTCGCGGGGACCTTCTCCGGGACCACGCAGCTCCTCCTGCCCAGAGGGTTCTATAAGCTATCTATCGTGGCGCCAGGCTACTCGGAGGCAACACTCGAGGTGGGCCTACGCTCTAACACCACGGTTCACGCAGTCCTGAGAAAATTGAGGTACTCGCTACTCGTTCAAGCCGAGGAAACTGGGGGGCCGCCCCCCGAGATACTGTTGCTGCGTAACTCCTCAGTGGTGACCAGAGGTGCTGGTGTGCTCGAAGTAGCGGTCACTCCAGGAGTTTACACCGTAGTGGTAAGGGGGTTGCGTGGCAACTTGACAAGAAGTGTGAGCGTTCAAGGGGACACGAGCGTCTACTTCTACCTACTCGTAGAGCAGGCGACTCCCTCCCAGCAATTCCTCAACGAGAGCTCAGCCGCGCGTGAGGCAGTCAACGTGACAGCTGTGGTTATGTACGGCACAGAGAGCTGTCCCTCGTGCAGGAAGGTCAAGGAGATCTTAACGAGCCTCGGGGTCCAGCTGGAGTACAGGGACTTGTCCAACAGGACATTTCTGGAGGAGTACTACTACCTCTACGATTACATCGGGGCCGGCTCTGCGAAGGCCATACCCCTGGTCCTGGTCTTCCAAGGCGAGCATTTAACAGCGGCTGCTGCGTGCGAGAAGCTCACGCGGCAGGAGTGGCAGCAGCTGCTACAACGTCACGATCCCAACGCCACACTTGTGGTGCGCGACGACTGCTCCTGGACCGTGCGCAGGCTGAACAGCTCCGAGGTGTACAGAGTCGTCTTCGGAGGCAAAGGGCTCAGAGAGGAAAAACCCGCGGAGAGCATGCTACCCCTGATACTAGTACTAGCAGCCGCGGACTCCATCAACCCGTGCACCTTCCTAGTTTTCTTAGCACTGCTGATGACCACGCTCGCTGCGGCGGGCAGGAGGAGGACTGTCGGGGTTTCCGCGGCGTTCATCTCCGCAGTGTTCCTCTGCTACCTGCTCCTTGGCTTCGGCTTAATCAGGGTCATCGCCCACTTCTGGTGGCTGAAGGGCGTAGTAGCCCTGGCCGTAGTTGCCGCTGGGCTCTACGAGCTATCACGGGGGGCGCGCTCTACGAGGGAAGAAATCGCCTCGCTAGCGAGGAGAGTGCCGCAGCCTGAGCTGCTGAAGAAGCTTGTAAGCACTGCCCGCTCAGCCATCGCGCGCGCACCGGCGAAGCTCGAGCCGAGAGGCTTAGACAGGGTGATCTCGCGCCTGAAGAGGTTTGCGGGAAGCGCTGAAGCCGCTGCAAGCACTCTGCTTCAGAGGGCTAAAGGAGGTAGTGTTGCCATGGCGGCTCTCGCCGGCGCTGCTGTCAGCTTCACGCTGCTCCCCTGCAGCAGCGGGCCTTACCTCGTCGCCGCTCTCGCGCTCTCCAAGCTTCCGCTGGAGAGAGCACTGCTGTACCTGGTGCTATACAACCTTGTGTTCGTTCTGCCACTGATAGTGATAGCTGTTTCCGTGGTTCTCGGGGAGAAGTACCTGGCCTCCGTGGAAATCTTCAGGATGAAGACAGAAACCCTGAGGAAGTACATAGACGTAGCAGTAGGAGCGCTGCTCCTTGCACTAGGTCTCTACTTCCTCTCCATCTAGCGAAGCACTGCTGCGTCGCCGATCACCCCTTCATCCGTGTTTCTTTAGGGCTATGCCTCCTCTATCTGGCACCTCGCTTCGCGCGTACAGTCAGAAAGAATTAGGGGCCCAGCTTCTCTGAGAGGTTATGTGCTCGGAGATGCTATCTGGGAGCAAGGCGCGCGCCAAGGTCGAGTTCAGGGCTAAAAGATGGCTCCGGGGCGGTGAGTACCGCGGACACGCTGCTGTTGACAAGGTATGCGAGCACGTTCTCGTTACAACGTTCACAGTAGGCGGGGAGAGGTACGCTGTTCCTCTCGTGGAGGACCTTTCATGCCCTGAGGGAAGGGGGGCTCGCGTTGATTGTTGGCGGATGTGCGAGGCGGAGTTCAGCAGGCTCTTCGTTGAGGAGCTGGTGAGCGGCAAGTGCCCAGGTCTGAGCCTCGACATAGTCGGTGAGCTAGGGGGCCCGGCAGAGTTCCTGAGGGTGCTGGGGGAGGACGCCACGAACCCTCACGCTCTCTTCAGGCTAGGCGGCAGCAGGGTGGTTGTCAAGGGCTACAGGCTGCTAAGAGAATGGAACCCCGAGCCGAGCTTTCTCAAGCACCTCTCGGGAAGAGGGGTGTCCCCAAAGCTGCACGCCGTCTACCGCCTCGGCGACCACCCCTTAGGGGTCATCGTGGAGTTCGTAGAAGGAGTAGACCCTGGCAGCATAGTTTACTCGGATGCCCTCTCACACATAAAGGGTGAGGAGGCTGAGGGTTCGAGAGGGGTTCTCGACCTGACCTCGAAAACCCTGGCGGACTTCCACCGACTAATGATGGGCTGCAGGGAGAGCTGGTGCGCACCAAGCGTCGTCGCCGAGGCTGACGTGGAGAGGTGGGTGGACAGGATGCGCTCCTACCTGGGCAACCTCCCTTTAGCGCCGAAGGTCGCTGAGCATCTCGGGGGGCTGGTAAAGCGTAGCCGGGAGAGGCTTGAGGCCTACGTGGGGCACTCTAAGCTGCGCATCCACCAGGACTTCCACTTCTCGCAAACGCTTCTCAGCGGGAACAACAGCCTGGTAATCGTGGACTTCGAGGGGGAGCCCGCGAGGCCCAGCTGGTGCGCTTCAGAGCTCGAGCCGGGGCTGAGGGACCTTGCAACCCTCCTGAGGGCCGTCTCCTACATCTCCTTCTTCGCGCTGCGCGAGGCCACCGGCTGGAGCCCCGAGGAGACGGTAGCCGCTCTGCCGAGGAAGGAAAAGCCTGTGCAGATAGCTGCAGAGTGGGGGCTGAGAGCCGCGGAGACTCTTGTCGAGAGCTACCTGAGGAGCATGCCCAGGAGCGTTTGCCCATTAACGAGCATAGACGACGCACTCGAGCTGCTGGCTCCGTGGTTCCTGGAGAGGGCACTTTACGAAGCGTACTATGAGAGGGAGTACAGGCCGCAGCTGATGCAAGTTGCCCTGGCCACTCTTCTCGCGGACCTTCCGCCCTTACGGCACTAGCAGAAAGGCAAATTAGCTGGGTTGCATAAGATTGTTCTGTTAGCATAATCGAGAAAGTTAAATCAGGGATACCGGGTTTCGACGACCTGCTCTACGGCGGCATACCTAAGAGGAACATCGTGCTGCTGTCGGGCGGCCCGGGGACCGGGAAGACGATCTTCAGTCAGCAGTACATCTACTACGGCCTGGCAAACGGTGAGCCAGGAGTCATCGTGGCCCTCGAGGAGCACCCCGTGCAGGTTCGCCGCAACATGGCAGCCTTCGGCTGGGATGTTAGGAGGTTCGAGGACGAGGGGAAGTTCGCCATAGTGGACGCCTTCACTGGAGGCGTCGGCGAGGCCGCGAAGAGGGAGCGCTACGTTGTGAAGAGCGTGGACGATGTTGGAGAGCTCCTGGACGTGATAAGGCAGGCCATAAGAGAGGTCAAAGCTGAGAGAGTGGTCGTCGACTCCGTCTCAACGCTGTACCTGACTAAGCCAGCAATGGCGCGCTCAATCCTCATGCAGCTGAAGAGAGTCCTAGCAGGCCTGGGAGCCACGTCGATCTTCGTCTCCCAGGTTAGCGTCACCGAGAGAGGCTTCGGCGGGCCTGGCGTGGAGCACGCGGTAGACGGCATTGTCAGGCTGGACCTTGACGAGTACGATGGAGAGCTGATCAGATCCCTGATAGTCTGGAAGATGCGCGGCACAAAGCACGACATGCGGCGCCACCCCTTCGAGATAACCGACAAGGGGGTAATCGTGTACAGCGACAAAGTCGTAAGGTTAAGGTTTAGGGGGCAGTACATATCGTTTGGAGAAGGGGGTGAGCAATGAGCGAAGTACCCTTAAACCTCTAGGGAAGGAGGACATCAGGAAGCTGGAGCTGTCTCTAATCCTTGGAACGCTCCTCAGGCCAGACGTCATGGATGCCATCAGGAAGGCCGAGGACAAGCTTACCTGGCTTGACTCCCTGATCATTGCCGCTGGAGCCCTCGCTAGGGAGCGCGCAGGCTACTCTCTTGGGAAGATTGCTGAGGAGCTGGGGAGGACTGAGTCCACAATCAGGAACCACCTAACGGGCAGGACCGAGGCGGGCAGGCTCGTAAGAGGAGACCTACGACAACCTCGTAAAGGCTGGAGGCAGGTTAGAGCTGGAAGTGCTGCCAGGGGTTAAGGAGGTGGAGGAGCTCCGCGCGAAGGTCTCAGAGCTGGAGGAGAAGCTGAAGAAGGTTAAGGAGACTTTAAGCTCTCTGCTGCAGTCCCTCTAGCTCCCTGAGCGCCTCGAGGTAGACTGCCTCTGCGAGCTCTGCTGACCTTTCCCAGGTGAACATTTTCTCCACGCGCTCGATGCAGCTCTTCCTGATGATCTCTCCGGAGTCTGGGAGGTCCTCCAGCATCCTCCTCAGCTGCTCGTCGGATATCTTCCCTAGGTACCTCTCAAGCGCTCCGGAGCTGGAAGCCTCCATGAAGGCGGCCAGGTCGCGTATCCTGTCGGCGAGCTCGTAAGGATCTCCGGGCTCCACAAAGTAGCCCGTACCCTCGTACCCATGCTCCCCTATGTCCGCGACTGTCTCCGTGAGGCCGCCGACCTTGGAGGCCACGAGCGGTACTCCGGCCGCCATCGCCTCGAGAGCCATTATGCCGAAGGGCTCCCAGCGCGAGGGGGCAGCAAACACGTCTGCAGATAGGTGTGCGAGCTTGTAGACCGAGGGTGCCGCCCCGAAGACCACTCTGACGTTACCTGGGTACTCCCTGGCCAGCTCCATGAGCTGGTAGGCGTAGTCTTCGCCACCCCAGACTGGGAGCACCATTAGGACGAAGCGCACTGTGCCTAGCTCCTTGACGACGTGGGGTATTGCTTCCGCTAGCACGTCGAAGCCCTTCTGCCTCGCTAGACGCCCAGTTGCTATCACGAGGGGTCCGTCGCGCTCGAAGCTCTCAACCCTCAGGTCGTCCCTCACAGGAGGTGCTGCTATCTCGCGGAGCTTCTCGTAGAGCTTCGCATCTGGCACCTTCGGCTCCCCCTGCGGCACGGCCCCTAGCGCGTTCAGCAGGAAGTATCTTCTCAGCGAGCGCCTATTAGGCGGCCACTCGCCGGTGAGCGCCCTCAGCTTGTCGCCGTGCTGCGCTAGAACCTCGTCGATCAGCTCCTGGTAGCGCCAGTTGGTTCCGTTGTAAACCACCCTGGCCTTCCCTGCGAGCTCGATGCCGAGCAGGGTGGACAGCTCGTTCACCATGTAAGACCTGCTTACTGTGACCACGCGATCTGCCTCCAAAGCCCCAAGCCTTTCCGCAATGCCTGAGGAGGCTCTCAGCGCCTCACCGAGGGTCATCCTCCGCCTGGTGCTCCCAACGACTACGTCGTGCTCCCAGTCGAGCGGTAGGCCCGCTGCCTCGAGGAGCTCCTCCCCTAGTTTCTTGCGTACAGCGAGGTGCACGTGGAAGATGAGCGCTGGCCTACCCCACCCTTCAGTCGCTTGCTTCACCTTCAGCAGAGGGATGACGCTGTGCCAGTCGTGGAAGTGCACTACGCTCGGCTTGGGCAGCCCGAGGAGCTCGGCCTTCCTCAAGGCCTCGGCAATAGCCACCGCGAACTGCACAACCTTAGAGGGCAGGACCTCCTCGGCGTATACTCGGGGGTCGTCGAGCGCACCCCCCGACACCAGGACGTAGTGGACTCTCCTCAGCTCCACCCTGCTGAACCTGAACGTGCCCTGGCGGGCTGAGAGCTCCCCAAGCTGCACTCCGCCGCGACGGTCAGCCTCGCCGTGCGCGGGTAGAACAACTACGGGGTCCCAACCCCTCTTGCTGAGCTCCTCCGCCAGGCTGGAGGGTACTTCAGCCAGCCCGCCGACCTTGACGAGCGGTGCTGCCTCGAACGTGATCATCCAGACGGCCTGTCTCACCAGCTCACCCTTATCTCCGTCTCGAAGGCTTCACCCGGGTTAAGCGCCACGTCGTAGTTGTAGACTATGCCGAGCCCCTGGTACTCCGACCTCAGACCCCTCTCGGTCCTGAACCACGTGTACAAGGGGGACACCCACACCTCACCGTGCTTGGAGCTCTCTACGACCACCCTTGGTGCTGCCTGAGACCTGAGAACGACAACCCTCGCCCAAGGGCTGGAGAAGCGCTCTGTCGCCGGTCTCTCGCCGGCGCCATCGACCTCGTATGTCGGCAGGGCCTCCGAGCCGTAGGGCAGCCTGGGGGACAGGGACAGCTCCACGGAGAGCCTGAGATCGGCGAAGACCTTCTCCATGTTCCTCCACTTGTACTTCACCCGCAGAGTCCTGCCCAAGTCCTCCAGCCTGAAAACTTTGACCACGTATACCCTGACGAAGCTGGTGGGGCTGAACCAGTTCCTGCCCACGCGGGACAGGCAGACCTCGTCCTCCCCGATGTACTCGACGATGTAGCTGGCGAGCGCAAGATCGCTCGAGTCGACGAAGGGCGTGTTCTCGACCCAGTCGTCGAGCCTGGCCTCCCTCCTCCAGATGTGCTCCCGGAAGGACACCCTCCGGTACCAGTCCGGCCTTGGCGCGCCCTCGCCCAGGTAGGGCTCTGGGTACCTGCTCATCGTGTTCACGAGGTTGTGCTCGAACCCGTCGGCCTTGATGTCGAGCTCGAACACCGTGCCTCCGTCGCTCGGCTTCAGGAAGACGCTGGCAAGGGGGGCTTCCATGACTATTTCGTTCGAGCCGTCCGCATCGAAGTCGAGCTCCTTGATCACAAGCTTCCTGCCCAGGTAGTAGCCGCCCTCCTTCTCCGCGAGCTTCTCAGCGCGGATAGCGTGCTCGTAGACGGCCTGCCGCAGCAAGGGGATGTAGGTTCCCCCGAAGAGGCCGTGCCAGTAGGCGTCGTTGCACTGGGCGAGGTAGTACTCTTCCCAGGCCTCCGCTGGGGCGCCGAGCCTCAGCAGCTTGTCCCTCGTGAACATCAGCCTCTTGTGCATGTTGCTGGACTCCCTGTACTTGCGCAGGAAGTTAGGGAAGTACCCGCCGCTCCACTCGTTCATCTTGTCGTAGCTCCAGGGGCCAAGGTACGCCAGGCCCGCGTAGCCGTAGCGCCTTATGTAGTCCGAGGGTGTTAGGAGCTCGATGTCGCGCGCCCCGTCCAGGTAGTAGAAGAACAGGGATAGCCAGCGCTCCGCCTTGTCTCTCTCCCACCACTCGCCGAACTTCTCGGCATCGCTGCCCCAGAGCACGTACTCGCCCCTCGCCCCATCGAAGCTCCGCATGTAGCTGAGCACTTCCTCGTGGCTACGCCAGGGCAGTATGTACCTGATGGGCCCGTTTATGAACAGCACTCCGACCTTCCTGCCGGAGTACTCAACTAGCACGGCCCGGCGCACGTACTCCCTGGGCAAGCCCGACCTGTAGCCAACCTCGTCGTCCAGCAGCACATACTGGTAGCCGGTCTCCTCTAAAAGGGGGGGCAGCGTTGGATCCCAGACTCTCTCGGGCAGCCAAGCCCCTCTGACGCTGACTCCCAGCAGCCCTTCCACAAGCTGCCTACCTCTCTTAAGCTGCTCCAGCTTATCCTCGGGGGGTAGGAGGATGAGGGGGCTTTCGGTGTACGTACCTCCAAGCACCTCGAACCTGCTGCTCTGGATAACGCTCCTGAGCCTCTCCAGGAACTCGGGGTATCTGTCTCTCCAGTAGCGGAGCAGGGGGCCGCTAAAGTGCAGCGTTAGCCTCAAGTGCTTGTACCTCTCGAGAAGGGACAGCAGCATCTCGTAGGAGTTTCTCTGTATCCTGTCGAGAACCAGGAGGCTCTGCCCTACAGGCTGGTGGAAATGCAAGGCGAATATGAAGATGCTTTTCGCCATCGCCATAATCCAGTTTGCTACTTTATAAAAACGCATGGTTGCGTGAAGCAGTAAACGAGGGGGCGAACCTACAGAGGACACTTGGCTGGCAGGCCTAGCGCTAGAGCAGCGAGTGTCGTGAAAGCGGGGATTGTGAGGTTGTCCTCGGGCGAAAAGTACTCCGCCATTGCAGCTACCAGCGATACTAGCACGCTCTCCACCGCGGGGGTGCCGATGCCCAGCAGCAGGAGTAGGTAGGTAAGTGCCGCAAGGGCGTCGCCGGTCGGGGACTTCTCCCTGCCCATTACTAGGTTGCTGAGCGATGCTACAGGGTCCACGACAGCTATCGCGAGGAGGCCGTAGAGCGCGTGGCAGGGTGATAGTAGTAGGCTGGTCACCCCGCCTATTACCCCATACAACAGTCCCACATAGCCCTCCCTCTTCTCGTAGTCTCGCTCAAGCAGCTCGATCTGCTGCTCTACGAAGTTGAAGATGCTCTCCATCGCTTCTTCAAACGCCTTGAGAGGTCCTCTCAGCTGGTCCCCCAGGCTGGATATGTGATCCTCTAGATCTCTTCTAAAGACCGCTAGGCGTCGCCTCAGCACAACTCTCTTAGCAGCAACGGCGTTGAGCGCGGCCGCCGCGAACAAGCCCAGGGCGTAGTAGGAGTAAATGTTGAGAGGCTGGGGCAGTGCGCAGAAGTAGGGCAGTATCAAGAGGAGGGAGAAGGCCACGTGGACGAGCTTCCTGTAAACCTCCCGTGTGAACACGCTCATCTCACAGCGCCTCGAGGGTGTACGCCAGCGGGATGAAGCCAAGCCTCAGCAGGTTCTCTGCGAGGTGCGGGTGCTCTTCAAGAACTCTCCCGTCGAAGACAACGTACTCGCGCATAGAGGTGCTGCCATCCTGGCCTCTCAGGACTTTCCACAGCACGTGTGCTCTTTTGTCAGCGGAGAAGACCTTCATCAGCGCACACAGCCTCTCGCCGCTCTCCGATGCCTTGCAGGCAAAAAGGTACTCGCTGAAGGGCGTGAGGGAGCCTGCGTCACCAGTCTTGTAGAACTCCAGGACCTTCTCCTTGGATATGTCGAGCACCCTGAAGCCGTCCGACTGGAGGTAGCTCTTCACCTTTCTCAGCACCATGAGCTCCAGGAAGTCCTCGTAGGCAGCTTTGTCACTTATTGTGGCGCTGGGTATGCTGAGCTCCGAGGACACGAGGACGGCCCCGTTCAGCGGGTCCTTCAGCTTGAATAGCAGTCTGCTGGGTGCATCGGAAAGCCTGGCTACCTTCAGCTCTGACTTGTTGGCGCACTTCCTGCACAAGGCCCACTTATCAGGTAAGT
>Ga0080008_143270_pt1 | contig 26390 bp, 26 predicted proteins | sample ConCONMetagenome_FD_69211 | JGI IMG/M metagenome (GOLD analysis project Ga0080008, IMG submission 69211) | Hot spring microbial streamer communities from Conch Spring, Yellowstone National Park, USA - CON_C (SPADES assembly) (version 2) | ecosystem: Environmental > Aquatic > Thermal springs > Hot...
ATGGCAGAGGAGGAGAGGACTGTAGAGAGAGCACACGTCGAGGAGCGGGAGGGCCGACAGATCCTAGTCCTCCGCTGGAACACCGGAAAAACCTCAGCCGGGAGGCTCTTCGGCAGATACGGCGCCGGGGGTAGGCCCGACTTCTTCAGGCTACTGTTCGGCGCCGTGGCCGGCTCGCTGAGGGAGAAGTTCGGGCCCCAGGGCGAGGAGATCTTCAACAGGGTGAGAGACTCAGAGACCTTTAGGAGAAGTAGCCGGGAGATCTTCGAGTCTGCAAAGGAGTGGTTCTTCAACGAGCTGGCCCCCAAATACGGCCTTGACAAAGGCGACATCTTCATGTTCGTCACAGAGATAGAACTTGACGTAACTACGGGCGAGCTGAAGTGGCGCAGAGACAAGACCGAATTCTACTTCTGGGTCAGAAGCGACAGATGTCAACAGGCGGTGGCTCCGAAAGACTGCAAGGATCTCGCGGAGGAAAACGCAAGGCTTAGACAGGAAAACGAACAGCTACGCAGAGAGCTGGCCCAGATTAAGGAAAAGCTGGCGAGCTTAATCAAGTAGTCTGTAGACCGTCCACTTGACAGGCGGTTTAAAGGTGTCTGCACAGTTCAACGCGCCTAGCTTTTTCAACTGCCCTCCTCCTCGCCGCCTCGTCGCTCAGCACCATGGCCCAGCCCTTGAGCCGCTCCACGGCCTCTTCACATAGGCGATGACAGAATCCGCGTTCACCGAAGACGGCGGTGGGGACTGGAAGGGGGAGCGCATCGAGGTGCTGGTTGAGGTGAGGAGAATAGGCGCGTGGGGGCAAAAAGCTACACATCGCCGTGGGGGCTGTTGTAGATGGCGTAGAGGGCGAGTGGACAATGACGTTCTACCGCGAAGACAGCACCTAGAGACCTTGGCGAAATACGCCGAGATGTCAGACATCATAAAGAAGTGGCTAGCTTAATCGGCCCCGATTCTTTCGAATAAGCAACACTTCGTCGCCCTTAGCCACCACGTAGAGTAAACATTCACTTCGCCCCTACCGCCTCCCCTATCCGTCTGATGCCCTCCTCAAGCCGTTGCGGCGTCTCCGTCACGAAGGAGATGCGTATCGCCGCCTTGTAGACCTCGCTGAAGTAGGCGCCGGGCACCGCCGCCACCCCGTACCTCTCCAGGAGCTCCCTGGCGAAGATCTCGCCGTCTTGGATGTAGCGCGCCAGGTCCACAAACACAAACATGGAGCCCGACGGCACCGCGAATCTCGCCTTGGGCACGTACTTCCTCAGCGCAGACATCGCCACGTCTCTCTTCTGGCGGTACACCTCGACCACCTCCCTGATGTATCGCATCCTTGCCTCGGACCGTAGATATATCGCCACGAGTCTCTGGGCGAAGGAGGGTGGGCAGTAGACCATTTCCTCGTTCATCAGCTTGATCTTGGGGATCACCTCGGGAGGCCCGTAGACGTATCCAAGTCTCCACCCGGGGATGGCGGGGTCTTTCGAGAAGGTGTTTATCGAGATGGTGCGCTCCGGCGCCAGCTTGTATATGTAGACGTGTGAACCTTCATATATCAACGTCTTGTACGCCTCGTCTGTGATTATCCAGAAGTCGTAGTCCTCGGCCAGGTCGGCGACGGCCTTCGCCGCGTCTAGGCTCAACGTCCTGCCGGTGGGGTTGTCGGGGGACACCAGAATCACGGCCTTCGTCTTTCTGCCCACGGCGGATTTAAGCGCCTCGGGGTCAGGCTGGAAGCCGTCTTCCAGCCTGGTCACAACTCGCTTTATGGATGCGCCGAAGTACTCAAGAAGGGGGCGGTAGCCGAAATAGGTGGGGTCCATAACCACCACCTCGTCGCCTGGCTCTATCAACGTGGCGAGCGTTGAGAACATGGCGGCTTGTCCCCCCGCGGTTAGGACTATCTGCTCGGGAGGCACGTCGAGCCCGCCCAGTCTCTTCAAGTCCTCGGAAACGGCCTGCCTAGCCTCGGCAACGCCCTGTGAGGGGGTGTAGCCGTAAAGCTCCATGGAGTCGACTTTTAGGAGCTCGGCGAGCGCCTCCCTCACCTCCTTCGGAGGTGGGATGCTGGGCTGACCGGTGGAGAGGAGTATAACGTCTCTGTTCTCCCTCTTCAGCCTCTCCCGTAGTTCGTCGATTTTCCGGGTTGGCGATTCTCTCAACGCGGAGATGCGAGGCGAAAAACCTCTCATTAGGGGGGTCGAGTGGGGCTTGTATATATATGTTTACGTGTACGCTTTTTGTAAAGGGGGTATAAATCTCCCGCCGTGTCTCAATACATGGAACAAGTCATCATACCTGTTTCTGAGGAAGAGCCTCTCGGTGCGGGTCCTCCGCCACCCTCTGCATCACGAACCTCCTCTTGATATCCCTCCCCACGGCCACCACAGTTTGAATCAAAACGTCGGCGGAGCCTATGCGCCTTACGACGTAGCCCGAGTCCACCGCGTAGTAGTCCAAGCTCCCCCCGCCGCCGCAGGGAACTACAAGTTCTTTCAGTTGCGGCGGCACCTCAGCCACGCCTTGGACGTGTTCCAGCTCGACGTATCTCAGAATCTCCGCCAGCAGCTCCCGCATCAATAAACCTCCTCTATAAGTTTGTCAAAGAGTTTCCGCAGGGTCTCCCGGTCTATATTCCCTATCAAGTCCACTAGGTGGAGCGGCAAAGAATCCAGTTGACCTGACAAGTACTGATTAATCAGCGCCAAGGTTTGGGACCTCTTGTATCTGCGTCTCTCCGAGATAATCACTTCCTTGAGTTTCCTGAGGAGTGCGTCTGTATCCACCCCCGTCTTGTTGAGTATCTCGGAGAGCTCCTTTTCGAGAAGACCCGCCTCCTCATACAAAGATAGAGGCCTTCCCTTTATGTATATCTTGCCTCCCACCACAGCCGCGACGGTGCGTTTGGTGTATTTCCCAATGCCTATTGGGACGCCTCCAGACACAGACCCGGTGGCGACCACCGACCTAAGCTCTTTCCCGCTCAATATGATTACGTCGAAGAACTGCGGGGTGCCTCCGGCATCTATGATGACGTCAAACCCCTCTCTTTCCTCCTCGCCGTCTCTAAGCACGAGAACTCTAGGCGACATATCTCTTATCTATTGCACCAGCCTTGTACAACCTCTCCAGCCCCTCCTCCACCTTAGCTCTGTCTAGACCTGCCTCTTTCGCTAATTCGTCTACGTCAAGGACGGCCCCCCTGCCGCGACGGGCCACCGCCTCCAGCAGTTTCTTATCGACGCCTAGCCTCGACGCCACCTCGACAAGGGCTTTGTCCAAGTCCCCGGTCACTCCGAATTTTGCCCTCAGCCACTCGGCGGCGGCTTTTCTGGCCTTTTCCTGCTCTAGATACTTCTCGTATCTCCGGGAAAGCTCGGCCGCGTAGAGCTTCAGGTTCGCCACGTAGTCGTCCAGCCAGGGCTCCGGGAGCCCCAGCAACGTCGCCAAGTCGCTCTCTACGTCCAGCCTAGAGTTAAGGGTCTTCACCACGTGTTTGATTTCGTTCCATATCTTCAGCGCCTCTTCGGCCTTTTGGGCTATTGCCTCCTCTCTTTTTACGTCCCGTTCCTCAAGCCTTCCCAGCTCTATGAACTTAGACCTCTGCGGATACTTCTCCAGAACTGCAGATATCCTCTTCAAGAGCTTCGCCTTATCCTCCGCCTCCTTCTCCAGCTCCTCCCTCGCCTCTTTAAACCTCTCCTCGGCCTCTAGTAGCCTCTGCAACGCCCCTCTCAGAGCCTTGGCGTATGTCCTCCTGTCTCTAAACGAGGTGTCAATCGGCGCTGTTCCTAATGTCCTCGTGAGCTTCACCACGCCGAGCGGCGTCTGCTTCTCCACAGAGACCTCGCTGAGGGCCTCTATCTGCCTGAGGATGTCCGCCAGGTATCGCCTTGCGAGGTCCTCCCTGTATTTATACAGCCTGTCGCCTGCGGGAACGACGACGCCTCTGAGCTTCATCAACTCCACCACGTCGTCCTCCCTCATCTCGCGCCAGAGGTTTGTTGGGAATAGGAGGTTGACCAGCGACTTCAGCTCCTTCTCATGTATAGACTCCTCGAAGGCGTTGAGTAGGATTTCCTCTATTTGGCGATACATCCTTAAGCCCTCCACCTCCTGCCCCTCGTCTAGCGCCTCCGCGGCTTTTATCAGCGCTATCTGCTTCTTCTCCTTCCCCCTCTTCAGGGCGAGCGTGTAGCGCAACAGGTTCTCCCTAGCCCTCTCCCTGCCCAAGCGTAGCGCGTCCACAAACTCCGGCGGCTTCGCCTCTCTCTTCAGCAACTTGTCCACCGCGTGGCGGACCAGCTCATGTTTCAACTTCTCGAATTTGTCCGCGCCGTATATCTGCAGAGTGACGTAGTTCGAAGCCGGCTCAGGGTAGAGCCTTTTCCAGTAGGCAGACATGAGCGGGGCCAGCGCCGAGTGCACCGTCTCTGTTAGCAACACCTTGCTGGTTATGAACACGTTGACGTAGTCCACGACGTAGCCGTTTACCGCTCCTTGCGATACTACGTTCTCAACGCCTTCTACCGCTTTTTTCAGCTCGTCTTCTCTATCTACATGGATATAGACATATGCTTCCCGTATGCCCATGTTGTTATGCCAATTCACGTGGCCGCAACAGAAGCGCAGACGTATGCCGTCTACGCCGATTAAGTGCTCCACCTCCTCGAGGAGGGTCAGCGGGTTCTCAAGTCTTTGGCTCATCTCCCTCGCCACGGCCGCCACGGTCTGGACCTCGTCCCATCCCACCAGCCTGGCCACGCCGTCTGACACCAGATATCTCCTGCCCACCTGGTGCTGGTCGAGCCGCAGTTCCTCCTCAGCCGCCATGTAGACAAACAGCCTGCCTTGTTCCAGCAACGTGAAGTATAGATACGGCTCGTACGACAAGTTCTTCACGTCTTTCAGATCTAGGTCTTTGCCTCTCATAACGGCGTACTCCCTAAGGACGCTAAGCGCCTCCTTGTCCTCGTAAGGAACTCTGTAGAGATACACCTCCTTAGAGTACGGGGTCTTCTCGGCGTACGGCACCCCGGCAAATGCCTGCTCTAGTACCGCATCGTCGAGGTCTGGGTCTACGCCTTCCTCCCTGAGCAGATGGGCGAGCCGCCTCCCCTCCTTCTTCAGCTGGAAAAGTCTCGCGACCAGCTTCATCAGAGGCCTTGGCGCAACTTCGCCTTTCCTCCTGGCGAGGTGGTAGACTGCCGCCAGTTCGTGAAGCGTAAAGGGGCTCAGGAGGTCTACCTCGCCGTTTTCGATATTCTTAAGCCTCTCCTGCGAGGAGTAGGCCAATAGCCTCTGTTTTACCGTTTCTACAAACTGCCAAAAGGGGAACCGGGTGTCTAGGACGATCTCGCGGTATACCCTGCCGCTGGTTATGTCGAAGACGTCCGGCACCACGTTTTTCAAGATGGTGTAGTACAGCTGTGGAGTAACTGCAACTACTATTACAATTTTGTTGAACCTCCCGGGGTCGCCCAACAGGTGCCTATATGAGCGGGGCTCCAGCAACGCCCTTATATACGTCGCGACCTTTTGTACAAGCTTTACGAACCTCTCGTCGCTGAGCGCCCCAAGCTTGTGCGCGGCCGCGATCCGCGAGATCTCGTCAGCCTCGTCGATCAACACGAGCATCGGCTTATCCCGCTTCTTAGCGGCCACCTCTATGGTGAACTCGCCCTCGAGCGACAGCGCTGTTCTAACCACGTCGAATCCCTCCCCGGCGGCATACGTCTCTATTTCGTCCAGCAACTCGCTCTTGCCCCAGCCGTAGGGCGCCACCACAACCGCCAGCACGTTGTTGTTGCCCTCCTTAGCCACCTTCAGGACCTCCGCCACCTCCTGCAACTCCCGCTCAAAACCCACAGATCTGTGTAGTCTGACTAGGTGAGTCACGCCCGAGGGGCTGAAAGGCAAGTCAACGAAGGCGTACACATACAACTCCGCGACGCTGTTTATATGTGCTGTAGCTAAAATCCAAACGCCTACAGCTTTAAAACCGCGGCGCTTCTTCCCCCAGTGCTTAGGAGATGCCAAGCGTCGGATATACCAGGCATCTACGAAGTCGAGGTAAGGTCCTTCAAGCCAGACGACGTCTACAGCGTGGAGCTTTTGAAGTTTCTATGTGCTTACTGCCGCGACAACTCCTACGTATACACAACCGACGGCAAGGTGGCGGGGTACATAATCACCTGCATTGAGGGCGACGCCGCCCACGTCATATCTATCGCCACGGCCCCCGAACACAGGAGACACGGCGTTGGAAGACTGTTGCTGTGCACCGCGCTTAAGTTGCTGGCCGAGGGAAGGGTGGGCGAGGTCTTCCTAGAGGTTCGGGTTAGCAACGAGGCGGCGCTCAGGCTCTACAAAGCCGCCGGCTTCGAGGTAGTCGAAACTCTGAAAAACTACTACAGCGACGGCGAAGACGGATACAGGCTAAGCCTTAGAGACAGAAAAAAAGCAAGGGAATTCTGTCACAGCAAGTGATAGATCCTAAGTAGGAGATACAGAAGAGGGTTCCTCCGCCTTAGATAATACAGCCTGAGGTATTCCTCCAGCGTGATCTCGCCGCGTAGATACGCCTTCTCCACATCTTAAGGTGCGATTAAGAGCACCTAAAGGAGACTATAAAGCGAGAATAGAAATGTGGATATCTGCGTAACGAGCGGAGCCAAGGGCGGCACAGGCAAGACGACCTTTGCCGAGATCCTCGCCTACGTCTGGCGGGCTGTGTTCGGCCTCTCTGCGGGCGTTGTCAGACCTCTCGACGGCGGAGGTAGTTTCGAATTTAGGGTGGTTGATTTTCCGGCGTTTCAGCTCACGGATAGGCCCCACCTGAAGGCCCTGCTTAGGTGCGGCGGAGCGATCTACGTGGTAGACGAGGATTACGAGACTCTCCACGCCGTGGAGGACCTGCACGCAGCCCTCAGAGACAAGGCGCTCGGCGTCGTGCTTAACAAAGTCGTGGGGAAGCCGGGCCGGGAGTTTCTGAGAATGTACGGCCAGTTGGGCAGAGTCTATGTGGCGCGTTTCGACGAGCGCATGGCTGTGCACAAAAGCGTCGGCATTCCGCCGTATAGGACCCGGTCTGTTGCAACTCTCGAGATGGCGAAGGCCGCGATGGATCTGAAAAAGCATTTATTTAGACTGGGGAGGTGACGTGTGCGCGGCCTTGTGCTGAGTCTGCGCCGGGAGCGGCTTCTGCTTCTAGCCGACACCCACGTCGGTTACGAGGTGGAGCTCCGGAGGGTTAAGGGCGTGAACGTCATGAGCCAGACGAGGAGACTTGTGGAGAAGGTGCTGGAACTTGTGGAAATGCACAACGCCACCTCTGTGGTCGTCCTGGGCGACGTCAAGCATGAGCTACCGGTGCCTCGGGAGAGCGCCGAGGAGGTCAGGGCCTTCCTATCTACTGTGGCGAAGAGGGTGCCCATGCTCCTCATCCCGGGCAACCACGACTCGATTCTTCAAGAGATCGCCAGCGGGATCAGCGGCGTTGAGGTTGCGCCGACCCGCGGCGTCCTCGTAGACAGGTTCCTGCTTATCCACGGACACGTAAAGCCGGCGAAACAAGACCTGGAAAAGGCAGACGTGGTTATCATGGGGCATACACACCCGGCTGTAGTCATCAGAGATGACATAGGCTACGCCGTGAAGGAGCCTGCAGTGCTCAAGATACGGACCTCCAGGACCAAGATGTGCAGGGCTTTATACGGCGAACCTTGCAAAAGGCGTGCACAGCTTAAGATAGTGGTTCTGCCGGCATCGCACCCCCTTATAACCGGCGTCGACGTGCGCGAAATTCCCCAAATGGCCTCGGAAGGACGCACCCTGCTTAAATACATAGAGTGGAAACCTGAAGACGTGGAGGTCTACCTCCCCGACATGACGTTTATTGGGACGCTGGCGGATCTACAAGAGGTAGCATGAAGGAGTCGCTGCGAGATGAGTTCGTCACCGCTCCGACGCTGCCCGCTACGCTCATTCGTATGTTGGATTAGTCTTTAGTTATAACGTTAACTGTCCTTTCCCCCTAATGGCTTAAACTAGGTCTCCGCCCGTAGCAAACCGACCACCTTCTCAACCTCGTTGACAGATCTACATTGTAGGCGTGTTAGCTGGGACCTACTTAGACGCAGTTTAAGACGGCGTCACTCAACGCGGTTTAAGACAGCGCATTTTGATGCAGTTTAAGACGGCGGGGTATCTTCTTCTTGACGTCCTCCGGCAGGTCGGGCGCAACTATCTTTGATGCAGTTTAAGACGGCGGGAGGGTCTGCGGTATAATTTTTGTCATACTCTTGCCTGTGGTGTTTGTGTAGAGGTGTATAATGGTGCTTATCTGTGGCTGTGTGGGTGGTTTGTGTACTGTGACGTGGCGGGGGGAGAAGTACCGGGTGGAGTGTACTCCCTCTTTTCTAATCGCTCTGGCTGTTGCGCTGGCCTCTGCAGAAGGCGTCTCCTACATCGACATATACAGGTAGCTAGTTAGGCAGGTTGTGGAAATGCGTAGTCGTGAGGCGGCGGGGCGCGTGGGCGAGTTGCTGAAGGAGAAGTAAAAAATAGAGGAAAAAGGGGGTTTTTTAGAGGATTCTTATGTACTCTTTTGATGCTGTAGAGAAGGCTAGCAGGCCCTTGGGGCGGTATACTCCTCTAATCTTGTCTTCGTATACCTCATACCTCTTAAACTCCAGCTCCAGCTTCACCTCCTTCACTGCTCCGTTCTGCGCACAGAAAGTCTTCAGCTGGTTCAACGTGAGGCACGCCTCCGACTCGTCTCTCGCCACGTAGACCTCCACCATGTAGGGGTGGGGGTTAGACACCGGCCTCTGCCTCACCACCTCCACCATCCACGGAAACCTACGCATGACCTTGGCAATCTCCACAAGCTCTTGTTTGGCGTGGGGAACCCACGCCCTAACCCACCCTACGCCGAAGGCACCCAGCTCCGGCCACTCCCGAAGAAGCTCCTCCACGGGGTCGTATTTGACAACTAAAGCCGGCTGAGGCGGCTCCTTCATCTTCTCCACCTCTCTCTTGTAGTCCTCAAGAATCTGCCTGGCGCAATCCTCGACAGTGCGACAGTGGGGCTGATACAGCTTCACCCCATTTACGACAACGCCACAGAAGACGTCGTATTGATTAACCCCCGCGCCCACTCTTACGTACTCATACCACACGCCGACGTCAAAACGGTCAGACAACTCCCACAGGGCGTCAGCCACCTGTTGCCTAATGCAACCACCAGCCTCCTCATCCCTCCGCCTCCTCCACCTCTCCTTAACCTCCCACTTCCTCCTGTCTTTTGAGTGGGCCCATACGCGGTACTTCACGCACACTCCTCTGCGGCATCCCTCCGCGGTTAGAAGCCCCTCGTAGAGGCATCCGTTGACGCACCACTCCCTCGGAGGCGGCTCGTACTCCACATACTGAAGGATACCCAGTTTTTGAGGAAGCTCAAAAACGGCGGCCACGGTCTTCACTTTCTTAACCGTCGTCATATCCACTCCTTCAAAGCCGTCAACACCTCCTCCACCGCCCTCCTCTCGATTAGGTAGGTGCCCCTCTTGAGCCGCCTCGCCAGCCCCTTCTCCACTAGGCTCATCATGAGCCAGTGCACAGCCCATCCACACCGCCTATCCACCCCGCATATATCGCGGGTACGCACCGCGATTAGAAAGCCCCTCTCACCACCCACACGCCTCTGTATGTGCAAAAGCAGGGCGGGGAGGTACTGCCTTATCTTCCAGATCTTCATACCCTCAACCTATTGGCGGCGTTTCTGATACTCGCCGTCGTTGTGCCCGCGGCCTCAGCCAGCGCCTTCAAAAGACCCAGCTTCTTAAGCGACGCCAGCCATAAGGCGGCGGCCGCAGAAACCCATGGGTTTTTGCCAAACAGAAGCCTCCTATTCCGCTCCAAAATCTCCACCGCGGCTTTAACTACAGGCGCCGGCAGATTAACCCTAGCCGCCAGCGTCCCCACGTAATCCTCTATGGAGGGCCTTCTGCTTTGTCTCACCGCCTCCTTCAACCTCCACGCCACCCTCCTCACCCTACGCTCCTCAGCCCTACTACACCTCAGAAAGTCCTCCAGCGGCCTCGGCACCCCAGCCACCTTCGCCACTGTCCACAAGACAGCCACCGCCACAACCTCCGGCGGAAAGCCCCCCACTACGTCAAAATACCTCTTCACTAGCGCCTCAGCCTCCTCCACCACGCTCTGCGGCAAACCAGCGCACTCCCTAATACGCTTCAGCTCAGCCCCGATTGCAGACAGCCTCCTCTCGTAGCCGTGAAGCGTCTCTCTGTGAAATTTCGCCAGCCGACGCCACCTCGCCCCATGCTCCGGCTTCACGGCCATATCCGTCTTGGCGACTAGTTTAAGCGGGGCCGTCCTAACCCGCCTCTTCTCCCTCTCCTCGAAGACACGCCGCTCCGGCCCAGTGTCTACTGCTGATTCAGCCACCACCAAGCCGCATTGGGCACACACTGTTTCTCCCCTCCCCCGGTCGGTTACTAGTGGACCCCCGCAGACTGGACACCCGGCTATGATCTGGAGAAAAGCAGAGAGGCGGTGTTTAAGGCGAAGAGTCTAGTGACGGCTAAGGTGAAGGCTGGAGAAGGTGGCCGCAAAGGAGCCCGAGTTCGCCCATGTGCTGGCTGAAGTGGCTGAGCACGTCTTGAGCTCCTTCGGCAGGCTGATGGCGTCGCCAGACGCCGCTAGGCATGTACACGACGCCTTGTTCTACTACTTCGAGGGCTACCAGACGAGAGACGGGGAGGTGCTCTACGCGCGGATTGAGCGCACTGTTAGGGAGGCGGTGAGGAAGGCGGAGGAGGCTGGCATCCCAGACGCGGAGTACCGCATTAAGCAGTTTGTGCTTGAGGTTATCGATATCTTGGCTAGGGCCGGGGAGCGGTATAGGAGGCAGGCGCTGGAGGGGGTCTCGACGGTGGAGAAGGCGCTGAGGGCCACAGCGCTGGCCGGGCTTTCAACAGCGGCGCTGTACTCTGTGTACCACGGGCTGTATTCAGAGGCCGTTGTTTCGTCGGTGGCCTCAGCTGTGGCGCTGGCGGAGGTGGGCCGCTTCAGAGAGGCCGTTGAGTACATGCAGAAGGCGGCGAAAGCGCTTTACGAGGCGGCGAAGGATGTATTCGAAAAGGTAAAGGTGTCTCTACAGAAGCTGATAGAGCTCTTCGTTGAGGCGGTCACGAGGGTATTGGCTTGGGTGGATGAGCACAGGGCATACCTCTTCCTCATGGCCGCAGTTACAGCTGGGGCAATTGCGCTGGCCGCCGCGCTGAACCTGTGGGGTATGATCGAGCTGGAGAAGTTGGCGTATGCCGCCGTGGGTGCGCCGTTTGTGGCTGGGCTGGTGGATGCTGGCGGGAGGGCGGCTGAGAGGTTTGGGGTGGTGGCTGATAGGTGGAGGGTGGATGAGAATGAGAAGAAGCAGAAGATAGAAGAGGTCATTAACGAGGTCCTCAACGCCCCTCTGAAGAGGGAGAGAGACCGTTTTCGAAGTTGACAAGTTTGGAGAATCTGCCACCGCCGCTTGTGGAGCTGAGGAAGGCGTTGACACGCGTAGAAAACGAGGTGGAGAAGGACGCCGCGGTGGTCGCGGCGCTTGTTTTGTACAAGACATTGATCAACAACGCCGAGGCCTACGGGGAGTGGGCTGAGCTGTACAAGTGGGCGAGGGATCTAGTCGAGAAGCAGGAGTTCACTGTGGCGGCAGGCAAGATAAGAGAGCTCCGCGAGGCGCATAGGAGGCTGGAGGAGGTGGCTGAGGAGGTGAGGAGGGAGCTGAACAGGGTGTTGACGCTCTACTCGCAGAGCGGCTTCTATAAGGAGAGGCCTGACCTCCTCGACAAGCTTAAGCAACTTCTGGAGGTGAAGTTGAGCGAGGCGGAGGAGCTGGCGGAGACTAGGAGCAAAGAGTTGAGCTGGTATTCAAACGCCAACATGGGGACTAAGGCCTACGCGGCTCTTCTTTCGATCGCCAGAGGCGGGATATACGGACACGCGGCGATGTTGCTTATGGCGGAGGGGGCTCTGGCGGATATAGTGCTATCGGCGCCTGCGACTGCCTACGACAAGGCCAAGGATGTCGCCAAGAGCCGCGGCGAGACTGTGGATCCGTCATACTCAGGCCGGCGCGGGAGGTCTGTGGGTCAGCCCAGCTGGGAGGATAGGGCCGCTTCTGTGCTTCTGCGGTTCTTGATCGGATACGGAGAAGCGGATCTCAAGTTTAGACGCGTCGAGAAGGAGGGCATGAAGGGATTCCAGGTGTCTAGGGCCTACGGCGGCGTCGAGGCTCCCGTCGGTGAGCTGTGGATTGGAGATGCGGCCCGCTTTAACGTCAGCGAAGAGGAGCTGGGGCGCCTCGTGGAGGAGGCGAAGAGGACGGCGCCGGACTTCTCGGGGCTTGACAAGGCGCCGCAGTATCTGGAGTGGCGCGCCACAGATGTGACGACCGTCGGAAGGCAGATAGTAGCCGCCACCGCCCATCCTTGGCAGTTGAGGTGGTACTTCAGCCTCCTCGGCGAAGAGCAGTCGTTCAGCGGCGGGGCTGACGTCACAAGGGACGGCATCAAACTCTTCGTCACTGCGTATTGGCCTCGCGAGAGGGAGGACCAGATTCTGAGGGAGAGCAACTGGCTGGAGTCTCTGCTGGATCAACAAGTAGAGAGCTGGCGGGAGCTGGTAGACGCCATTAACTGGCGCCGGGTCTTGGAGAAAGTTGAGGAGCTAACCGGCAAGTTGAGGTCTTGGATTGGCCCCGAGAAGATGGACGACAAGGAGAGGGAGGGGTTGGTGAGGAGGATGCTGGGCGAGCTGGCGCTCCTCGTCCACTTCGCAGAGGCCAAGAAGGGTTTGAGCGACGACGAATGGCGTGAAGAGCGTTTCAAGAGGCTGGCTAGGGCTGTGGAGGCGTTGAGCGGTGGGAGGATAGCCGACGATCACGCCAAGGAGCTGGCCCGGGCGATTATCTACTACGCCGAGGGGCATAAGCAATATGCAGAGGAGCGCATCGAGAACCTAGCTAAAGAGGTCGGCGTCTCTATGGAGGAGGTGTGGGGCGTCGTTGAGCGCGTCCTCAGCGATATGTACTGTTTGGCTAGGGATTGCGCTAGGGATGAGGTGGTGAGGAAGTTCGTGGCTCCAGCTCTTGAGCTGATTATGCTAGACGAGGCGCGGAACAATGAGTTCGACAGAGAGGAGGCGTTGCGCATCTTCGGCGAGATGTACGCAACTGCAGTGGCGGGAGATGGCTCGGTGGGGCCGCGGGAGATTAGGCTGGCCGTCGGTGGTGAGCTGGGCGGCGGTGCCGCACTACTGCGCCTAGCCACACTGCATCTACTCAAGGAGCTCCTGCCCAACGAGCTGAAGTTCGACGTACGGGTGTACGTGAGGAACGGCAGTCTTTACGACATAACCGCAACCGGCGAGAACGCGGCGACGTTTATGCGCCTCCTCGCCGTCTCTGTGCCGTCGGCCGGCGGAGAGTTTTTAAGCCCTAAGTTCGACGAGTTCGTGGAAGCTGCCCAAGTAGAGGTGCGGCTCGACAAGAACAGCATAAGGCGGACTGAGGGCGGTCTCGTCGCCGCCGATTTGACAATATCGGAGGGAGACGTCGCCGTCAAGTACAACGTATATCTGAGCGACAAGATCGAGCTCGAATTCGCCTCGACGGACCGGAGCCGCGTGGAGCTCGCGGCCCTGCTATTGAAGCTGGCGGGCGTCAGCGCAGAGGTGAAGAAGGTGGACGGCAAAGACGTCTGGTACGTCAGAGCCTACACCCGCAAGCTCGCGGCTGGACATGTGGAGCTTAGAGACGCCCTCGCCGAGGTCGTTAGGGAGGCCCTCGCGAGGGGCTGGATAGACGCCAGCAAGGCTGAGGGGTGGCTGGAGGAGCTGGAAAATGGTATCACACTGATGGAGGGCTGGCCGATGTACTACGTGGGGCCGAACAAGGGCACGCTTGTGGTAAGATACCGCTCCACCAACCTCGACAGCATAGAGCGGGAGACACAGCGGCTTAGGGAGATGGGGCTTGAGAAGGGCGTCCACTTCACGGTGAAGATGCCGGAGGGCGGGAAGGCGGGCTACGTGTATATCCTTAGGGAGGGCTTGGCGCACGCCGCTTGGCTTTCTGTCCACAGCGAGGATAAACAGCAGAGGGAGCAGGCGGCCGCCTTCGTGGAGCACATACTCCGAAGGGCGGAGGATGCGTGCGGGGGCGCGGAACCGTGCGCCGTCTACGAAGAAGCCGAGGAGATCGTGGAGAAGGGCAAGGCGAGGAGCTCCCTAACGCTGGAGCGCTTTGAGAAGAGGGTTGAGGTGAACGGCAAGACATATGTCGTGAAGGTCAGAGGTTGGGGCGCCGAGATTGAGGAGGGCAGAGGTAGCAGAAAGTTGCTGAGGATTAGGATAACGGCAGAGGTGGGCCGCGTAGAGGGCGAGCACACGATTGTAGACCGCGTGGTGAGTGAGTACACGATTACCTACGGCAGATACGTCAGAAACGCGGCCGTGGGACGCGCCTACGCCAGGGGCGACGCGCCGGAGGTCAGGAAGGCAGACGCCGAGAGGTACTCAGCGCTGATCAAGGCCCTTACGGGCAGAGAGCCAAATGTGTACCGGAGAAGCGACGGCAAGATAGAGATTAAGTGTTACGAGGGACATCTAGAGGGCTTTATGCTCTACAAAGAATTCTTTGGCACCATAATGCAGTGGTTGAAGGATACGAGCCGCCGCGGTAGAGGCGCTGACAAGCAAGGAGCCGAAGATGCGCCACAGGGAGGACGACACGATAATGATAAAGCGTAGCAGAGAGCCCCTAGAGGACTTCAAGCAATTCGCCGAGCTTGCAGACGCCATCACGAAGTGGCTGGAGGAGACGAGCCGCCGATAGCCCACCAGCGTGATGCAGATCGTTAGAACCCCCACTACGCCGACTAGTTGTGTGCCGCTTAGATCCAGACCTAGACGCAACAGCTTCAGCACAACTGTCGAAGAAGACGCGCTCAGCTTCCATGGCGAGTACAGAAGCACGAGACATGTAGTTAACACGCTTTTATTTAGAGAGTTTTATCTTCTCTGTATGGCTCTTCCCTGGATAGAGAAGTACCGCCCCAAGTCCTTTGCAGAGGTAGTAGACCAAGAGGAGGCTAAGTACACAATGGCGTCTTGGATATGTACGAGGTATAAGGCACCTAGGGAGTTCTGTGCGCGGTGGAGTAAAAAGAGAGATAAGGAGATATCTGAAGCCAAGGCGGTCCTACTGGCAGGTCCTCCCGGTGTTGGAAAAACCACCATAGTTTACGCGTTGGCGAGAGAGATAAACTACGAACTCATCGAATTAAACGCAAGCGACGTGCGGACCGCAGAGCGGATAAAACAAGTTGTGGGAAGAGGATTGAGGGAGTCTTCGCTTTTCGGCTACGGCGGCAAGCTCGTTCTCTTCGATGAAGTTGATGGGCTCCACGTGAAGGAGGACTTGGGAGGGCTTGAGGCCATTATTGAAATTATTGAAACTGCGAAGGTGCCCGTAGTGATGACTGCGAATAATCCCTACGACCCGAAGTTTAGACCTCTTAGGGACCTGTCGCTTGTGGTTAATTTAAAGAAACTTTCGGAGGATGAAGTCGTCGAGGTGCTTAAGAGGGTATGCACAGGCGAGGGGGCCAAATGCGAGGAGGAGGCTTTGAGGAGCATCGCCAGGTCTTCTCTCGGCGATTTGAGGGCGGCTATGAACGACCTGCAGATGTACCTCTCGGGCGGGAGAAGGGTATTAACCGTCGACGACATTAAAAGAGTGGGCGAGCGGAACCCCCAGCTGTCTATGTTTGAAATCCTCGACCGCGTCTACAAGGCGCGGTGGTTCGACGAGGCTCGTGCAGTTTCTTTCAACCCGTCGTTTGACTGGGAGCAGTACTTCGTGTGGGCTCTTGAAAGCATACCGGTGGTGTATAAGGAACTGGAGCTCACGTCGGTGGCATATGATAGACTTAGTAAAGCCGATATGTTTATAGGCAGGATTAAACGAACACAGGAATGGGAACTTCTGCCATATGCCCTTGAGCTGGCTCTGGGAGGTGTGTCTCAGGTAAAGAACAAACCCAGGTTGTCTCCTTTTATCAAATACGGCTTCCCGCAGAGGCTTCTGCTTCTGGCGAGGACCAAAGAGATGAGGAGACGGCGGGAGACCTTAATAGAATACCTAGCCCAAAATCTGCACGTCTCTCAGTCTCTGGTAAGAGCCGAGCTTATGTATGTCCTTTCCGCCCTAGCAAGACACAACCCGCATGTTATAGAAAGGCTAAGCAAATCTCTGGGAATAAACTCGCTAGATATCAAAAACCTATTGTGATTCGTAAGTATATTTTAATAAAAACCATACCTAAAAAAGAAAAAATAATCACAAGAGACCTCTGCGACTGCATATATTACTTTGACGATGGGGTACGCTGTGAGGCTATCGCGACTGGTGTAATATATGTTTATACATACATTAATTACTTTGAAGCATGTAATTCCATGAAATACTTCAAGGTACTAATAAAGAAGTTTGAAGTCTTTGACCATGTTGATAACAAAGAACCTAGTTGTGTTGGTTGTCACGTCGTTAAGGTGGGGTCGCTCTATTTCATTCGCATGGGTTAAGTGATACTTTTGATCTACTATTGCACTTACTATTTTATGTAGACTGAAAGTATTTATATCAGCTTTGTCCGTTTACACATGGCTATCATCATTGATGAGGCCGTGTTTTCGCCCAGTTATGTGCCGCCTAGGCTTCCACACAGAGAGCAACAACTACAACAACTAGACATGATATTAAGTAGCTGGTTGCGGAACCCAGGACACCACTACCCTAGGGTAACCCTTCTCGGCAGGCCTGGCACCGGCAAGACCGTAACGCTACGCAAGCTGTGGGAGTTGCGGCAAAACGAGTCCAAGGCCCGCTTTGTATACATAAACGGCTTTCTCTATAGAAACTTCACGGCAATTATAGGGGAAATCGCCAGGTCGTTAAATATCCCGTTTCCAAAACGAGGCCTAAGCAGAGACGAGTTCCTAGCCCTCTTAGTTGAGCACCTACGCGAGAGGGATCTCCACGTCTTTCTAGTTCTGGACGACGCGTTCAACTTCACGCCGGATATACTTTCCACCTTTATCAGACTAGGTCAGGAGACGGATAAACTTGGCGCGTTCAGAATCGCCCTAGCCATTGTGGGACACAGCGATACGGTTCTCAACAACCTAGACCCCTCCACGAGGGGGATAATGGGAAAATCCGTCGTGCGGTTTACCCCCTACACCAAAGACCAGATCTTCGACATACTTCTCGACAGGGCAAAGGCAGGTCTTGCGGAGGGTTCCCACAGCGAGGACGTGCTTCAGATGATCGCCGATATCACAGGCGCGCAAAACCCGCTGGACACGAGTAAAGGCGATGCTAGGCTTGCCATAGACATCCTCTACAGAGCCGCCTACGTGGCGCAACAAAACGGCAGGAGACAGATAACGCCGGAGGACGTTAGGAGGTCGTCAAAGGAGGTCCTATTTGGCGTTTCTGAAGAGGTGCTTACAGGTTTACCACTACATGAGAAGCTGTTCCTGCTGGCCATCGTGAGGACTCTCAAGACTTCACATACGTCGTACGTGACCTTTGGAGACGCCGAGGAAACTTACAAAATCACATGCGAAGAATATGGCGAAAAGCCAAGAGTACACAGCCAGCTATGGACGTATCTAAACGATTTAAGAGATAGAGGCATTATAGAGACCCGGCAAAACAAAAAAGGCGAAGGAGTTCGAGGACGCACCACATTAATATCCATAGGAACAGAACCTCTAGAGACGCTTGAATCGCTCCTCACTAGGATGATTAAAGAGGAGCTTAGATGACCGTGGAGGAGGTGCTCGGCGCGCCGCTTCGGATACGCATAATACTGGCTCTGTGGAAGACCGGCGAGGTAAACGCCACAGAGCTCGCAAAGAGACTGGACACCAACTACAGCCAGCTCGTGGCCCATCTCAAGTTTCTCTCTAGATACGGAATAGTAGAAGAGAGGCGTATAGGACGCGCTAGGCTGGTCAGGCTACGGAATACGAACCTCGTCGAGGCGCTGGCAAAGGCGTTAGAAGAGATCAACGAAAAACTAAAAACCAGACACACCTCCCCACAGGGCTGACCCCGCCCCGGGGCGAGACCTAAGATGCGCTGACCGATTTGCGTTAGAGTTAAAACACAACGCCCACAAAACCTCATGGGTGCTCGGTTTGAGCGCTACATATTAGACCTGCTCCCAGCCCTTGGGCTGTTTCCGAAGGCGTCACGGCATCGGATATACCGAAACGGCGTGGAGGTGGGCGAAGTCGATATACTGGCTGTTGACGGAGACGGAAACACCTACGCGGTCGAGGTCAAGGCAGGCAAAATCGACATCACAGGAATCAGGCAGGCCTATATCAACGCGAAGCTCATAGGGGCTAAGCCTCTTGTGATAGCCCGCGGGTACGCAGAAGAGGGCGCTAGAGAGCTGGCCAAAGAACTCGGCGTTGAGGTGGTGCTGTTGCCAGACTACGTATTTCTTTCAGTCGACGATTTGTACACAGCCTTCACAAATGCCTTCGTTAGGTCGCTCGCCGTCATAACCGCCATAGTAACCAACTTACAGGTGGACGAGGTAGAGGCTATTGAAAGTTGCCCAGACGTAAGTTGCGTCTGTGAAAAGATAAACTGTGAAACTTTGTTTAACAAACTACCGCGAGAGGCGAGAAACTTCGACACTTTACTCCAAGCTGTAAAAATCGCGAAACTATTGCCAAAGCTCTGCGACAACCTGAAGAAACAGGCCTAGAGACTTCTCACCGACAACTGCCTATAGACCATCACAATAACATATTTACGGCATTCAAAACTGTGCTGGCATGGAGAAACTTGTGGAGGAGATAAGGCACCGATTCAAGCCAAAGATAAGGCCAATAGAGTGGAGGGGCGACAGACTTGTGTTACTTGACCAGAGAGTTCTGCCGTTTGAGACGAGATACATGGAGGTAAAGACCGTGGCTGAGGTGGCGGAGGCCATACGCGACATGGTGGTTAGGGGCGCGCCCGCCATAGGCATTACAGCGGCATTCGGCATGGTGGTTGCGTTAAAGGAAAAGAAGCCGAAAACCGTAGAAGAGGCGCTACGCACATTGGCCTCCGCGAAGGAAGTATTGGCGAAAACAAGGCCCACGGCGGTGAACCTCTTCTGGGCGCTTGAACGTATGTACAACAGAGCAGTTGAGCTCGCAGGTAAGACCGCCTCCGCGGCGGAGCTCACCGCCATGTTGGAAGAAGAGGCTAAGAAGATCTTTGAGGAGGAGCTGGATGCGGAGATCAGGATAGGCCTCTACGGCGCCGAGTTGCTAGAAGACGGCGATACCGTGCTCACCATATGTAACGCCGGGGGTCTGGCCACGGGAACCGGCCTAGGCACCGCCACGGCGCCTGTATATGTGGCCGCCATGTTGGGGAAACGGGTATCAGTGATCGCGCCGGAGACCAGACCTTGGCAACAAGGGGCTAGGCTCACGGTGTATGAACTCGTCCACAACGGGATCCCCACGACCCTCATTGCAGACACCGCAGTAGGACTTGTGCTGTATAGGCGGCTGGTAAACATCGTCATGGTGGGGGCGGACCGCATACTTCTCGATGGACATGTATACAACAAAATAGGCACTCTTAACGAGGCGGTGCTTGCCCATGAATTTGGAGTACCTTTTTACGTGCTGGCGCCGACCAGCACCATAGACCCACGCGGCAGGGTGGAGGATGTAAAGATCGAGGAGAGGGATCCCGACGAGGTCCGCACCGCGAGGTCAGAACAGGGCAAGGTATACGTTACGTCAAGAGACGTCCCGGTGTTTAACCCCGTATTTGACGTCACGCCGCCGAAATTCATAACCGGCATAATAACAGAGAGAGGCGTTGCAACGCAACCGCTTAACAAGAACCTACGTAAATTGTTGAAATCTTAACACGGCAAAACCAGATCCCTAACGGTGCAACTATTTAAAAACGCTACCTTCGACAAAAGTATACGAAGGTACGAAAAGTTTTAAATATAGTAAAAGTCAGACGATGATGAAATTTGAAAATATCGAGAAAAGACTTATAGAAGCCCTAGTTGTCCTCTTGCTAAACGCAAAGGGCCGCGTGGTCAGCATCAAGGCGACATCCTTGGCAAAACTAGCAGGTCTGGGCTCAGACCACAGCGCCATATTAAAAGCAGCACGGCTCCTGCAGAAGCTTTCTAGGCACAAGTTCCTCACCACAGCCCCGGACTCCAAGAAAAACAAAACCTACCGCTATATTCTGAAATCCGAAGACGAGCTGTGGCAACTGGTGCGGAAAGACCCCGAACGGGCAAAAGAACTTCTCGTCAAAATACTTAGATGAATCTCTATGGCATCGAGATAGATGAAGAACTCTACAAACACCTCCTTGAATACTTATCCGACGCAGAGATAGACGCGTTGTTCCGCTCAATCACCACGCCTCCGCCGCGTTACTACATAAGAGTAAACACGTCAAAAACCACGCCACAAGAACTACTCAAGAGACTGAACTCAAGAGGCGTCCCAGCCTACAGAGACGAGGTCTTCGACGATGCGTTGTGGATGCCCGTGGAGGGGCCCTTCCAGATACCAGAAGCAAAGAAAAAAGTAATCATAGATAAAAAAGCGGCTGAAAGCGTTATGTTAGGCGCCGACCTATATGCGCCGGGCGTGGTGAAAACCGACCGTATAAGAAAAGGCGACGAGGTCAACGTGGTTGCCGACAACGGAAGGATAGTCGCCTACGGCATAGCCGTGGCCGACAGCGACGAAGTCATGAAAACAAGAAAAGGGCCATACGTCAAAGTGGAGAAGTCTCTCTACAAGACACCTAAGATAAGGGATCTCCCCGAGTACAAAGACGGCTTGTTCTACAGCCAAAGCCTTCCCGCAATCGCCGTGGGTTATGTCGTGAGCAACCTCGGGGCCGTCACCGCGGTTGACCTCAACGCGGCGCCCGGCGGAAAAGCCACACACCTAGCCCAGATGGGGATTCGCGTCGTTGCTGTAGACCGATCGCATCCGAAGATCGCCAAGATGAAGACCGAGGTAGCGCGGCTGGGGGTGGCGACCCACGTAGACACGCTTCTTCACGACAGCCGGTATCTCGACCGCGACTTCCCCCGATTAAAGGCAGAAGTCGCTCTTGTGGATCCCCCCTGTACAGACATAGGAGTCCGTCCAAAGATCTACCACAGGGTGACGCTAGACGCGGCAAAGACGCTGGCGAAATACCAGATACAGTTTTTAAAAACCGCCCTTAAGCTCGCGCCCCGTGTTGTATATTCAACCTGCACCCTTACACATGTAGAAAATGAGGATGTGGTAAAGAGGGTCAAAGCCGAGCTTCTAGACCCTGGCCTGACCATCGGCGCGCCGGGGTGGGACTGCCCGGAATGCAGAAGATTTCTGCCGCATATCCACAACACCCCAGGCTTCTTCCTCTCACTGCTAGAAAGGCGGTAGGTCAACTCAACGACTTTAAAGTCTTTGAGACATAGGCATCGCACTGCTTCTTGTATGAGCAAAAGTTACATGCAAGAGGACTCTCACCGCGTAGTCTTCTTTCGACTACTTTACATATATTTTTTACATAGTATTGTGGGAAGCAGTCTTTACATATAAACGTATTCTCATTTATATACGCTATATTTTTAAAATTCACCTCCTTACTGCAGACGGCACAAAGAGGCATATACCTCAATGGCAAGCAATTAATATCTGTTTCACCTGAAGAGACATGTTTCGGCCATACTCCTCTGAAGAAGGCACATACCTTGTTAAGTCATCACGACGCGCAGTAGAGACGTACCTAAAGACTGGAAGAATCGAGGTTCCAGATAACCCACCGCCCAGGCTCCTCAGCGATAATTACGGCGTATTTACCACAATAGAAACCGCGAAAGGCGACAAATACGAACTCAGGGGGTGTATAGGCTACCCGGAGGGCTACAGAAACACGCTATACGCAACTATCTACAGCGCAATAGGTGCCTGTTGCCAAGACCCACGCTTCCCAGCGCTACGCTCCGAAGAGCTCCCGCACGTAGTTTTCGAAGTGAGCGTATTAAGCCCGCTGAGCTTGCTCGCAGAAGACCCCAGAAAATACCCTGAAATAGTGGAAGTGGGGCGCCACGGTTTAGTGGTAAGAAGGGGGCCATACGCCGGGCTCCTCCTGCCGCAGGTGGCTGTGGAGGAGTGCTGGAGCCCCGAGGAGTTTCTGATAAACATCTGCATAAAGGCTTGGCTTCCGGGCGACTGCTGGCTAGACCGGCGGGCCAAACTGTACATATACGAGGCGCAGATATTCCGCGAAAAATCGCCAATGGGCGAAGTCCATGAACGCGACTTGGTTTCAGAAGCCGCTAGATGTAGTCCAAAAACTCGATGAGAAAACGGGCGGTGAGGTAGTCAAGATACTGGTTCCCAACTGCTACGAACTTTTTCCCTCCCCTCCTCACCACGTAGACGTAGCGTTCCCCCAGCCTAGCCTGGAGAAAGTCAGCATCCAGCTCCTCAATTTTTTCCAGCCCCGAAGGCCTCTCCCCAAGCTCCCTCTCACCGAGTTTGATATATATAAATCCGAGTAGCTCCTTCAGCTCCTCTACACTGGAGGGTATGTAGCCCACCCTTCCGTATGGCGGTATCATTTTATCCACACGCTCCTTCATTTCACCCAGCTGTCTTAGGATTTCTTGTTCGCCAGGCGTGTACCTAACCCCCACCTCCTGCGGCGGAGACACCCCCCTGCGGGACACGAAGAAAATTATCAACGCCAAAGCCGCCACCGCCGCGATTAACAACAACAACTCCATAATTTGTAGATACATAGAAATAGCTCTCCCTTTGGTTTATAATACTTACAATTATTTTGGCCCTAATTCTCAGCAGGAGCTTCTCTTCACAGCTCAGGAGACCCTTAGCTCATCAACGGCCATATACATACATACGTATTTTAACTTACCCGCGTCTCTTCGTGAACACCGGACTTAATAAACCGGGCAAGGAGACGTGACGTGTTCATCTACATGGCCGCCATATACGGCGCCGCGGTGCTAATCATGGGCGTCGTCGGAAACGAGCCGGAGCTCGTCCTACTAGGCCTAGCGATGATGTTTCTCGGCAACCTCCACAGACTTGGAAAATTCTTGATAAAGACGCAGAAGCGTGCAATAGACGTAAAGACGTAGCTACCGCTAATTCACTCAGTCTGCAGAAAGCCCAGCACTGCTCAGGTCGTGCACATCTAACACTGCGCCGGCTCCACCTTAAGCGTATCGCCTTGAACCTCGACAACGCGTACTCTACAGCCTTTCTTAATAGGGGTATCAGACACCGCCTTCCAGTACTCTCCAAATACCTTGACAAATCCCGACACGCCGGGCCCTATGTCGTCGATTGCCACGCCCTCCATACCTCTGAGACTTGTTAAGAACTCTGATGGTGGTCTCTGTCTGTGAACCGTCACTATTTTATATATCATGAATCCGAGAAATCCTATGAGTATAGCTATATTTATATATAAACCAAGTTGGATAAGCCACCAGTCTCTTATATATATAAGTTCACCGCTGAAGACATTCGCCGGGTAGGTTGATAGGAAGCCTACAACCACCAAAACCACCCCCACACCTGCAACTACCCCATAAGTAGCCATCCCCATCAGGACCTCCGCCATTATCAACACGGCGCCCAGTATTATGAGGGCGACGCCGAGCCACGCCGTAGGCAGGAAGGTAAACACGGAAATCACTAGTATTATTATCGCGGCGACTACGGCGGCCGGGTGACCTGTCAGAAAGGCGGCAAGGAGCAGGATAAAAGCCAGAAGAGACAGAATAGCCGACACCACCGGGTCGCTTAGCCACATCTGTAGAGTCTCGGTAATTGTCGGTTCCACCTTTCTTGTCGCGACGCTGGCGATTACCAGCTCCGTCTTCTGGTTTCTAAGCACCACGGAACTGCCGTTTATCTTCCTCAGCAAGTCGTTTACGTCAACCGCCACAACTTCGATCACTCCGTATCTCAAAGCCTCCTCGGCGCCTAGGTTGACGTTTTGAGTTATGCAAAGCCTCGCAAAGGTGCCGTTGCGTCCATACGACTTTGCAACGGTCTCGAGGTATCCTATCAAGGCGTTTAGCGTCTTAGACTCGTTTATAGGCGTCCTACCTGCGATAGGCTGACAAGACCCAATTACTGTATGTGGAGCCATAGCCGCGATGTGCGTAGACATGAGTATGTAGGTCCCCGCAGACCAGGCGTAGCCGTAGTCCGGGTACACGTAGCCGACGACGGGCGCCTGCGAGTTACCAATCTCTTTCATGATCTGAAGCGTGGTGTCGGCCAGGCCGCCCGGCGTGTTGAGCAACAGAAGAACCAAGCCGCTGTTCTGCTCAGCTAACGCAATCGCCCTCTGTATCTGCGACAGCGTGTAAGGCCCTATAACGCCGTTTATCTCAACTACATATACCGTGGTTACTACATAGGCGTTAGAAAAAAAGACTAGTAGAAGCAGGAGGAGGAATCTCCTCATTCCTTCTTCTCCCTCCTAGCCAAGGCCAGGGGCAATGCCACGTACTCCATCGTCGGCGGCGTGACTATTATGAGGTTGTGCTCCCGCGCGATCTCGATGAGCGCATCTATCATCCTGAGTTGCACCGCGGTGGGGTTCTGCGAATATCTCTCGGCTGCCTCCAGGTAGATCTTACTCGCCTCGTACTCCGCCGAGGCTAACGTGATTTTCGCGCGTCTCACCCTCTCAGCCTCGGCTTGACTCGCCATCGCGCGGAGCAGAACCTCAGGGAGCTTTATGTCCTTGATGGCGACGGTGGTCACCTTGACCCCCCACGGAGTCACGTGATCGTCCACGATAGACGCGATCTTTTTAGCGATATCGTCTCTATGCGTCAGTAAAGTATCTAGGTCGACCATGCCCACGACGTCGCGGAGCGTGGAGGCTGCGTAGATGGCGACGGCAGGTATGTGGTTCCTCACGGTCAGCGCCGTTTTTAGGGCGTCCACCACCCTCAGATAAATAGCGGCGTCTATCGTGACCTCCACGTTATCTTTTGTCAACGCGCGTTGAGCCGGCACGTCCACAACCTCAACTCTGAGGTCGTACCTAACGATGGTGTCGATGACCGGTATGATGAACACGAGGCCAGGTCCCACTACGCCTACGACGCGGCCGAGCCTGAATTTCACAGCCCTTTGGTACTCAGGTATTATGCGTATCGCAGAGGAGAGGATGGCAACGAGGATTACAATGGCGAAAAGAACCAATATGGCAAAGGCTACCTGCTCAACCAGTTGAAGTATCATGCACCTTACAACAACACAACTATATAAATTTGCGTCTAGCCCACGTAGCGAAGAGATATATAGTGGCGGAGATGATTGCCTAAGTGAGGTGAAAACGGGGACGGTCTGAGGGAGTGATGTCAGTTCCGCGCTTCTGAAGCGTCGTGGTTTTCCGGCGGCCGTGCCGCGTATTTCAGCTTCCCAGTTATCCAGTCTTTTAGAACCATGCGGGCGGTCTCGTCGATGTTTATCCTTCCGCCTTTTAGAAGTCTTCTCTTAGCCTTGCCGATTTCCTCCAAAGCGTGCTCCACGTCGCAGTCTATCCCATACGCCTCTCTGAGGGCGTCTGGGTTGTATGCAAGCACCCGTTTGAGCAGGGCGTAGGCGTACGGGACGGGGTCGTCCACCGTACCCGGATCCACCAAGCCTCTTATGACGTCTAGCGCCAGGTCGCCTGTATATGCGGTCTTGACTATGCCAGGCGTGTCTAGCACCAGGAGCCAGCTTTTTGCCCGTACCAACTGTTCGCCCTTGGTCCACCCCGGCTTGGAGCTCGTGGGAGCGACGTGGCGGCCCTTGAGGTAGTTTATAATAGTAGACTTCCCGACGTTGGGGTACCCCACCACGACGACGGTGGTAGGTATCCTAGGAGCCAGCGATCTGATGGCCGTAATGAGCTTCCGCGTGCCGAGTCTATGTTTAGCGCTTATATACACAACGTCCCTGCCTAAGTTGACGAAGTATGCCCGCCAGGCCTCCAAGATATCTCTCTCTACGAGATCCGCCTTGTTAAGCACCACCAACAGCCTCTTCCCCAGCCTGCCTACCGACTTCTCCACCTCTTCGTTTCTAGTGGCGAGGGGGTCCCTGGCGTCGAGAACCTCGAGCACCACGTCTCCGTCCTCTATCACCCTCCTTACGTGGCGCCACGTTTCCTTCACGTCCCAGGTTGCGCAATA
>Ga0080008_127159_pt1 | contig 26198 bp, 25 predicted proteins | sample ConCONMetagenome_FD_69211 | JGI IMG/M metagenome (GOLD analysis project Ga0080008, IMG submission 69211) | Hot spring microbial streamer communities from Conch Spring, Yellowstone National Park, USA - CON_C (SPADES assembly) (version 2) | ecosystem: Environmental > Aquatic > Thermal springs > Hot...
CTGGCTTTCAAGGTCCCCACCCGGAGGTCCGGGTTAGGGGGAGTATAGCACACACCGCAACGTTGGACCAGGTCAAAACATGGGCCAAAAGGCGGCCTGGCAAGGGGGCTTTGATTTTCAAAGCGCAAGAAGGGCCAGTTGCATCGCAATTTTGCTGATAAGTGTAGCAAAGGCCCTTCCGCCGCCAGAGGCGGAAGGGGTACGCCCCTGGGGCCGACCCCAGGAGGTGGGCCCGGGGCTTTCCCGGCCAAGGGAAAGCGGGGAGCGGGGGCCCGCTCCCCGGAAGCTTCTCAAGGCGTTGCCCTGAAAAGGCCTAGGAGGCGCTGGAGGAGCGCTTCTGCAAGAAGTAAACCACCCCGTAGCCGATGGCGACCACGATGAGGACGGGAATGGCGTAGGTGAGAAGGGTCCAGATGAGCCCGGAGAGGGCCAGGAGGACTCTGCCCAGGAAGGTGAAGACCCAGCCCCCCACCCAGAGGGCGAGGAGCACCCCCACCACCACCAAGAGGCCCAGAACCACCCACTCCAGGATGTCGCGCAGGGTCCTTTCCATGCCTTCAGCATACACTGAAAAAGATGGAGCGGTACCGCCTCGAGGAGGGCATCGTGGTGGGCAGGAAGCCCCTGGCGCAGGGGGATCTCCTGGTGCGCTTCCTCACGCCCAAGGGGAGCCTCGAGGCGGTGGCCCGCAAAGGCCAGAGGCCCACGGGGCGCACGGGGAGGCTTTCCCTCTTCCACCACGTGCGCTTCCAGCTTTACGCCAAGGAGAAGGGCCTTCCCACCCTGACCCAGGCGGAGCTCATAGGCAGGCTCCACGGCCTAGAGGAGCCCAGGCGCTTCCTCCTCGCCTCCTTTCTGGCCGAGCTGGCCTACCGCCTGGCCTCCCCCGAGGCCGCTCCCAGGATCTACCCCGTCTTCGTCTCCGGCCTCCGGGGCCTCGCCAAGCACGAAGAGCCCCTCCTCCCCCTGGTCTGGGCGGGCTGGCGGGTGCTGAAAGCCGGAGGGCTTTCCCCCAACCTCCTGGGGCCAGGCCTCCACCTCAAGGGCGGCAGGCTGGGGGAGGAAGGGGCCTACCTGGGGGAAAAGGGGGTGGAGGCCCTGAGGGCCGTCCTCCACCTCAAGGGCGGGGAGGCCCTCCCCTACCTGGAGGAGGCCCCCCTAGACCGCCTCTTCCTGGCCCTCAAGGCCCACGCCGAGGAGAGCCTGGGGCCCTTGCGCTCGGCGGAGGCTATAGGGGTTTGATCTCCAGGATGGTGTAGACCTGGGCCCCCTTCTTGCCCCGGATCTCCACCACGTCCCCCACCTTCTTGCCCAAAAGGGCCTGGCCCAAGGGGGACTCGTCGGAGATCTTGCCGCTGAAGATGTCGGCCTCGTGGCTCCCCACGATGGCCAGGGAAAGCCTCTCCCCGCTTTCCGTCTCCAGCTCCACCTGGCACCCCAGGGCCACCTGGTCGTAGGAGCCGTTCCCCTCCACGACCACGGCCCGGGCCAGGAGGTCTTCCAGCTGGGCGATGCGGGCCTCGTTCTGCCACATGGCCCGCCTGGCCTCGTCGTAGCCGGCGTTCTCCCGCAGGTCCCCCTCCTCCAGGGCCTGCTCAAAGTCGGCGGAGATCTCCTGCCTTTTGGTGGTCTTCAGGTGGTTCAGCTCCTCCTGAAGGCGGCGGAAGCCTTCTGGGGTGAGGTAGACCGGCTTCTTCATGCGTCCTCCCGTGCAAAAAGGGCTACCAGCCCAAAGCCTTCGGGCTGGCGGTACCGCTATTCAGTATAGCAAGCGGGGAGGAAGCGCTCTATGAGGGGAAAGAGGGCCTCCGGCGGCCTGCCCACGGGCAAAAGGCCCACGCCGCTTCCGGCGAGGAGAAGGGCGCCCTCCAGCTCCTCCGGGCGCAAATGGGCCCGCTCCACCTTTAGCCCAAGCTCCCGGGCCGCCTCGGCCACCTTCTCCCGGGTGAGGCCCTCGAGGCCCCCCTCCAGGAGGTAGAGGGTGCCCTTCCAAAAGAGCAAGGGGCTGGTGCGGCTCCCGTCCACCACGTGCCCCTTCTCGTCCAGGAGGAGGCCCTCAAAGGCGCCCCGCCTCCTTGCCTCCTCCAGGGCCAGGCGGTAGGGCAGGTAGTTGCCCGTCTTGTAGGGGAAGAGGTCCGGGTGGACCCGGTAGGGGGTCAGGTGGACCCGCACCCCCTCCCGGTAGAGGGCCCGGGGCAGGGGGGCGTAGGGCCTGGCCTCGGAGAGCCACACCCCCTCCCCCACGGTGAGGCGAAGGCGGAGGCAGGGGGCCTGGGGAAAGGCGGCGAGGAGGACCTTCAGGTCCTGCAAAAAGGCCTCGTCCCCGGGGTAGCCAAGGCCCAAGGCCTCGGCGTGGCGGCGGAGGCGGGCCAGGTGGTCCGGTAGCCAAAGGGGCCTTCCCCCCTCGGCCCTCAAGGTGGTGAAGACGCTATACCCGTGGTAAAGAAAGCCCTCGGGAAGGGGCTCGGCGAAGGGCTTGCCCGAAAGGAGCACCCGCTTCATCCCACCTCCAAAAAGCGGGCGAGTAGCTCCATGCCCCAGGGGGAGAGGATGCTTTCCGGGTGGAACTGGACCCCAAAGGCCACCTTGCCGTCCCAGATGGCCATGGGCACCCCGTCCTCCGTCCAGGCCAGGAGGCGGAGGGCGGGGGGCAGGCGCCTTAAGGCCAGGGAGTGGTAGCGGGCGAAGGGCAGGGGGTTGGGAAGGCCCCGGAAGAGGGCCTCCCCCGCGTGGTGGATGGGGTGGGCCTCCCCGTGGACCGGGGCCTCCCGGTAAAGCTCCGCCCCCAGGGCCACCCCCAGGGCCTGGTGGCCCAGGCAGACCCCCAAGAAGGGAATGCCCTCCTCCAAGGCCCTCTTGGTCCACTCCAGGACCCTTCCCGCCCTATAGGGGTCCTTGGGCCCCGGGCCCACCAGGAGGTGGGTGAAGCCGGAAAACCTGGGGGCCTCCTCCTGGTCCACCACCTCCACCTCCGCCCCCAGGGCCCGCAGGTAGTCCACCAGGTTGTGGCTGAAGGAGTCCCGGTTTTCCAGGAAGAGGACCCGGGCCTCGAGGCGGCGGGGAGGGGGCGGGGGAGCCCACCTGGCGGTGGGCTTGGGCGGGGCCAGGGGGCTTCCCGGCCTGCCCCCCGTGAGGGCCCTCAGGAGCCCCTCGGCTTTGTGGAGGGTCTCCTCGTACTCCCTATCGGGGTCGGAGGCGATGACCACCCCGGCCCCGGCGGAGAAGTAAAGGGTCTCCTTCACCTGATACATGGAGCGGATGAGGATGTTGAAGTCCGCCCCCCTCCCCGAAACGTACCCCAGGCTTCCCGTGTAGGCCCCTCGGGGCACGGGCTCCAGGTCCCGGATGGCCTCCATGACCGTCCCCTTGGGGGCCCCGGTGATGGTCCCCCCGGGGAAGAGGGCGGCGAAGACCTCCCCCAACGAGGCCCGGGTGTACCCCTCCACCTCGGAGACCAGGTGCATGACGTGGGCGTAGCGCTCCACGGTAAAGAGCTCCCTGACCCTCACCGTGCCCGGCAGGGCCACCTTGGCCAGGTCGTTGCGCAGGAGGTCCACCAGCATGGCGTGCTCGGCCCGCTCCTTGGGGGAGGAGAGGAGCTCCTCCTCCAGGCGGAGGTCCTCGGCCTCCTCCCGTCCCCGGGGCCTGGTCCCGGCGATGGGCCGGGTCAGGACCCTGGCCCCCACCTTCTGGAAAAGCCGCTCCGGGCTCCCCGAGACCACCGCCCAGCCTTCCCCCTCCAGAAGCCCCATGAAGGGGGAGGGGTTTTGGGCCCGGAGGCGGGCGTAGAGGGCCAGGGGGTCCAGAGCGCCCTGGGCCCGGAAGCGGTGGGAGAGGTTTACCTGGTAGACCACCCCGGCCCGGATCCGCTCCTGGACCTCCTTCACCCCCTCCAGGAAGCGGGCCTTGGGGTAGTCGCTATGGAGGCGAAGGGGCGGCAAGGGCGGGGGGAGGTAGGGGGAAGGCCGGATGGGGAGGGCGGGCCTTTCCACGAGCCGCCCCTCCAGGAAGGCGAAGCCCTCGGGGTAGTAGAAGAAGGCGGCCTCGGGGAGGCCGGGCACGGGCGGGTGGGTGGGAAGCCCCAGGTGCCGGGCGAACTCGTAGGCGAAAAAGCCCATCCAGGCGGGGAAGAAGCCCCGCCCCAAGCCCTTTTCCAGGTAGCGGAAGAGGTCCAGGGCCTCCCCCACCCGGCGCCCGTCCAGGTAGAGCCGCCCTTCCAGGACCTCGAGGCGGTGCCGGGGCTTTAGCCCCAGGAGGGAGAGCCGGGAAAAGGGGGTCTTTGGCCCCAAGGACTCCAGGAGGGCCGGGCGGAGGCCCAGGGCCCTCGCGGCCTGAAAGAGGCCCAGCACGGCCAGAGTATACTCAGGGGAGATGGTCAAGCACCGCTTCACCGTGGAGGCCTACCACAAGGCCTACGAGGCGGGGGCCCTCCCCGAACGGGTGGAGCTCCTCGAGGGGGAGGTGTACGCCGTGTCGCCCATGGGGAAAAAGCACCGGCTCTACGTGATGCACCTGGACAGGGTCTTTCAGGAAGCCTTCGGCGAGGAGGCCGTGGTCATGGTCCAGTGCCCCTTGGCCCTTTCCGCCGACTCGGAGCCCATCCCGGACCTGGCCCTTCTCCGCCCTCCCCTGGAGGCCTACCGGGAGCGGGACCCCGGCCCCGAAGACGTTCTCCTTTTGGTGGAGATCGCGGACACCACCCTGGTCCAGGACCGCGCCCTGAAGCTTCCCCTCTACCAGAAGGCGGGCATCCCCGAGGTCTGGCTGGTGAACCTGGTGGAGGAGGTCCTCGAGGTCTACGCCTTTCCCCACTACGCCATGGAGCGCCACCCCAAGGGGGAGGCCGTGGCCCCCAGGGCCTTCCCCACCCGCCCCGTCGCCTGGTGGGTCTAATGCCACCCCATGCTGGCCCAAGCCAGCATGGGGGCCAGTTACCGGGCATGGTGGGCCGAAGGAAAAGGTTCAGTCCACGCCGAAGTAGCGGGCCTCGGGGTGGTGGACCACCAGGGCGCTGGTGCTGTGCTCGGGGACGAGCTGGTAGCTCTCCGTCAGCCCCACCCCGATCTGGGAAAAGCCCATGAGGCGGTCCAGCTTGGCCTGGTCGGAAAGGTCTGGGCAGGCGGGGTAGCCGAAGGAGTAACGGGCCCCCTGGTAGCCCTGCTGGAAGAGCTTGCGGACATCGGTGGCGTCCTTCCCCGCGATGCCCCACATCTGCCGCATCCTCTTGTGCCAGTACTCCGCCAGGGCCTCGGTCATCTCCACGCTGAAGCCGTGGACGAAGAGGTAGTCCTGGTAGGCCCCGCTTTCAAAAAGGGCCTTGGCCTTGAGGGAAGGCTCCTCCCCCATGGTGACGAGCTGCACCCCAAGGACGTCCCGCGCCCCTGCCCGGAAGGCGGCCTCGGGCATCCAGGCCGCCTCGTCCCCCAAAGGCGGGGCGAAGCGGGGGCGGAAGTAGTCCACCAGGGATAGCCCCCCGCCCTTCTGCCGGGGAAAGGGGAAGCGCTCCAGAACCCCCCCCGTCTCTGGGCTGAACACCAAAAGCTCCTCCCCTTCCCGGGCCACGGGGAAGAAGCCGTAGAGGACCCTGGGCTTAAGCCACCCCTCTTCCCTGGCCTCCTTGAGGAGCCTCCGGAATACGGGCTCCGCCTCCCTTTCCACCAGGGCCTGCCAGGCCTCCCGGGAAAGCCCCTTTCGGCTGTAGCCCCACTGGCCCCGGTAAAGGGCCAGCTTGTTGACGTAGTGGGCGATGGTGTGGAGGTCCAACCCCTCCTCCTTCCGCACCCCGAAAAAGGGCGGGCGGGGGATGAAGGCGGGCTCGCCCACGGGCTTGGCCTTCACCTCCACCCGGGGAAGGGGAGCCTCCCGCCCCTTAACCTCCCGCCGGGTGAGCTCAGGGGGAGCGTGGCCGGTGAGCTCCTCCATGAGCCTCAGGCCCTCAAAGGCGTCCTCGGCGTAGTAGACGTTGGGGTAGATGGCCTTCAGCTCCTCCACGTAGGCGCGGGTGAGGGCCGCCCCGCCCAGGATGACGGGGAGGGTGTAGCCCCTTTCCGCCATGTACTCCAGGTTCTCCTTCATGACCACGGTGCTCTTGACCAGGAGGCCCGACATGCCCAGGGCGTGGGGCCTGTGCTCCTCCACCGCCTTCAGCATCTCCTCAATGGGCACCTTGATGCCCAGGTTGATCACCTGGTAACCGTTGTTGGTCAGGATGATGTCCACCAGGTTCTTGCCGATGTCGTGCACGTCCCCCTTCACCGTGGCCAGGACCATCTTGCCCTTGCCCTCTCCCCGCTTCTCCATGTGGGGCTCCAGGAAGGCCACCGCCCGCTTCATGACCTCGGCCGCTTGGAGGACGAAGGGAAGCTGCATCTTTCCCGCTCCGAAGAGCTCCCCCACCTCCTTCATCCCCTCGAGGAGGGGGCCGTTGATGAGGTCCAGGGGCCTGTGCCCGGCCTTGAGGGCCTCTTCCAGATCGGCCTCGAGGCCCCCCTTCCGCCCCTCCACCACGCGCCGCTTTAGCCTCTCCAGAAGGGGCAAGGCGGAAAAGGCATCCTCCTTGGCGCCCACGTCCTCCCGGTGGGCCTCAAAGTAGGCCATGAAGGCGAAGAGGGGGTCATAGCCCTCCCGCCGCCGGTCGTGGATGAGGTCCAGGGCCAAGGCGTAGGCCTCCTCGGGAATCTGGGCTATGGGCAGGATCTTGCCGGCGTCCACGATGGCGGCGGTGAGGCCCCGCTTCCTGGCCTCGTCCAGAAAAACCGAGTTCAGCACCCGCCTGGCCCTGGGCTTGAGGCCAAAGGAGACGTTGGAAATCCCCAGGATGAACCCCACCCCGGGAAGCCTCTCCTTAAGCTCCTCCATGGCCAGGAGGGTCTCCCGGGCCAGGGGGCGGCTTTCCTCGTCCCCCTGGGTGATGGGGAAGGTGAGGAGGTCAAAGAGGAGGTCCTCGGGGCGGAAGCCGTGGTGCTCCGTCAGGCGCTCGTACATCCTGAGGGCCACCCGGACCTTCTCCTCCCTGGTCTTGGCCATGCCCTTCTCGTCAATGGTGAGGGCCACCAGGGCCGCCCCGTGGGCCTTGGCCAGGGAGGCCACGCGGTCAAACTTCTCCAGGCCGTCCTCCAGGTTCACGGAGTTGAGGAGGACCCGGCCCGGCAGGTGCTTCAGGGCCAGCTCCATGGCCTCTGGGCTGGTGGAGTCCACCATGAAGGGCACGGTGACCGCCGTGGCCAGATGGGGAAGAAGCCACTGGAGGTCCTCTAGCTCGTCCCGCCCCGTCCAGGCCACGCTGAGGTCCAGGGCGTGGGCCCCCTCCTCCACCTGCTCCCGGGCCAGGGCCAGGATGCCCTCGAGGTCCCTCCCAAAGAGCATCTCCCGGAAGCGCTTGCTCCCCGTGGCGTTCAGCCTCTCCCCCACCAGGAAGACGCTGGCCTCCTGCTTGAGGGGCACCGCCAGGTACAAGGAGGCCACCTGCGGGGGAAAGGCCTGGGGGCGCTCTGGGGCGGGAAGCCCCCGCACCGCCTCGGCCACGCGCCGGATGTGCTCCGGCCCCGTGCCGCAACACCCCCCCACGGCGTTCACCCCGTACTCGGCCACGAACTTGCGGTGCCACCTGGCCAGCTCCTCGGGGGTGAGGTCGTAGACCACCTTCCCCCCCTCGTTGCGGGGCAGGCCGGCGTTGGGAAGGCAGGAGACGAAGCGGGTGCTGTTCTTGGCGAAGTAGCGGATCTTGCTGTCCATGAGGTCGGGACCCGTGGCGCAGTTCATCCCCACCACGTCTATGGGGAGGCTCTCCAGGGCCGCCAGGGCCGCCTGCTCGTCGGTGCCCACCAGCATGGTGCCCGTGGCCTCAATGGTCACCTGGACCTGGAGGGGCACCTCCCGCCCCACCTCGGCCATGGCCTCCCGGGCGGCCAAGACGGCGCACCGCACCTGGAGGATGTCCTGGGCGGTCTCCAGAAGGACCAGGTCCACCCCGCCCCTAAGGAGCCCCCGCACCGCCTCCCTGTAGGCCGCAAAAAGCTCGTCCCAGGCGATCTGGCCCAGGGAGATGAGCTTGGTCCCCGGCCCCAAGGCCCCGGCCACGAAGGCCCCGTAGGGCTCGGCGGCCTCCTTGGCGAGCCTGGCCCCCAGGTAGGCGAGCTCCTCGGCCCTATGGCCCAGCCCGTACTCGGCCAAAACATGGCGGAGCGCCCCGAAGGTGTTGGTCTCTACCGCCTCGGCCCCCGCCTCCAGGTAGGCCAGGTGGATCCCCCGGATGACCTCGGGCCGGGTGGCGTTCAGGACCTCGGGGCAGCCGTAGTAGGCCTCCCCCCCGTAGTCCTCCGGGGTCAGGTCCCGCTTCTGAAGCTCGGTCCCCATGGCCCCGTCAAAGATGACCGGCCTTTCCAGAAGGGCCTTCAGGTAGGGGAACTTGCGGGCCCGGGCCTCCTTGTTGTAGCCCAGGCGCACCAGGGGAGCCTCGCCCCAGCCCGCCCCACCCAGGTGGTGGCGGCAGCCGGGACTGCAGGTGTGGACCTCCACCATATCCCGCTAGTGTAGCCGGAAGGGAGGGGCTATGCTACCCCCATGGACCCCTTCGGCATCCTCTACACCGACCTCTACCAGCTCACCATGGGCCAGGTCTACTTCCGGATGGGCCTCCACGAGCGCGAAGCCCTCTTTGAGGCCTTCTACCGAAGAAACCCCGACTACGGGGCCCACCAGGCGGGCTACACGGTCTTCGCCGGGCTGGACCCCCTCCTTTCCTGGATGGAGGAGGCCCGGTTTGGCGAGGCGGAGCTCAATGCCCTCCGGGCCCTCAAAAGCCGCTCGGGCAGGCCCCTTTTTTCCGAGGACTACCTGGCCTACCTGAAGGCGATGGGGGGCTTCTCGGGCCTCACCCTGAGGGCCCACCTCGAGGGCCGGGTGGCCCACCCCCAGGTCCCCCTCATCAGCGTGGAGGGGCCCCTCCTCCAGGCCCAGCTTCTGGAGACCGCCCTCCTCAACCGCATCAACTACGAGACCCTGGTCGCCACCAAGGCCAGCCGGGTGCGGGAGGCGGCCGGGGAGGCGGTGGTGCTGGAGTTCGGCCTGCGGCGGGCCCCCGGCAAGGGGGGGGAGGGCGCCACCCGGGCAAGCCTGATCGGCGGGGCCGACCGCTCCAGCGCCGTCTCCCTCTCCCACCTCCTGGGCCTCCCCTCCTCCGGCACCCACGCCCACAGCCTGGTCCAGGCCTTTTTGGCCCTGGGCCACTCGGAGGAGGAGGCCTTTCAGGCCTTCGCCGAGGTCTTCCCCGATGACACCATCCTTCTCCTGGACACCGTGGACACCCTGCACTCGGGCCTGCCCCACGCCATCAAGGTCTTTGAGGCCTTGCGCAAAAAGGGCCACCGGCCCGTGGGGGTCAGGATAGACTCGGGCGACCTGGCCTACCTGGCCATCCAGGTGGCCCGGGAACTGGACAAAGCGGGCTTCCCCGAGGCCCTGATCGTCCTCTCGGGGGACCTGGACGAGCTGGTGATCTGGCAGATCAAGAGCCAGATCCTGGAGGAGGCCCCCCGCTACGGGGTGGAGCCGGAGGCCCTCCTGAAGCGCCTGGTCTTTGGGGTGGGCACCCGGATGGTGGTCTCCTGGGGCTACCCCGCCCTGGGAGGGGTCTACAAGCTGGTGGCCATAAGGGAAAACGGCGCCTGGGCCCCCGCCATCAAGATCTCAGACTCCCTGGAAAAGATCCTGAACCCCGGCCACAAGCGGGTCTACCGGGTCTACGACGAAAGGGGCCTGGCCACCGCCGACCTCCTGGCCCTGGCCGAGGAGGAGGTGCGGGAGGACAGGCCCCTCACCCTGCGCCACCCCACGGACCCCACCAAGAGGCGGGTCCTGAGCCCCGGGGCCTTCACCCTCGAGCCCCTTCTGGTGGAGGCCTTCCGAGGGGGCAAGCGCCTCTTCCCGCCCCTCTCCATAAAAGAACTGAGGGCCCGACGGGACCGGGACGTGGCCCGGCTGGACCCCGGGGTGCGCCGCCTGGTAAACCCCCACATCTACCACGTCTCCCTCACGGAGAGGCTCTTCGCCCTCAAGGAGGAGCTTTTGAGGAAGCTGGAGGGCTAACACCACCCCATGCTGGCCCAAGCCAGCATGGGGGCCCCAAAAGGGCGTAGCGGAGGCTAAAGCACTGGGTGGCCCCTTAGGAGGCTTGTCTCAGCCTGGCCTCCTCGAGGGCCTTCAGGGGCTGGTCCAGGTGGGGAAGGTCTATGACGATCTCCCGCACCCCGCTTCCCGGGGCCTCAAACATCAGGTCCACCATGGTCTTCTCCAGGATGGCCCTAAGGCCGCGAGCCCCCGTGCCCCGCTTGAGGGCCCGCCTGGCGATCTCCCGGAGGGCGGCCTGGGTGAAGCGGAGCTCAATCCCCTCCATGCGCAGAAGCGCCTGGTACTGCTTGACCAGGGCGTTTTTGGGCTCGGTGAGGATGCGCACCAGGTCCTCCTCGCCTAAGGGGTGGAGCTGGACGATCAGGGGAGCCCGGCCCACGAACTCGGGGATGAGGCCGAACTTCACCAGGTCCTCGGGGATGACCTCCATGGGCTCCTCCTTGGCCCTGGGGCGGGTGAAGCCGATGGTGGTGCGCTCGGTGCGGGCCTTGACGATGTTCTCCAGCCCCTCAAAGGCCCCGCCCAGGATGAAGAGGATGTTCTTGGTGTTGACGGGGATGAACTCCTGGTGGGGGTGCTTCCTGCCCCCCTGGGGGGGGACGTTGGCGATGGTGCCCTCAATGATCTTGAGGAGGGCCTGCTGGACGCCCTCGCCGGAGACGTCCCTGGTGAGGGAGGGGTTTTCCGACTTGCGGGCGATCTTGTCAATCTCGTCAATGTAGACGATGCCCATCTCCGCCCGGGCCACGTCAAAGTCGGCGTTCTGCAAAAGGCGCAGGATCACGTTCTCCACGTCCTCCCCCACGTACCCCGCCTCGGTGAGGGTGGTGGCGTCGGCGATGGCGAAGGGGACCTCCAGGAAGCGGGCCAGGGTCTCGGCGAGAAGGGTCTTGCCGGTGCCCGTGGGGCCGATGAGGAGGATGTTGGACTTGCCGATCTCCGCCTCGGGGTGGAGGAGGCGCTTGTAGTGGTTGTAGACGGCCACCGAAAGGGCCCGCTTGGCCGCCTCCTGCCCCACCACGTACTGGTCCAGGTGGGCCTTGATCTCCTGGGGCTTGGGCAGGCGCGTGGGGCCTTTGGGCCTCTCCCCCTGGCGGAGGATCTCCTGGGCCCTTTCCACGCAGTCCTCGCAGATGTAGACCTCGTCAATGGGGCTTTCCAGGAGCCGACCCGTCTCCGGAGGGCGGAGGCCGCAGAAGCTGCAGAAAGGCCTAGGCTTCTTCACGGGTCACCACCTGGTCAATGAGGCCGTACTCCAGGGCCTCCTGGGCCGAGAGGTAGTAGTCGCGGTCCGTGTCCCGCTCCACCTTCTCCAGCGGCTGGCCCGTGTGCTGGGCCAGGATCTCGTTGAGGAGCTTTTTGGTCTTCAGGATCTCCTGGGCCTGGATGGCGATGTCGCTGGCCGTGCCCCTGACCCCGCCCCAGGGCTGGTGGATCATGACCTTGGAGTGGGGCAGGGCGTAGCGGCGCCCCTTCTCCCCCGCCGCCAGGATCACCGCCGCCATGCTGGCCGCCATGCCGATGACGATGGTGGAAACCGGGGCCCGGACGAACTGCATGGTGTCGTAGATGGCGAGGCCCGCGTCCACCTCCCCGCCGGGGGAGTTGATGTAGAGGCGGATCTCCTGGTTGGGGTTCTGGGCGTCCAGGAAGAGGAGCTGGGCCACGATGGTGTTGGCCACCTGGGCGTCTATGGGGGTGCCCAGGAAGATGATGCGGTCTTTGAGGAGGCGGGAGTAGATGTCGTAGACCCGCTCCCCGCGGGCGGTCTGCTCAATGACGTACGGGATCACCATACCGCCTCCTATTGTAGCGGCAAGCCCAGGGGGAAACCCCCCTGGGCCACCAATGGAACCCTTGTTTCCTTCGGCCCACCACGCCTGGTAACTTCCCCAGGAACCCTTTGCCGGGGCCCCCATGCTGGCTTGGGCCAGCATGGGGTGGCATCAGATCTGGGCCAGGGCCTGGCGAAGGGCCTTGTCCTGGACGTAGGCCGCCCGCAGGCGGGCGAGGCCCCGCTCGCCGAACTCCCGCTTGAGCTCGGCCAGGCTCATGCCGTAGGAGCGGGCCACCGCCTGCAGGTAGGCCTGCCACTCCTCCTCGGTGACCTCGGGCTTCAGCTCCTCGGCCAGCTTCTCCTTGGCCAGGGAGCGCCTGACCCGCTTCAGGGCTTCCTGGCGGAGCTCCTCCTTGAACTTGGGAAGCTCCCCCTTCTCCTCCAGGGCCTTCAGGTAGGCCTCCAGGGTCACGCCCTGCTGGGAGAGGTCCTCCGCCAAATGCTCCAGGAGGTGGCGCTCCTCGGCCTCCACCATGGAGGGGGGGATCTGGGCCTCCAGCCCCTCCGCCAGCTTCTCCAAGAGGGCCCGCTCCCGGGCCTCCTGGTAGGCCCTTTGGGCCTGGGCCTCGAGGCTTTGGCGCACCTTGGCCCTCAGGTCTTCCAGGCTCTCGGCCTCGAGGGTCTTGGCGAACTCCTCGTCCAGCTCGGGAAGCTCCAGGGCCTTGACCTCCAGGATCTCGGTGCGCACCTCCCGCACCTTCTCGCCTTCTTCGTTCAGGACGGGGACCATGACCACCTCCCCCGCCCTCTTGCCCAAAAGGGCCTCCCGCACGTGGGGCAGGGCCTTGGAGAGGTCAATGGGGAACTCCACCCCCTCCTCGGTGCGGACAAAAACGTGGTCCCCTTCCCTGGCCTCCCGGTCCACGGGGACAAGCTCGGCGTAGCGGTGCCGGAGCTCCTCCAGGGCCTTGTCCACCATCTCCTCCGTGACCTCAGGGGGAGGCACCTCCAGGGAGAAGCTCCGCCAGTCGGGAAGCCTCACCTCGGGGTAGTTCTCCACCTCGGCCACGTAGCGGAAGCCCTCCCCTTCCTTAAGCTCCTCCTCCACCACCCGGGCGGCCACGGGCAAAAGGCCCAGCTCCCGGACGGCCTCGGGGTAGGTCTCCTCCACCAGGCGCTCCTTGAGGTCCCTAAGAAGCTCCTCCCGCCCAAGCCGGGCCTCCACCACCTTGAGGGGGGCCTTGCCGGGGCGGAAGCCCGGGATCCTGACCCTTTTGGCCAGGTCCTTCAGCATGGCCTGGTACCTGGCCTCCACCTCCTCCGCCGGGACCTCAACCCGGACCTTCACCAGATAGCCGGAACGCTCCAGGATCTCCGCCACGCCTCACCTCGCAAGAACAGGGCCCCGCCCTTTTGGTGCGAGGAGCGGGACTTGAACCCGCACGGGTTGCCCCACCGGATCCTAAGTCCGGCGCGTCTACCGGTTCCGCCATCCTCGCAAGGAGGGCGAGGCCCCCCTCTAAAATACCACCCCTTTCGGGGTGGCGGGATTGGGGTGAGCGATGGGACTTGAACCCACGACCCCCGGATCCACAGTCCGGTGCTCTAACCAGCTGAGCTACGCTCACCGCGCTCAGCATCCGCCATTCTAAGGGGCTACCTCCCCCCCGTCAAGGCCTTGAGGCCGCCCTCCAGGCTCATGGCCTCGTACCCTTCCGCCTCCAGGTAGAGGGCGGCCACCTGGCTCAAAAGCCCCCTCTCGCAGACGAGGAGGAGGGGGACCTTAGGCAGGCCGTGCTCCCCCTTTTGGATCTTCCCCAGGGGTACCCACTCGGCGGGAAAGGGCAAAGGGGTCTCCCGCTTCTCTGGGGGGCGCACGTCCACCACCTTGACCCCGGCCTCCAGAAGGGCGGGGAGCTCCTCGGGGCGCACCTTGCGCATGGGGTCAGTATACCGAACCCCTCCCCCGCGCGGTCGCAACTTTATGCGCAACTTCCCGGGCCAAGGCGCATACCTTTGCCAAACCCCCTTGGCCCCGGAAGCCCCCTGTGCTAAGCTTGTCCCCCGGGTACGCGATGCCGCCGAGAAGAGACCTCAGGAAAATCCTCATCATCGGTTCCGGGCCCATCACCATCGGCCAGGCCGCCGAGTTTGACTACTCGGGTACCCAGGCGGTGAAGGCCCTCCGGGGCGCGGGCTACGAGGCCATCCTGGTGAACTCCAACCCCGCCACCATCATGACCGACCCCGACCTGGCCGAGAGGACCTACGTGGAGCCCCTCGCCCTCGAGGCCCTGGAGAAGGTCATCGCCAAGGAGGCCCCGGACGCCCTCCTCCCCACCCTGGGCGGGCAGACGGCCCTCAACCTCTCCATGGCCCTCCACGAGGAGGGGATTCTCAAGCGCTATGGCGTGGAGCTCATCGGGGCCAGCGCCGAGGCCATCCGGAAGGGAGAAGACCGGGAGGCCTTCCAGAAGGCCATGCGGAAGATCGGCCTGGAGGTACCCCGGGGAAAGATGGTGAGGAGCGTGGAAGAGGGCCTCCACTTCGCCCGGGAGGTGGGCTTTCCCGTGGTGGTGCGCCCCTCCTTCACCCTAGGGGGCACCGGGGGCGGCGTCGCCAAAGACGAAGGGGAGCTCAGGGAGGTCCTGGCCCGGGGCCTGGCCCTCTCCCCGGTCCACACCGCTTTGGTGGAGGAGTCGGTGCTGGGCTGGAAGGAGTTTGAGCTGGAGGTGATGCGGGACCACGCCGACACCGTGGTCATCATCGCCAGCATTGAGAACCTGGACCCCATGGGGGTCCACACCGGGGACTCCGTCACCGTGGCCCCCGCCCAGACCCTCTCCGACGTGGAGTACCAAAGGATGCGGGACGCCGCCAAGGCGGTGATCCGGGAGATCGGGGTGGACACCGGCGGCTCCAACATCCAGTTCGCCGTGGACCCCAAGACGGGCCGCCAGGTGGTCATTGAGATGAACCCCAGGGTCTCCCGCTCAAGCGCCCTCGCCTCCAAGGCCACCGGCTTCCCCATCGCCAAGATCGCCGCCCTCCTCGCCGTGGGCTACCGCCTGGACGAGCTTCCCAACGACATCACCCGCAAGACCCCGGCCTCCTTTGAGCCCACCATTGACTACGTGGTGGTCAAGATCCCCCGCTTCGCCTTTGAGAAGTTCCAGGACCTGCCCAACACCCTGGGGGGCCTGAAGGACGAGCTCGGGACCCAGATGAAGTCCGTGGGGGAGGTGATGGCCATGGGCCGCACCTTCAAGGAGGCCCTGATGAAGGCCCTGCGGGGCCTGGAGCGGGATGTGCGGGCGTTGGCGGGGGTGAAGACCGAGGCGCTGGAGAAGAAGCTCTACCCCAACCCCGACCGCATCTACGCCGTGCTGGAGCTCCTCAGGCGGGGGATGGGGGTGGAGGAGCTTCACCAGGCCACCCGGATTGACCCCTGGTTCCTGCACCAGATGCGGGAGATCGTGGAGGCCGAGGCCTGGCTCCAGGACCACCCGCCAAGGGACCGGGAGGCCTGGCGCTTTTACAAGGGCCTAGGGCTCCCCGATGCCCGGATCGGGGAGCTTCTTGGGAAAAAGGAGGCCGAGGTCCGGGCCGAGCGCAAAGCCTTGGGCGTGGCCCCCGTCTACAAGACCGTGGACACCTGCGCCGCCGAGTTTGAGGCCTACACCCCCTACCACTACTCCACCTACGAGCTGGAGGACGAGGTCTGGCCCTCAAAGAAGCCCAAGGTGGTCATCCTGGGCTCGGGGCCCATACGGATCGGCCAGGGGGTGGAGTTTGACTACGCCACGGTCCACGCGGTCTGGGCCCTGAAGGAGGCGGGCTACGAGACCATCATGGTGAACTCCAACCCCGAGACCGTCTCCACCGACTACGACACCGCCGACCGCCTCTACTTTGAGCCTTTGACCCTCGAGGACGTCCTCAACCTGGTGGAGCACGAGAAGCCCCTGGGGGTGATCGCCACCTTGGGGGGGCAGACCCCCCTGAAGCTGGCCCAGGGCCTGGAGGAGGCCGGGGTCAGGCTTCTCGGCACCCCCTTCCAGGCCATCCACCAGGCCGAGGACCGGGAGGCCTTCCACCGCCTCTGCCAAAGCCTCGGCATCCCCCAGCCCGAGGGGAGGGTGGCGAAAAGCCCGGAGGAGGCCCTGGAGCTTGCGAAGGAGGTGGGCTTCCCCCTCCTCGCCCGGCCCAGCTACGTCCTGGGGGGGCGGGCCATGCGGGTCCTGAGGAGCCAGGAGGAGCTTAAGCGCTACCTGGAGGAGGTCTACGGGCCCCTCCAGGAGAAGCCCTCCATCCTTTTGGACCGCTACCTGGAAGGGGCCCTGGAGCTGGACGTGGACGCCCTCTCCGACGGGGAGGAGGTCATGATCGCCGGGGTGATGGAGCACGTGGAGCGGGCCGGGGTCCACTCGGGGGACTCGGCCACGGTCCTGCCCCCCGTCCACCTCTCCCAGGAGGCCCTGGAAAGGGTCAGGGCCTACACCCGAAGCCTGGCCCTGGCCCTGGGGGTCCGGGGGCTTTTGAACGTGCAGTACGCCGTGCTGGGCGAGGAGGTCTACGTCCTCGAGGCCAACCCAAGGGCCTCCCGCACCGTCCCCTTCGTCTCCAAGGCCATCGGCGTGCCCTTGGCCAAGCTGGCGGCCCTGATCGCCGTGGGCAAAAGCCTGAAGGAGCTCGGCGTGCGGGACCTGGACCCCGTGCCCCCCTACTACGCCGTCAAGGAGGTGGTCATCCCCTGGCTCAAGTTCCCCGGGGTCATCCCCGTCCTGGGGCCCGAGATGCGCTCCACCGGGGAGAGCATGGGCCTGGACGAGGACCCCTACCTGGCCTACTACAAAGCCCAGCTGGGGGCCGGGCAGAGGCTTCCCCTCTCGGGAAGGGTCCGCTTCATCGGCGAGGGAGAAGGGGTGGAGGCCCTCAAGGAGGCCTACCGGGAGGCGGGCTTCGCCCTAAGCGAGGGCGAGTACGACCTCCTCATCAGCCTCATCCCCCACCCCGAGCTAAGGCGGGCGGTGGAGGCGGGGCTTCCCTTCATCACCACGGAGGAAGGGGCCCTCTGGAGCCTCAAGGCCATCCTGAGGGCCCGGGAAAAGCCCCTAGGGGTGCGAAGCCTCCAGGAGTGGCACGGGGTGTACAATAGGGCCCAATGAAGCTCATCGTGGCCATCGTCCAGGACACGGACGCCCCCGGGCTCACCAAGGCCCTCTTGGAGCGGGGGCTCCAGTCCACCAAGCTGGCCTCCACCGGGGGCTTCCTCAGGGAGGGGAACACCACGCTCCTCATCGGCCTCGAGGACGACCGGGTGGAGGAGGCCCTGGAGCTCATCCGGGAGAAGTGCCGCACCCGCACCCGCCTGGTCACCCGGGGCCTCCCCCTCTCCGAGGCCCCCGACCCCTTTCTGGCCCAGCCGGTGGAGGTCCAGGTAGGGGGGGCCGTGGTCTTCGTCCTGCCGGTGGAGGCCTTCTTCCGGGTATGAGGCGGCTTTTCCCCCTCGCCCTCCTCCTGGGCCTGGCCCTGGCCCAGATCGGCCGCCCGGTGGAGGCCTTCCAGAAGGCCCTGGGGCCCCTTCCCCCGGGGGCCAAGGTGGAGGTGGAGGCCAAAGGGGGCCGCCTCCTCTCGGCCACCTACCGGGGGCCCGAGAACGCCTCCTTCCTGGCCCGCTTCCTGGAAAAGGGCACGGGGATGCCCTTCGGCCAGGCCTTCTTGGACTGGTACGCCAAGAACAAGGAGGCCCTGAAGGGCAGGCGCCTCACCCTGAACCTGGGCGAGGACTTCCTCCTGGAGCTCTACCCAAGCCCATTCCAGGCCCGCCTCCTCCCGAGAAGCGTCCCCGAGAGCGCCTTCGGCCAAGACCGCCTGGTCCTTGGGCGGAAGGGGCCTTTTCTCCGGGTCTTCTCCGACTTCCAGTGCCCCTACTGCCGGCGCCTGGCCCGGGAGGTCCTGCCCGCCCTGAAGGCCAGGGCCCAGGAGGGGGAGCTCCGCTTGAGCTACCGCCACTTCCCCCTCACCGAGATCCACCCCGAGGCCCTCCCCGCCGCCCACGCCAGCGAGTGCGCCCAGGAGCAGGGGGCCTTCTGGCCCTACCACGACCTCCTCATGGCGGGCAGGCTCGGGGACTACCTGGGCCTGGCCCGGGCCCTGGGCCTGGACGGGGAGGCCTTCGCCCGCTGCCTGCAAAGCCCGGAGGTGCGGAAGCGGGTGGAAGCGGAGCGGGCTTTGGCCCTGCGCCTGGGCCTTAGGGGAACCCCCACGGTCTTCGCCGGGCCCTACAAGGTGCCCAACCCCTTTGACCTGGCCCAGGTTCTGGACTACCTGGAGCTCGCCCGCTAAAGTGGGCGGGGTGGAAGGCGGGCTCGTTCTCCTCAAAGACCAAAAGGGGCGCGCCTTCCTGGTGCGCCTCAGGCCCGGTGGGGTCTTTCACCACCACCGGGGGACGGTGCCCCACGAGGCCATCCTCGAGGCCGGCCCCGGGGGGCGGGTGCAGACCCACCTGGGGGAGCCCCTCTCCGTCCACCGGCCCACCCTGGAGGAGTACGTCCTCCACATGAAAAGGAGCGCCACCCCCACCTACCCCAAGGACGCCAGCGCCATCCTGACCCTTCTGGACCTGGCCCCGGGCATGCGGGTCCTGGAGGCGGGGACGGGGTCCGGGGGGCTCACCCTCTTCCTGGCCCGGGCCGTGGGGCCTAGTGGGCTCGTGGACACCTACGAGAAGCGCCCCCACCACCTGAAGCAGGCGGTGGAGAACGTGCGGGCCTTCTGGCAGGCGGACAACATCCGCTTCCACGAAAGTAGCCTAGAGGAGGCCAGCCTGGAGAAGGAGGCCTACGACGGCGTGGCCCTGGACCTGATGGAGCCCTGGGCCGTCCTAGGGGTGGCGGCGGAGGCCCTGAAGCCCGACCGCTTCCTGGTGGCCTACCTGCCCAACATCACCCAGGCCCTGGAGCTCATCGCCAAGGCCGAGGGCCTGCCCCTGGCCCTCCATAGGGTCCTCGAGGTGGGCTGGCGGGAGTGGGAGGTGCGCCTGCCCGTGGCCCATCCCCGCTTCCACCAGGTGGCCCACACGGCCTTTCTGGTGGCCTTCAGAAAATGGAAGGTCTCCTGATCCACGCCGTCCTGCGGGAGCTGGAGAAGGAGCTCCCCGCCCTGAACCTGGGCCTGGCCTTCCCCGACGAGGGCACGGCGGCCATCCTCCTCAAGGGGCGGTCGGGGCGGATCTTCAACCTGGTCCTCCGCTACCGCCCCCCCTCCCCCAGCCTGGTCCTGGAGGAAGCGACCCTTTTGGGCGAGCCCAAGACCCCCTTCCAGCGCCAGCTCTCCGCCCGGGTCAAGGGGCCTTTGGTGGAGGCCCGCCAGCTCAAGCTGGACCGGGTGGTCTTCTTCCGCTTCGCCGGGGAAAAGGGCTTCGTGGACACCCCCCCTTCGGTCCTGGTCCTGGAGGCCACCGGCAGGAACGCCAACCTCCTCCTCCTGGACGAGGCGGGGACCATATTGGGGGTGGACCGGGTCATCACCAAGGAGGTGAACCGCTACCGGGAGCTCCGCCCGGGCCTCCCCTACACCCCCCCGCCCCCCTACGCGAAGCTGGACCCGAGAACCCTAAAGGAGGAGGACCTCCGCCCCCTCCTGGGCAAGCCCCTCAAGGAGATCGTCCGCCTGGTGGACGGGGTGGGCCTGGAGCTCATGCGGGAGCTGGCCCGCCGGGCGGGCCTCACGCCGGAAACCCCGCTGGACGGGGAGGGCCTAAGGCGGGTCTACGGGGCCCTGAAGAGCCTGGTGGAAGACCCCTCTTTGCGCACCGCCCTTTCCGAGGAGCTGAGGAAAAGGTGGGCCGAGGAGGAGAGGGAGGCCCTGAGGAGGCCCCTCCTCGAGGCCCTGGAGCGGGAGAAGCGGACGCTTCTCGCCAGGCTTTCCGACTACCACAAGGCCCTGGAGCGCCTGGAGGAAGCAGGAAGGCTTCGGGCCATGGCCGACCTCCTCCTCGCCCGCCTCAAGGAGGTGCCCAAGGGAGCGGAAAGGGTGCGCCTTACGGGGTTTGACGGCAAGCCCGTGGAGATCCCCCTGGACCCCGCCCTAAGCCCCCAGGAGAACGCCAAGAAGCTCTACGAACGGGCAAGGCGCCTGGAGGAGCTTTCGGAGAGGGCCCTGGAGCTGATCCCCAAAACCGAGGCCAAAATAGCGGCCCTGGAAAAGGAGGAGGAACGCCTGAAGGAGGCCGATCTGGAGGAGCTCCTCGCCCTCACCAGAAGGCCCAAGGAGGAAAAGGAGGCCCGGCTTGGCCTCCGCTACACCTCCCCTTCGGGCTTTTCCGTCCTGGTGGGAAGGAACGCCAAGGAAAACGACCTCCTCACCCGCCTGGCCCACTCGGAGGACCTCTGGTTCCACGCCCAGGGGGTGCCGGGAAGCCACGTGATCCTGAAGGCCGAAGGCAAGAACCCGCCCCTGGAGGACCTCCTCTTCGCCGCCAGGCTGGCCGCCTACCACTCCAAGGCCCGGGGGGAGGCCCAGGTGCCCGTGGACTACACCAGGAAGAAGCACGTCTGGCGGCCCAGGAAGGCGGCGCCGGGCCAGGTCCTCTACACCGGGGCCAAGACCCTCTTCGTGGAGGGCACGCTTCCCAAGGCGGAAGGGGAGGAGTAAACTCGCCTTTCGTGAGGCGCGTGATGTTCCACGCCAAGATCCACCGGGCCACGGTGACCGAGGCCGACCTCCACTACGAGGGCTCGGTGACCGTGGACCAGGAGCTTCTGGAGGCCGCCGGGATCCTCCCCTACGAGCAGGTGGACATCTACGACATCACGAGCGGGGCCCGGCTCACCACCTACGCCCTGCCCGGGGAACGGGGCTCGGGGGAGATCAAGATCAACGGGGCCGCCGCCCACCTGGTGCGCCCGGGGGACCTGGTCATCCTGGTGGCCTACGGGGTCTTTGAGGAAGAGGAGGCCAGGAGCCTGAAGCCCACCGTGGTCCTGGTGGACGAGAGAAACCGGATCCTCGAGGTGCGCCGAGGGTGAGCCGCCTCAAGCTTTACCTGGAGCTCATCCGCTTTGAGCACACCCTCTTCGCCCTCCCCTTCGCCTACGGGGGGATGCTCCTGGCGGCGGGAGGGTGGCCGGGGTGGCGCACCTTTTTCCTGGTGACCCTGGCCATGGTGGGGGCCAGGACCATGGCCATGGCCCTAAACCGCCTCATAGACTGGCCCATAGACGCCCTGAACCCCAGGACCAAGGACCGGCACCTGCCCCGGGGCCTGGTGAAGCCCTGGGAGACCCTCTTCCTGGCCCTTATGGGCCTGGCCCTCCTGGTCTACGCCGGCCTCTCCCTGAACCCCCTCACGGCCAGGCTTCTGCCGGTGGCCGTCTTCTTCCTCACCGTTTACAGCTACACCAAGCGCTTCACCTGGCTGTGCCACTACGTCCTGGGCCTCACCATCGGGGCGGCGGCGGCGGGCGGGTGGATCGCCGTCACCGGGAGCTTCGCCCCCACCGCCTACTGGCTCTGGGCGGGGGTGGCCTTGTGGATCGCCGGGTTTGACATCCTCTACGCCACCCAGGACTACGCCTTTGACCGGGCCCACGGGGTGAGGAGCATCCCCGCCCGCTTCGGCATCCCCCTGGCCCTCGGGATCGCCCGCGTAAGCCACGCCCTGGCCTGGCTCGCCCTCCTCCTGGCGGGGGTGAGCTACGGGGCAGGCCCCCTCTACTTCCTGGGCCTAATCCTGGTGGGGGGCCTCCTCCTCTACGAGCACCGCCTGGTCTCCCCCGAGGACCTCTCCCAGGTGGACCGGGCCTTCTTCCAGGCCAACGTGGGCGTGAGCCTGGGGATGTTTCTCTCCATCCTCCTAGACCTGGCCTTTTGGGTGTAGGCTCAGGGCATGGAAGGGTTACGGCAGCAGGCCAGGAAGGCCATAGAGGAGTTCCTGGAGCTCTTCCCCATGCCCGAAGGGGGCCTCTTCGTCCTGGGGGGCTCCACCAGCGAGGTGCTGGGGGCGAAGGTGGGGACGAGGCCCAGCCTGGAGGCCGCCGAGGCCATCCTGGAGGGCCTTCTTCCCCCGCTTATGGCGCGGGGGGTCTTCGTGGCCGTCCAGGGGTGCGAGCACCTGAACCGGGCCCTGGTGGTGGAGCGGGAGGCCCTGAGGGCCTACGGCCTCGAGGAGGTCACCGTCTTCCCCCACCCCAAGGCGGGCGGGGCCTTGGCCACCGCCGCCTTCCTCCGCTTCCGGGACCCGGTCATGGTGGAGTCCCTGAAGGCCCAGGCCCACGGGGGGATGGACATCGGCGGGGTCTTGATCGGGATGCACCTGCGCCCGGTGGCCGTGCCCCTCAGGCTTTCCGTGCGGAAGCTGGGCGAAGCGGTCCTCCTCGCCGCCAAGACCAGGCCCAGGCTGGTGGGCGGGGCCCGGGCGGTCTACACCCGGGAGGAGATGCTCAAGAAGCTGGAAGAATATCGCTAAAGGCCTCCCGGAAGAGGGCCGCCACCCCCAAGGCCTCGTAGCGGTCGTAGTGGCCCATGAGGGAGAGGCGGAAGATCCTGCCCTTCAGGGGCCCCTGCCCCCCGGCGATGACCGCTTTCCTCCCGGCGAAGGCCTCCTTCACCGCCCCGTAGGCCACGCCCTCCGGCAGGTAAAAGGCGGCCACGGCGGGGCTTCTCACCTCCGGAACCGGCCGCAAGCCCAAAGCCTCCCCCACCCCGTAAAGGAGCCCGTTCTGCCAGGCCTTGAGCTCCAGGTGGGCCTCCAGGCGCGGCAGGACCTCCTCCAAGACCGCCGCCACCGCCCCCACCAGGTTGATGGCCGGGGTCCAGGCGCTCTCCCCTTCCCGCTGGGCCCTAAGCTCCCGGGAGAGGTCCAGGTAGTAGCCCCGGGGGCGGAGGGCGGCCAGGGCCCTGGGGGCGAGGGCCACGAAGCCGAGGCCGGGCGGGCACATGAGGCCCTTCTGGCTTCCGGAGGCGGCGGCGTCCACCCCGAAGGCCTCGAGGGCCACCTCCTTGAGGAGGAGGCTCGTCACCATGTCCGCCCCCACCAGGCCCTCGGGGTTTTCCGCCTTGAAGGCCCGGGCCAGGGCGGGGAGGTCGGCGAGGGCCCCGGTGGAGGTCTCCGAGTGGACGAGGAGGAGGCCCCGGTAGCCCTTCCGCGCCACGTCCTCGGGCCCCGGCACCCGGCCGTAGGGGAAGTCCAGGCGGTGGACGTCAAGCCCCGCCTCCAGGGCGATCTCGTAAAAGCGCTCGGAGAACTTGCCGTAAACGGGCACCAAGACCCTTTCCCCGGGGGCGAAGAGGTTCTTGACCAGGGCCTCCATGGCCAAGGTGCCGCTTCCCGTCAGGATCAGGACCTCCCCTTGGGTGCCGAAGGCCTCCTTGAGGAGGGTGCGCGCCCGGAGGAAGAGGGCCCGGGCGGGCTCGGTGCGGTGGTGGAGCTGGGGCCGGGCGAGGGCCTCCAGGGCCTTGGGGTGAAGCCGCACCGGGCCTGGGGTGAGGAGCCAGTCCATGGGAAAAGTGTATCGTGTTTTCCGTGCGCCTCGCCCTCCGCTACCGCGCCCTAAAGGCCGGGGAGCACCTCCTCCCCCTCCCCGCCGACCTGCCCGGCCAGAGGGTCTGGGACCTGGCCCTTTCCAAAAGGCCCCTCGAGGTCTACGAGGCCTCCGGCAACGCCCTGGCCCGCTTTGCCCTGGAGGAGGGGGAGGTCCTGGAGGTCCGCTTCAGCCTGAGGCCCGAGCCCCTGGCCCACGACCCCCCCTGGCGGGAGGCCCTCCTGAGGGAGCCCCCCGAGGCCTGGCCCGGCATCCTGGCCCACCGGGGGCACCGGGTGGAAAGGGCCCTGGGCTTCCTCCTCTCGGGCAGGCCCCACACCTGGTTCCTGGTGGACGGCCTTCCCCTGGACCCCGTGCTCTTCCAGGCCCTAAAGGAGGACCCCGCCCACCTCCTTCCCCTCGGGGTGGCCCCCAGGCCCAGGGTCTACCTGGGCGGCCACGAGGGGAAAAGGCTCCTCCTCGTGAGGGCTCCCTGGCCCGGGGAGGAGGTCCCCATGTGGGAGGAACTGAGGTCTTTGGACCCCGACCCCCTTCCCCCGGCGCGGGCTTTGGCCCTGGGGGCCTTGGGCCTTTCCGCCCTGGGCCTCCCCACGGGCCCCTGGCCCTACCTCCCCTACCTCCTTCTCCTCGCCTTGCGCCAGGGAAAGGCCCTGAAGGACCTTTTCCTCACGGCGCCCTTGCGGGCCCTCGAGGCCCCCCTCTTTCACGCCTTCGCCCTCTCGGTGACGCTTGACCCCAGACCCGAGCTGGGTCTGGGGTTCCTGGCGCTCTTCTTCTGGAACCGCCTCAGGCCTTCTTCCGGAGTTCCTCCAGAATCTCCCGGAGGAGCTTGACCTCCTCGGGGGGCTCGGGGGGAGCCGCCGGGGCCTCCTCCTTCTTCCGCCGCTCGGCCAGCTCGTTCATGGGCGTCACCACGAGGAAGTAGATGGCGGCGGCCACGACCAGGAAGTTGACGAGGGCGTTGATGAACTTGCCCAGGGCGATGGGCCCGAGCCTGATGGCGGAGAAGTCCGGCGCGCCGCCCAGGGCGCCGATGAGGGGCATGAGCACGTCGGAAACCAGGGAGCTGACCACCTGCCCGAAGGCCCCGCCCAGGACGAAGGCCACGGCCAGCTCCACCAGGTTTCCCCGCAATAGGAAGTCCTTGAACCTCTGCAGCATACCCACCCCCTCCTTTATAATGGGCCCGACCCCCGATGGGCGAAAGGAAGGCTCAAAGCGCGGGGTCTACCGGAGGTTGAGGATGGCCAAGGTGAGGCTGGAGCACGTTTGGAAGCGCTTCGGCAAGGTGGTGGCGGTCAAGGACTTCAACCTGGAGACGGAGGACGGGGAGTTCGTGGTCTTCGTGGGGCCTAGTGGCTGCGGCAAGACCACCACCCTCCGCATGATCGCCGGGCTGGAGGAGGTCTCCGAGGGCAAGATCTACATCGGCGAGCGCCTGGTGAACGACGTCCCCCCCAAGGACCGGGACATCGCCATGGTCTTCCAGAACTACGCCCTTTACCCCCACATGAACGTCTACGAGAACATGGCCTTCGGGCTCCGGCTTCGGCGCTACCCCAAGGACGAGATTGACCGGAGGGTGAAGGAGGCCGCCCGCATCCTGAAGATTGAGCACCTCCTCCACCGCAAGCCCCGGGAGCTCTCCGGCGGCCAGCGCCAGCGGGTGGCCATGGGAAGGGCCATCGTGCGGGAACCCAAGGTCTTCCTCATGGACGAGCCCCTCTCCAACCTGGACGCCAAGCTAAGGGTGGAGATGCGGGCGGAGATCGCCAAGCTCCAAAGGCGGCTTGGGGTCACCACCATCTACGTGACCCACGACCAGGTGGAGGCCATGACCCTGGGCCACCGCATCGTGGTCATGAAGGACGGGGAGATCCAGCAGGTGGACACCCCCCTAAACCTCTACGACTTCCCCGCCAACCGCTTCGTGGCGGGGTTCATCGGGAGCCCCTCCATGAACTTCGTCCGGGCCCGGGTGGAGGTCCAGGGGGAGAGGGTGTACCTGGCCGCCCCCGGCTTCCGCCTCCGGGCCAACCCCGTCCTGGCGGGCTCGGTGAGGCCCTACGCCGGCAAGGAGGTGTGGCTGGGCATCCGCCCCGAGCACCTGGGCCTCAAGGGCTACACCGTGATCCCCGAAGAGGAGAACGTGATCCGGGGCGAGGTGGAGGTGGTGGAGCCTTTGGGGGCGGAGACCGAGCTCCACGTGAGCGTGGACGGCACGGTGCTGGTGGCCAAGGTGGACGGCCACGCCCCCGTGCGGCCCGGAACCCAGGTGGAGCTCCTCGCCGACACGGGCCGCCTCCACGCCTTTGACCCCGAGACCGACCTCACCATCGGCCACTCCCAGGAGCGGGCGGCCGTGGCCCGCTAAGGGCCCTGGGCCCTGGGGCGGGGGAGGTTCCCCCGCCCTTTATCATGGAGGGGTGAGCGGGGTGAAGCCCTTCGTCATAGGCATCGCCGGCGGGAGCGCCGGCGGCAAGACCACCCTGGCCCAGGCCCTGGCCCACATGGTCCGGACGGAGGCCCCATGAACCGCTGGCTCAACCTCCTGATCCTCCTCTCCCTCCTCCCCTCCCTCCTCGCCCTTTCCCCCAGGCTCCGGGCGGAGCGTCCCGGCCCCGTGGCCCTGGTGGTGGACGCCGAGGCCCTGCGGGCGGAGGCGAAGGTCCAGGGGAAGGGCCTCCTCGAGGTCCTCGCCGCCTACCGGGCCCTGGGGGTGAACGGGGTCGCCTTCCCCGAGGGGT